>VFQT010000783.1_pt1 | contig 42855 bp, 45 predicted proteins | sample 3512381 | NCBI WGS metagenome assembly VFQT01 (sample SAMN10412376, study PRJNA504923) | tailings metagenome | isolation source: Relicate 2 Philex TSF3 active mining site | place: Philippines: Tuba, Benguet | collected 2017-08-29 | reverse complement strand
AGCCCGATCCGCCGTACTCCTCGGGGATGTGCAGGCCCTGCAGGCCCATCTGCTCGCCCATCTGGGACCACACGGCGGTGTCGAAACCGGTCTCGGTCTCCATCTGCTCGCGGACGGCGGTCTCGGGGCTCTTGGCCTCGAGGAACGCGCGCACGGTCTTACGGAGTTCTTCTTGTTCTTCGGAGAATGCAAAGTTCATGCCATGAGTCTGTCGTCCGAGCTCCGGGCGACACAAATCGTCATGTGTACCGTTGTGTACACATTTGGTCGTCTCCGGGGATTAGGTTGGCCCCATGTCCGAGATCGGTATCCGTCAACTGCGCATCGACGTGGCCGCCGCCGTGCGCCGGGCCGGGGCGGGCGAACACGTGGTGGTCACCATCGGCGGCCGCCCGGTGGCCCAACTGGGTCCGCTCGGCGCACCCGAGGGCCAAGCCCGACTCAGCGACCTCATCGCCCGCGGTTTGGTGGTGGCGCCGCGTCGTCGGGGTCCGTTCCGACCCAGTGACCCCGTGCCGGTGCGGGCGGCGAACCGCGTCGACCGATTGCTGCGCGAGATCCGATGACCCTCTATCTGGATGCCTCGGCGTTGGTGAGCGCGGTCATCGACGGACCCGGTCGCGGCGTCGTGCACGATGCGTTGGAACGGGACAGTGACTGGTGCGCCAGTGCGTTGGCGTTGGCCGAAGCGCTGGCCCTGATCCCCCGCCTCACCGACGAGCCGGTGTTGCAGAACGACATCGAGGACGCCTTGCGTTTGCTGTGGGACCACGTCGCCATCGCGCCCGTCGACCAAACGTGTCTCGACCACGCGGCGAACATCGCGCGCGAACAACCGGTGCACATGGGCGACGCCATCCATCTGGCCGCCGCCGATCGGCTGCCACGTCCGTTGTCGTTCGTCACCTTCGACGCGTCACAGATCCCCGTGGCGCTGTCGATGGGCTTCGACGTGATCTCCAGCTGAGCCTCAGGCCAACAAGCGCAGTGCTTCGGCCTTGGCCCACTGGTAATCGGCCTTGCCCACCGGAGTGCGCACGATCTGATCCACGAACAACACCGCCTTGGGGCTCTTGTAGTCGGCCACCAGGGTGCGACTGAACGCCACGATCTCGTCGGTGGTGGCCGTCGTGCCCTCGCGCAACTGCACCAAGGCCGTCACCTGCTCACCCCAACGCTGGTTCGGCGTTCCCACCACGGTGGCGTCGAACACCGCCGGATGCTGCTTCAAGGCCGCTTCCACTTCCTCGGGGTAGATCTTCTCGCCGCCACTGTTGATGCACACCGAACCGCGACCGAGCAAGGTGATCTGTCCGTCGGGCTCGATCTGGGCGAAGTCACCCGGGATCACCCATCGCTGACCGTCGAAGGTGCGGAACGTGGCCGCCGTCTTCTCGGGATCCTTGTAGTAGCCGAGCGGGATGTTGCCGCTGCGCGCCAACTTGCCCACCTCGCCCACGGCGCACACGCGACCGTCCTCGCTCAACACCGTGGTGTCGGGACCGACGGCGAACTTCGGCGACGAAATGGCGGTGCCGTCGTCGGCCCGCGAGCCGGCGGCACCGGTTTCCGACGCACCGAAGCTGTCGAGGATGGCCACGTTGGGCAGCGCGGCGCGAATCTGCTCGCGCACGCCGGCCGACAGGGGTGCCCCACCGTTGCCGATGGCGAACAGCATCGAGAGGTCCACCTCGGGTCGCGGATCCACCAACAACGCCTCGGCCAACGGACGGGCCATGGCGTCACCGATGGTGGACACCGAGGTGACCACCGCGTCCGACACCAATCGCCACACGTCCATCGCGTCGAAGCGCTTCTTCGTGTACAGAACGAAGCAACCGCCGGCCGTGATGGCGTTGCCCATGATCCACTGACCGCCGCCGTGCATCATCGGTCCGATCGACATCAGGCGGGCACGGAACGCCGACGCCGCGGCCTCTTCGCCCAACTGCTCGACGCGTTCGATGGGGCGGTTGCCACGACCCGAGTTCATGGCACCGAGGATCACGTCCTCGTGGCGCCACATCACACCCTTGGGCATTCCGGTGGTACCGCCGGTGTAGAGGATGTACATGTCGTCCGGTGAACGACCGTCGAAATCGCGCTCGGCCGACGACGCCGCCAGGGCCGCCTCGTACTCGTCGCCCATCACCAGCAGGTTTCGCAGATTGGGCAACGCGTCGCGCACGTCGTTCACTGCGTCCACGTACTCCGGGGCGGCGATGACGGCCACGCAATCCGCATTGTCGTACAGGTAACGCAGCTCGGCCTCGACGTAGCGATAGTTCACGTTCACCGGAACCGCGCTGATCTTGGCGCAGGCGTAGAAGGCCTCCACCCACTCGTGACAGTTCTGGGCGTGCACGCCCACGTGCTCGCCGCGACGAATGCCGATGGAGCGAAGGTGGTTGGCGAGACGGGTGACCCGCTCGTCCAACTGCGCGTAGGTGAAGTTCACCTCGTTGGTGATGAGGGCCGGTTCGTTCGGGATCGCGTCGGCGATCACCTCGAGCACGTCACCGAGCTGGATGTGGCGCTTGGTCATGGTTCAGTTCCCCTCGTATCCGTCGAGCATGTCCTTGAAGCCGTACTTGTGGTGCGGGCCGATGGCCATGTTCTCGTACAGGCCGTATCCGCTGTGGCGCTTGCCGTCACGATCGGTGTACGAGAAGCGGGCCGAGTTGTCGACGATGCCGAACAGGCGCATCGCACCTTCGGGGGTGGTGGTGTCCAACTCGAAGTTCTGCACCACCAACGGGCCCTGCCACATGCCGTGTCGCCAGTCGGCGTCGTAGCCGTAGCCGGTGCCGACACCGATGTGCACCGGCAACAATGGTTCGATGTCGAACGTGGTGACGTGCCCGTCGTCGGCCACCACGCGGATCTCGCCACCGGTCGAGAAGCGCGAACCCTTGCGATACTGCAGGTCGTGCTCGGGCCGGCCGAGGTGATCGATGCGACCGTCGGGCCAGATGCGCACCGCTTCTTCCATCACGCGACTGCCGTCGGGATTCTCCTGCATGATGATCATCATCGAGTGGTCCTCGAAACGGATGGGTGTGTAGATCCAGAACCAACTGAACGGATTGCTGGCGCGGATACCCGCCGGCTCGCTCTCGCCCACCGGACGGACGCCCCACGAACGGTCCCGCGTCCCCCACCAGGTCGTGGAATCCAGAGCGAACGACTTGCCGCCCGCGGTGAGGGTGCCGTCCCAGCCTCCGGTCTGGGCCAGACGACAGGTGTCGAAGATGACGCGGCCGTTCTCACGGATGTAGTGGCGCGGCTCCTCGAACGCCGGCATGGCGCCGGTCCAGGTGGCGTCGATGGTGATGCCCCACTCGTTGTCGACGCAACGAACGCGCAACTTCTTCAAGGGCTCGATCACCTCGATGCTGATGGGACCGACGCCGGGGTTCAGGCGATCGGCCGCGTCGAGAGCACCGGACGCGCGCACCACCCGGTGCTGCCCCTCGTGGAACACCAACAGATACGCGTCGATGACTCCGAGGTTCGGGTAGACGCCCAGACCGCACACGAACATCACGGTTCCGTCGTGGTTGAAACCGTTGAAGTAGTAGCGGTCGTAGAAGTTGCGATCACTGGTGGCCGCGTGGCGCACGGGCTCACTGGTCTGGTGGATCGGATAATCGTCGAGGTTGGTGAGCATGTTCTTTCTCCCTGGTGAGTGAAGGATGACGGGTTGCTGAGAGCGTGACGGCGGGTCGGAACGAACCGTCAGATGGTGGTGACGAGCGGGGCCACCTCGGCGGCGAAGGCGCGGATCTGGTCGCACAACTCGTCGCAGCTACGCGCCTTGAATCGAACCTGCAGTTGGTTCACACCGTCGGCCGTACCGGCCAGGATGCGTTCGGCGATGGATTGCGCGCTCCCGCTGAGTGTGGCCTCGCCCACGTCGAACGACGGCGTGCCCACGTACAGGAACGGCGTGATGTGTCCGATCATCATGTTCGGCACGGTGCGACCGACGCGCGACATCTCGTCGCGCAACAGACCCACCATCTCTGCGTTCGAGGGCCCTTGGGGCAACCAGCCGTCGGCCAGACGCGCCGCGCGCTTGATGGCGGCCGGGCTGGAACCGGCCACCCAGATGGGCGGACGCGGCGACTGCGCGGGTAACGGCCGGGCGCCGAAGCCTTCGACGAACTCGTTCTCGAGAGCGGCGGCCAACTGCGGGATGCCACTGTCGAGCGCCTTGCCACGCGCGTGGAAGTCCACGCCCAACAGTTCGAACTCGGCTTGCACGTGACCGGCACCGATGCCGATGAGCGCTCGACCTTCGCTGAGATGGTCGAGCGTGGCGAACTGCTTGGCGGCGACACGAGGGTGGCGATACGGCAACACGTACACGTGCGTGAGCAGTCCCACGTTGGTGGTGAAACCCGCGATCCAACCGAGCGTGGCGATGGGATCGGCCCAGTGGGTGCCCATGCCGCCCACCACGGACTCGGGAAGGCTCACGTGGTCGCACACGCCCACGTAGGCGTAGCCACTCTCGTCGCACGCCGTTGCGAGACGGGCCAACTCCTTCGGGCCGGCCGTCTTCTCCCAATCGGCGACGAAGTAGGCGCTCTGCGCCTGAATGGGCAGCTGCATGCCGAACACGCGTCGACCCGCCGGAACCGAGAACATCCCCCGTGACATGGACCCACACTAGATGGTGGCCTTGGAAAGACCCATGCGGACTCGACGTTGATCGAACCTCTGGCACTCCCAACGGGATTCGAACCCGTGCCGCCACCTTGAGAGGGTGGTGTCCTAGGCCACTAGACGATGGGAGCCTGTAGCGCCCTCGACACTACCTGCCCATTTCGGCACGACCAACCGGCGGTCAGCCGTTGGCGCTCTCGTCGGGAGCCTGCATACGGCGCTTGCGGAACGCGATGGCACCACCGATCGCCGCGGCGGCCACCACGCCGGCACCGATGATCACGCCGGCACCTCCGCCACCGCCGTCACCGTCGGACTCCTCGCTCGGGGCGTCAGTGGGGGCCACCTTGGCCAACGTGGTGGTGGGCGCCGCCACCACCACCGGGGCCTCGGTCGTCACCACCTCGGGCACGATCGCTCCGCGGAACGGTCCGGTGATCTCGTACGTGATGCCGGCAGCCTTGCCGGTGGCACCGATGGCGTCGAGAGTCGCGAATCCGGGGATCACCTCGGTCAGGTCGCGCGTGCTCGGCCCGCGCTGCGACGAGAAGTACAGGCGGTCGCGATTGGGGCTGAACACCGGCCCGGTCATCTCGGACAACTCGTGTCCCTCGGCCACCACGCGAACGAACGGCGCCACCGCACCCTCGGGGGTGATGATGCACAGTTCCATGTTGCCGCCGTCCTCCGCGACGATCAGGTCGCCCGAGCCCTCGTCGACGGTGATGTTGTCCACGTGCGACAACACCGCGCCCTCGGTGCCCAAACCATCCGGGTCGCCCTTCCACACGAGTGTGTACTTCTGGGTCTCGATGTCGATCTCGTGCACCGAGTGGTCGCCCTTGCTCGTGAAGTACACCTTGCCCTCGTGGTACCAGCAACCCTCGTTGCCGGGGAAGATGGTGGCACCGGCGACCTGGTCGCGCGTCGGCATCGTGGCACCCGACGGGTCCGACACCACTCCCCACGTCACGGTGCCGTCGGCGTCGACGATGCACGCCTCCAGAACGCCCGCGGAGAGGTCGGGATACGCGGTGGGCGTGTAACGGTAGAAGCGGCCTTCGCCGTTGTCCTCGGTCATGTAGACGGTCTTGTTCACCGGGTCGACCGCGGCCGCCTCGTGCGCCCACAAGCCCATGGCCGTGTGAGCCACCGCTTCCTTGGCCCCCGTCGGATCGCACTCCCAGATACGGCCGACCCCGGCGAAGTTCTCTTCACCGCTCAGCCAGGTGCCCCACGGCGTCGGGCCGCCGGCGCAATTGGAATTGCTGCCCTCGAGAATGCGATAGGCGTCGAGGATCTCTCCGTCGGGCCCGAAGTGAATGGCCGACACGCCACCGGAGGCCGGCGCCATGAACTCGAAGACCTCGCTGTTGCACACGTAGTAGTAGCCACCTTCACCGTCGTCGAAGGTGGCGGCGCCATCGGGGAACGGGTGCCAGTTGTATCCGGTGTCGCCCACGGGATCGCCGCCGATGGCCACGATGCGCGAGGTGAACCCGGCCGGCAACAACAGTCCGTTTTCGTCGGGCGTGTCCGACAACGGCCCGTACGGGCTTTCGCCCGGCACCGCGGTGTCGCGTCGACGCGACGGCGACGCGAACACGGCGCTCGGAATGGCGGCACTGGCTCCGGTGGCCAGAATGCCCGCACGCAAGAAATGACGTCGATCCATGATTCCCCCTTCGTCGCCTCCCCAGACGACGAAGGGATCCTAGATCACCGTGCGTTCGAAAGGCGTCGCCTCGACAACCACATCGCGACCAGACCGAACACGATCAGGGCGCGGGCCACGTCGCGCGTGGAGCTCTGGTCACGTCCGGTGGCCGGAAGGGCCAACAGGGTCACTTCTCCGGTCACCGGGTTCAAACGCTGGATGCCGGGATCGACGTCGATGCTCAGACGACGAACCACTCCACCCGAGGGGGAAAGAACTTCCACCTCGTAATCACCAGAGGGCACGTTCTCGGCACAGGGATCCGATCCGCTCGGTTGATGCGAGAACTCGACGTCGTCGCTTGACCCGGTCGAGTTGTCCTGGCCCTCCCACGAGTACTGGAGGGTTCGCACGTTCGCGGGCGCGTTGTAGACGCACAGATCGGCGGTTCCGTGAGCCGCGAAATCGGCGACCGCCTCACCGCCGCCCGGTATCACGACCATGACTTCCCAATCGGACCCACCGTCGGTGTCCCACGACTTGGTCAACGCCGAGGTGTCGAGGCGAGCGATCACCTTCCACGACCCCGCCGCCAGACCGGACGCCTGGAAACGTCCGGAAGCGTCGGTGGTGAGGTTCACCGCAGTGGGATTCTGCACACCTTGCGGGATCGCCTGCACCGCGACGTTGGGCAACGCCGGCTCGTTCGAATCCCACACCCCGTCGCGGTCCAGATCGATCCAGATCGATCCACGGAGACCGCCGACACCGGCCACCGACGGCGCGACCGTCGTAGTGGTCGGGGCCACCGTCGTCGTGGTGTTCGGCGCGATAGTCGTCGTAGTGGTCGTGGTGGTGGCTCCGACAGCGAGCGTGGTGAAGGGAATACACACGCCTTCGATGGTGCCTTCGAAGTCGGGGTCGCCCGGATTCGTGGTACCGACCACCTTGTAGTAATAGGTGGTGTTGGCGGTGAGACCGGTGAGTGCTGCGGTGGCGCTCGACGTGCCGGTCACCGGGGTCGGGGTGCCGGCCACGGTGGTTCCGTTGGTGCAGTCGCTCGACAAGCTCCACACGAACGACACCGCGGTCGACGTGGAACCGACGGTCAACGTTCCGTTCAACGTGGCCGACGTCTGACTCACCGAGGTCGGTTGATCGGTCACCACCGACACCGCGCTGAACTGCGTCAACGTCGCACCGACGAAGGTGCCGCCGAGCGCGTTCTTCAGGGCGATGTCCTCGTTGGCCTCCTGCTCCTGCAGTTCAGCCATGATCTCTTGCTCGATCTCGGCTGGGGTCTTGTTGGGGTAGAGCGCTTGGTAGTAGCCGGAGTCGATCTCGGCCTGCACGAATTGAGCCGGGGTCAGAGCGCGGCAGATTCCCGCAAATCCGCCGGTGCCGTTGTAGATGGCCAAGCCGTCGCCGCTGTAGTTCAGGCCCGGGAAGTTTCCGCTGATGGCGTTACCCGACACGTCGACGTTGGGGACGATGTCACCCCACTTCTTGTCACTGGCGGGGGTGTAGGTGTGCGACGGCGAGAAAACGTTCACGGACGGGGCTTGCGTCAACGAGTTTCCGAAACGCGACACCGACCACTGGTTGTGGGCACCATTCGAACTGCCGTGCTTGCTGTTCGCACCGCCGATGATCGAGGACTGGGCCACGGTGATGCGCCGGTAGGGGTTGGTCACCGAGTGCGTGCGGTGGCAGATCGTCACCTTGGAACTGGGCTGGCTGGGGGCCGCCACGCTGGGTCCGTCGATGCTCACGGCCACCGTGGCGAAAGCGAGGACCACCGGCAACAGGGCAGTGGGCAACTTGATGGTGTTGAGAAGAAAGTTTTTCACTACCGATGAACGTAGCGACCTCTCGGCAAATCGTCAGCCGATTCCTAAACGTGTAGTCCGTACAGATAAACCGGATGCACGAAACGTGGAGTCAGAGTGCGGGAGAAATGAAAAACCGGGCCGAAGCCCGGTTCACACGAATTCGTCACACGTGGCTGGGGAGCAAGGAATCGAACCCTGAATAACAGAACCAGAATCTGCTGTGTTGCCAGTTACACCACTCCCCACAGAGCACCGCACTGGAGCAACGAGATTGTAGTGGCGAAGCGTCCGAGCACCACCTAGCCCAACAGGGATTCCGTCCGTTCGAATCCCAATAAGCGACCGAGGGCCACTCCGCCGGCCTCCTCCACGTGCTTCTTGAACGCCTCGACACCCCCCACCGGGCTCGTTCGCGTGGAGGATGTGTGGGCCCGCAAGCCCAACTCCTCGGCCATCAACCTGATCCGCAAGCTGTGGAACGGGTCGCTCACCAAGATGACCGAGCCGATGCCGTGTTCCTCGGCCAGATCGGCCACGTTCTTCAGGGACTCCCACGACGAGCGACCGGTGTCCTCGGCGAGGATCGCCGATTCCGGGACGCCCCGCTCTCGCAGATAGTCGGCCGAGGTCGACGCTTCGGTGAAGCGGTCGCCGGGCTGATTGCCCCCGGTGACGATCACCACCGGTGCCGCACCCTCGTTCCACAAGAGCAGCACGTGATCCAGACGCGCTTGCAGTTGGGGTGACGGTCGGCCGTCGTATTGTGCGGCGCCCATCACCACGATGGCGTCGGCTCGTCCGAACCCATGGTCCCGACCGACCCACCACACTTGGGCCAGCGTCAGTATCAGGTACGCCAAGGCCAACGACACGAGGGTGGCGATCACTCCCAGCACCCGACGAACACCACCCGCTCTCCACCAGCGAGGCGGACGCAGAAACCGACGGCGCAGAACCGACAATCGCGACAGACGCACCGGCGTCTCGTCGGCCGTCACGGCCGCGTCGGGCGACGAATCCGAGTTCAGCGGGCCCGCTCCGACGCCGCCCTCATCCGGGCAATGGTCACCTCGCGCCCGAGCAACTCGAGGGCTTCGAACAATGGCGGACCGACGGTGCGGCCCGTCACCGCCACCCGCACCGGCGCCTGCGCCTTGCCCAACTTGAGGCCGCGGGATACTCCGACCGCTTCGAGGCTCGCCTTCAACGATTCCGCCGACCAGTCATCGATCGCCTCGTACGCACCGATGGCGCCGTCCAACATGCCCACGGCCGCGTCACCAGCGAACGTCTTGGCCCAGGCCGCCTCGTCGATGAGCGGCGCGTCGAGGAACAGGAAATCCACCAACTCCACGATCTCGTTCATGGTGACCATGCGCGTCTGCGCCAACGGTGCGATGGAACGAAACACCGCGTCGTCGAATCTTTCGGCCGACCACGGGACGTCTCCGATGAGGAACGGCCGACACGCCTCGACGAACTCGTCCGGCGACATGGCGCGGATGTACTCGCCGTTGAAGGCCGCCAGCTTCTTCAGATCGAAGAATGCCGGCGAATGATTCACGTCCTCCAAGCGGAACTCGGCCTCGATACGCGACCACGGCACGATCTCCTCGTCGCCCGATGGCGCCCAACCCAGGGTCATCAGGTAGTTCACCATGGCCTCGGACAGGTAACCCTCGTCGCGGAACTGTTCGAGGGCGACCTTGTCGCGGCGCTTCGAGAGTTTCTTGCGCTGCTCGTTCACCAGAACGGGCACATGGGCCCACACCGGTGGACGATGCCCTAGCGCCTCCCACAACATCTGCTGCTTGGGCGTGTTGGGAAGGTGTTCCTCGGCCCGCACCACGTGGCTGACGCGCATCGACATGTCGTCGACCACGTTGGCCAACAGGAACATCGGTGAGCCGTTGCCGCGCAACAACACGAAATCCTCGATGGTGTCGTTGGAGAATTCCACCCGCCCACGCACCAGGTCGTCGACGACCGTCGTGCCCTCGGGAACACGGAAGCGCAACACGCGACCCGGGCCGGGTTCGAGGCCCCGATCACGCGAGTATCCGTCGTAGCCCGGCTTGCTGTTCTGCTTCGAGCGCTCCTGGATCTGCTCGGAGGTGAGATCGCAGTAGTAGGCGCGACCCTCCGCGTACAAACGATGCGCCGCCTCCACGTGCTGGGCGGCATTGTCGCTCTGGAAGTACGGGCCCTCGAAGGTGGGATCGTCGCGCTTCACCCCGATCCAGTCCAGAGCGTCGATGATGCCCTGGGTCCATTCGGGCTTGTTGCGCGCCTCGTCGGTGTCCTCGATCCTCAACACGAAGGTGCCCCCCAGCCTCTTGGCCAGGGCCCAGTTGTACAAAGCCGTTCGGGCACCGCCCACGTGGAAAAAACCCGTGGGAGACGGGGCGAAACGGAACCGGGGAGAGGCGACATCAGTCATGCCCCTCGTACGCTAACGCTCGGCTCCCGCGGCACTAGCGTCACGCTCATGGCCCGGCACTCGTTCAGCGTTCCCCGCGAGCAACATCCCGGCCATCGGTCGGTGTCGGGAGGGTTGGCCCGGGCCGCCGTGTTCGGAATCAGCGACGGACTGGTCTCCAACGTCTCGCTCGTCATCGGATTCGCCGGCAGCGGAGTGGATTCCAACGTGGTGCGCCTCGCCGGCATCGCGGGCGCCATCGCGGGAGCGGCCAGCATGGCCGCCGGCGAGTGGGTGTCAGTTTCGGCGCAGAACGAATTGATCACGCGCGAGATCGACATCGAGCGTCGTGAACTGCACGTCAACACCGCGGCCGAGACCGTCGAACTCGCCAAGATCTACGAGAGCCACGGCATCGAGCCCGAGCGGGCGGCCGCGGCCGCGGCCGACGTGATGCGTCGGCCCGACGCGGCTCTGGCGGTGCACGCCCGCGAGGAACTCGGAGTCGATCCGGGCGTCCTGCCGTCGGCGTGGAAGGCGGCGGCGCTCTCGCTGATCTGCTTCATCTTCGGAGCCCTGTTGCCGGTGGTTCCCTGGTACGTCGGTTCCGGCAACGGCGCCAAAGCCGCGTCCATCATCATCGGAGTGGTCTCGGCCGCTCTCGTCGGCGCCATCATCGGCCGTTCCGCGGAGAAGAAGGTGTGGTGGAGCAGTCTCCGACAGGTGCTGATCCTCATCGTCGCCTGTGGTGTCACCTATCTCATCGGCTCGTTGTTCAATGTGGCCGTCGCCTGATCGGAGTCCGTCGATGCAGCGCAACGTCCTCGGCACGGATCTGATCCCCTGTTCGTTCGACCCGATGACCGGCTATTACCGAACGGGTTGTTGCGAATCACGGGGCGACGATCCCGGGGTGCACGTGGTGTGCGCCGTGATGACCGACGACTTCTTGGACTTCAGCAAGCGGGCCGGCAACGACCTCAGCACCCCGATGCCCCAGTACGGATTCCCCGGTTTGAAGTCCGGCGATCAGTGGTGTCTGTGCGCGTCGCGATGGCAGGAGGCCTTCGAGGCCGGAGCCGCACCGAAGGTGGTGCTGGCCGCGACCCACGTGATGGCCCTCGAGTTCTGCGATCTGGAGGACCTGCGGGCGCACGCCCTCGACGCCTGATCCCGTTTCTGTAGGTGCTATCGATAGTTAGCATCGAAGCGTGAACAGCACTCGCCGGCGATCGGACGCCGCCCGCAACGACGAGATCCTGCTCGACGCCGGCGTGGACCTTCTGCGTCACAAGGGACCCGATCGTCTGGGTGCGCTCGAACTCGCCCGCTCGGCCGAACTCACCACCGGTGCGGTGTACGCGCGTTACGAGAACACCGAGGAGATCCTCGTCGGGCTGTGGCAACACCGCTTGTCCGGTGCCATGCGCTCCTTCATCGACGTTTCCATGCAGACGTTGCGACCCGGGCCGCAACGCAACGAAGCCCAGATGGCCATCGCCCGAGCCCTCGCCAACCCCGCCGGCTTGCTGTCTCCGGCCATCAGCCTCATGATCGCCACCCCGCGCGTGCCCGAACTCGCCGAGGTCGTCCAACCCGAGATGCGGCGTTGGTTGCTCGACCTCGGGGTGCGCGACGAGGTCGGCTCCGTCGACTCGGACCGCCGACTGTTGACGGTCGGATTCGTCGTCGGATGCCTCTACTTCGCCGCCGTCGACCTGTTCGATCCCGAGAAGTGGGAGGTCATCAAGCCGGTGGCCCACACGGTGCTCGACAATCCGAATCCCCCGATGTGGCCCCGGTCCGAGCACGAACACTTGCTCGACATCACGATCGACACCGGCGAGGCGGTGCGTGACGCGCTGGTCAACGGAGCCGCTCGGGTGATCGCCCGCGGTGGCGTCGAGCGGGCGACGACCCAACGCATCGCCCGTGCCGCCGGATTACCGACGTCGGCGTTGTTCGCCGAATACCGAACACGACACGCACTCTTCGGCGACGTGGCCACGAAGTTGCTCAACCGTCTGTACCGCGGCGCGCGCAGCGACCTGATGCTGGCCGACGCACCGACCGTCTCCGACGGCGGTTCCATTCGATCACTCGACGACCCGCGCGTCGATGCTTATCGCTCGGCGTTGATGACGCAGGCGGTGATCTCGAATCGGACCCTTCTGGCACCCGTCGGCCAGGAACAACGACGACTGCGCTTGGAGTTCCACCTGGCGGCCATGCACGACCCCGACATCCGACAGGCCTTGCACGCGGCCGACGGTGACGCGAACGATCACGCCACGCGCGTCTTCGAGACGACCTACGGACTCGATCCCGCGGTGGTGCGACCCGCCGTGGAGATGCTGCGCATCCTGGCGCAGGGGATGATGCTGATCGAGGAGTGCACCGGACTCGGACGCAACGTCGATCCCCGCTTGATCTTCGAGCCGCTCTTCGAGTTCGGCGTGCGCGAGACGATCGTGCGCAACGCCCGATGATCAGATCGACGACATCAACAGCCGCGAGTCGCCCGTGATCGACGGCACCAAACCGTCGGCCACCGGCATCAACTGCTCGCAGAAGAATCGCGCCGACGCCACCCGCTCGGACACCACCGTCTCACCGAGTCCGCTCTCGCTGGCGATGACCGCCGATTCCGCCAACAAGTAGCCACCGGTGAGAACGCTGATCAAGCGCATGTAGGGGGTCGCGCCGGACAGAAGGTCGAGCTGGTTGCCTCCGTGGGAGGCCAGCCACTCGGTGGCCTCGCGGGTGGCGGCCAGGGTCTTCACCAACGCGCCACGGGTCGCCGCGAGATCGGGATACGCCGCCAGCTTGCCGATGAGGGATTCGATCGAATCCAGGTGCCGCTTCACCACCGCGCCGCCCTGCATGCCCAATTTGCGACCGACGAGGTCGATGGCCTGGATGCCGTTGGTCCCTTCGTAGATGGTGGTGATGCGGGCGTCGCGGTAGTGCTGGGCCACGCCCGTCTCCTCGACGAATCCCATGCCGCCGTGGATCTGAACGGCGATACCCGTGAGTTCGACGGCCATGTCGGTTCCCCAGCCCTTCGACATCGGCGTGAGGAGCGCGGCCAGGTCGGCGGCGAACTGCCTCTCGGCCGCGTCGGGGTGATGCTTGGCCACGTCGAGACACGCGGCGTTCCAATAGGTCAAACGCCGCAACGCCTCGTTGGTGGTCTTGATGGTCATCAACATCCGCTTCACGTCGGGGTGGTCGATGATCGGTGAGGCTTCGCCGGCCGGCGCGCCGGGAGCACGACCCTGACGTCGATCCTTGGCGTACTGCAACGCCTGTTGGAACGCGCGATCGCCGAGCGACAGTCCCTGCAGGCCCACGGAAAGACGCGCCTGGTTCATCATCGTGAACATGTACTGCATGCCACGGTTCTCCTCGCCGATGAGGAATCCGGTGGCACCGCCGTTGTCACCGAACGACAGCACACAGGTGGGGCTGGCGTGGATTCCCAACTTGTGCTCGACCGACACGCACGTGATGTCGTTCTTCCGTCCGAGGGATCCGTCTCCGTTCACGAGGAACTTGGGGACGATGAAGCACGAGATGCCCTTGGTCCCCGGAGGGGCGTCGGGGGTGCGGGCCAACACCAGGTGGACGATGTTCTCGGCCATGTCGTGCTCACCGAACGAGATGTAGATCTTGGTCCCCGAGATGCTGTACGAACCGTCGGAGTTCCTCACGGCCTTTGTCCGAACGGCACCGACGTCACTACCCGCGTCGGGTTCGGTGAGGTTCATGGTGCCGGACCACTCTCCGGTGATCATGCGCGGGAGGTAGGTCATCTTCTGCGATTCACTGCCGTGATGCATGATGGCGTCGATCGCGCCCTGAGTGAGAAGGGGGCACATGGAGAACGCCATGTTGGAAGCGGTGAGGATCTCCTGCAGGGCGATTCCCACCACCCACGGAAAGCCTCCCCCACCGAAACCGGTTTCGAAGGGCACCGCTCCCCAGCCCGCGGCCACGTACTGCTGGTACGCCTCGGCGAATCCGGGCGCGGTGGTGACGGAGTGATCGGCGTTGAGACGGACGCCGAACTGGTCACCGACCTTGTTCAGGGGGGCGATCTTCTCCTCCATGAACCGAGCCGCCTCCTCCAGGAGGTCGCGAACCACCGACGAATCGACGTCGATGAATCCGGGCAATCCGAGGATCCGGTCGAGGCCGCAGACGCGGTTGAGGACGAAATCGATGTCGGCGAGGGGGGCGCGATAGTCGGTCACGCCGTCAGGCTACGACCGTTCGCCCGTCGATGAGATCTCAGGCGCCGGTGAGGGTTCGCCAAGCCACCGGGCTGGCGGCGGCCACCGCGGCCGGCGTCATGCGCAACGAGGCTTCGGGCACCAGATCGGCGATGGCCCGACCTTCCTTGTAATGGTGAACGTTTCCGACGCCCTCGAAGAGCTCGGTGCGACGCTCGACGAGTTCGTGCGGCGGGTTGGGGTCGAAGAAGCCCCACATCGTGAACGCGATGGTGAGATCGTGAACCACCGGCGCCCGACCGAACAGCGATGCTCGCTTCAACGCGATGTTCAAACACCCGCGAACCGCGTCGTCGGCCGTCACCCCACCGATCAGGTGCAGACGACCACGCAGGCGATTGGCCAGAGTCAATCCGTAACCCTGATCGGGTCCCTGGTATCCGAGGCGCTCCCCGGCGGGCTGGAAGCCCTCGATGTCGGTGGGGCGGTCGTTCACCCACGCGGCCGGGGCGACCTCGGGTGACTGATAGGTGCGGACCTCGTCGAGGACCGGGGTGGGGGCGAACTTGGGTGCGGACATCGTCTCTACCGTATTCGCTCAGGCGTCGGCGTGGAGGAGTCCGTACACCAACGATTCCTCGAGGGCCCGCCACGAGGCCTCTATGATGTTGGGGCTGACGCCGATGGTGGTCCACGACCGCTCGCCGTCGGTGGCGTCGATCAGCACGCGGGTGACCGCTCCGGTGGCCGAACCACCGTCGAGGATGCGCACCTTGTAGTCGGTCAGGTGGATGCGGTCGACGCGCGGATGGGCCTGCGAAACGGCGGCCCGCAAGGCGGTGTCGATCGCGTTCACGGGACCGTTGCCCTCGGCGGTGTGCACGTGTCGGGTCGCCGAACCCTCGGGACCGACCCACACCTTGACGGTGGCCTCGGTGGTGAACGAACCGGTCGCGGACTCGTCGGTGATCACGCGCATGCTCTCCACGCGGAAGTACGGCTGCTCCCAGCCGGTGGCGCGACGCATGAGCAATTCGAGCGACGCGTCGGCGGCCTCGAAGTGATAGCCCTCGTGCTCGAGACGCTTCAGGTCGTCGATCACCTGGTTCACCGCCGGACCGTCCATGGTCAGGCCCAACTCCTCGGCCTTGATGGCGATGGTGGCCTTGCCGGCCATCTCACTCACGACGAACCGGGTGCCGTTGCCCACCAATTCGGGATCCACGTGCTCGTAGGCGTCCTTCGCCCGCGCGATGGCGCTCACGTGCAGACCGGCCTTGTGCGCGAACGCACCGGAGCCGACGTAGGGAGCCTGCGGATTGAGCGGCCGGTTCAACACCTCGGCCACGTGGTTGCTGACGGCCGTGATGCGCTCGAGACGCCCTTCGGGCAGGCACTCGTAACCCAACTTCAACTGCAGGTTCGGGATCACCGTGGTGAGGTTGGTGTTGCCGGTGCGCTCGCCCAGTCCGTTGAGGGTGCCCTGAACGTGCCGAGCCCCGCTGAGAACGGCGGCCATGCTGTTGGCCACGGCACAACCGGTGTCGTCGTGGCAATGGATACCGATGACGACGTCGTCGCCAACGTGGCGCTTCACCGACGCGACGATCTCCTGCACCTCGTGGGGCAGGCTGCCTCCGTTGGTGTCGCACAGAACGAGATGACTGGCGCCCTTCACGACGGCGGCCTCCAAGGCACGAAGAGCGAACTCCTCGTTGCGCTTGAAGCCGTCGAAGAAGTGCTCCATGTCCACGAGCACGCGGCGCCCGTGTCCGTGCAGATACTCGACCGAGTCGGCGATCATCGCCACCCCCTCGTCGAGAGTGGTCTGCAACGCGTTCAGCACGTGATAGTCCCAACTCTTGGCCACGATGCACACCGCGCTGGTTTCGGCGTCGATGAGATGGCGCAACGTCGCGTCGTCGTCGACCTTGCCCTTAGGACGACGGGTGGAGCCGAAGGCCACGAGCGTGCTCGACGTCAGACGCAGTTCCTTCGACGCTCGTGCGAAGAACTCGATGTCTTTCGGGTTGGCGCCGGGCCAGCCACCCTCGATGAAGTGCACGCCGAGAAAATCGAGTTGCTCGGCGATGCGCAGCTTGTCCTCCACGGATGCCGACACGCCCTCCACCTGGAGGCCGTCGCGCAGCGTGGTGTCGAAGACTTCGATCATGTTGCTCATGTTGGTTCCGTCACTTCTTCGTCGTGTGGTGAGTGGTGCCGTGAGACATTCCCGAGAAACAGAAAAGCCGCCCTGAGGCGGCCGACTGCGCACGAGAACGAACCCGTGCGCTACCGAATAATGATGATCGACGCGACGGCGACGGTGATGCGGGGAGCGGTCACGGCGTTCATCGCTGATCAGTCAACCGTTTCGGGGCCCGCGCGTCAACGCGGACCCCATCGACCGGGTCGTTTTCTGTGGACATCGCTGTGGACGACCGGTGAACAACGTCGGCGGACTTGTGAACAAGTCCGAAAGTCCGGGGATAACCCTGTGAGTACAAAAATACCCCTTGACCTGCGGTAATGCGTGATGCATGCTGACATCACCACGGCAGAGGCCACGCGGATCTCACCGGACGGGCGACTGGGGAAACCCGGGAACCCGACCGCGGTTCGATGAGCCCACTTCGCGGGAGAGAGTCCACACCGATCCGCCGGGAAACCGACGGGGAGGTCCGGAACCGCCGACAGGGCAACCAAGCGTCGGGGCCGGAAATGGCAATTCGCCCGCCGGGGGCAACTCCGACGGGCGAATCAAGTGAGCGAGCAAAGGGTAACAACCGGAGATCGCGTGCTGGTGGATTCTCGAACGGGAGACGCCCCGAGTGGAGCGCCGGGCAACTGGCAGCACCCTCGGGGCTCTCTTGCGTTTCGGGCCGAGCCCGACGACCCTCGGTAGGGTGCGCGCATGAGCGATCCCAAGCGTGACCTCTCCCCCGGCATGCGCGAGCAATTGGAACTCGGCTACGTGTTCGGTGGTCTGTCCACCTTCGGCCAGCGTCCCTTCCTCCCCGATCCCGAGATGCTCGACGAATGGAAGCCCCACGTGGCCATCGTCGGTGCGCCGTTCGACATCGCCACCACGAACCGACCGGGTTCGCGTTTCGGCCCGCGCGCGATCCGCTCCCAGCCCTACGAACCCGGCACGTACCACATGGACCTCGGCATCGAGATCTTCGACTGGCTGGAAGTCGTCGACTTCGGCGACGCCTACTGTCCGCACGCCGACACCGAGACCAGCCACGCCAACATCAAGACCCGGGTGAAGGAAGTCGCGTCACGCGGAATCGTTCCGATCATCCTCGGTGGTGACCACAGCATCACCTGGCCGGCGGCCACCGCCGTGGCGGAGGTGAAGGGTTTCGGCAAAGTGGGCATGGTGCACTTCGACGCCCACGCCGACACCGCCAACATCATCGACGGAAACCTGGCGAGCCACGGTACGCCGATGCGTCGATTGATCGAATCGGGGGCCATCCCCGGACCCAACTTCGTGCAGGTCGGCCTGCGCGGCTACTGGCCGCCCCAGGAAGTGTTCGACTGGATGCGCGAACAGGGCATGCGCTGGCACACCATGGACGAGATCTGGAACCGCGGTTTCAAGGCGGTCATGGACGACGCGGTGCGCGAGGCGCTCGCATCGGCCGACCACCTGTACATCTCGATCGACGTCGACAGCCTCGACCCGGCCTTCGCGCCCGGCACCGGCACTCCCGAACCCGGCGGCATCCTGTCATCCGATCTGTTGCGCATGGTGCGCACGCTGTGCCTGGAACACGACGTGGTGGGGGTCGACATCGTCGAGGTGGCGCCGGCGTACGACGTGAGCGAGCTCACCGTGAACGTGGCCCATCGGTTGGCGTTCGAATGCCTGGCCGGCATGGCGGCCCGTCGACGCAACGCGACCATCTGACCCGCGATCTGGGTATCCGAAGTGCCCGAAAACGGGCACTTCGGATACCCAGATCGTGGCGAGTCGTGGTGATGGTGGGCTACTTGACCAGTTCGCACCAGTGCGAGTACTTGGCCTCCTGGCCCCGAACCACGCGCGCGTACATCTGACCGATCGCCGTGGTGGCCGGACCGGGGGCCGGCACCGACCGGTCGTCGACCGAGTTCACCGCGCTGACTTCGGCGGCGGTTCCGCACACGAAGATCTCGTCGGCGATGTACAGGTCGCTGCGCGCGATGTTGTCGACGCGGATGTCGATGCCCAGATCACGGCCGATCTCCATCACGGAGTTCTGGGTGATGCCCTCGAGCGCACCGGCCGACAGCGGCGGAGTGAGCACGACGCCGTTGCGCGAGCAGAAGATGTTCTCGCCGGTGCACTCGGCGACCAGACCGTTGGGGGCGAGCATGATCGCCTCGTCGTATCCGGCCTTGAGCGCCTCTACCTTGGCCAACGACGAGTTCACGTAGTTGCCCACCGTCTTGGCGGCCGGCGGCATGGTGTTGTGGTCGTGGCGGGTCCACGACGAGATCTTCATGCGCACGCCCTTGGTGAGCGCGTCGTCACCGAGGTACGCACCCCAGGGCCAACAGGCGATGGCCACGTCGACCTTGCACGGCAGCGTGTTGAGGCCCATCTCGCCGTAGCCGTAGTACGCCAGCGGACGCACGTAGCACGACGCCAGACCGGTGGAAGCCACCGTGTCCTTGGTGGCCTGCACGAGTTCGTCGACGGTGTAGGGGATCTCCATGCCGAGGATGTGCGCGCTGCGGAACAATCGCTCGATGTGCTCGGTGAGGCGGAACACCGCCGTGCCCTTGCTGGTCTCGTAGGCGCGGATGCCCTCGAACACCCCGGTGCCGTAGTGGAGCGTGTGGGTCAACACGTGCACCTGGGCCTGATCCCAGTCGACCAGCTGGCCGTTCATCCAGATTTTCGGGGTGGGGATCAAGGTGGGCATGGCTCTCCGTTCGAATTCGTGACGTCAGATTAGTTGGTGATCGTTGCGGGGGGACCCGACGATTTCAGGCCAGTCGGGCCGCGATGGCATCGGCGATCTGGGTGGTGGTCCCCGAGACCGGCTCGGCGCAGGCCGCGCGCACCCGATCGGCGGCCGCCGACTCGCCGAGGAAATCCAACATCAACGCCGCCGAAAGAATGGCCGCGGTCGGATTGGCCTTGCCCGTGCCCACGATGTCGGGGGCCGAGCCGTGCACCGGCTCGAACATGCTCGGGCCCGTGCGCGCCGGATTGAGATTGGCCGACGACGCGAGACCGATTCCGCCCGACACCGCGCCACCGAGGTCGGTGAGGATGTCTCCGAACAGGTTGTCGGTGACGATCACGTCGTAGCGGTGCGGGTCCTGGACGAAGTAGATGCACGCGGCGTCGACGTGGTTGTAGGCCGTCGACACCTGTGGGAACTCCGCGGCCACCTCGTTGAACGCCCGCTCCCAGAGGTTTCCGGCGAAGGTGAGCACGTTGGTCTTGTGCACCAACGTGACGTGCTTGCGCTCGCGCTTCATGGCCAGTTCGAACGCGTAACGCACGCAACGCTCGACGCCCATGCGCGTGTTCACACTGCCCTGCGTGGCCACCTCGTGCTTGGTACCACGACGCAGGACTCCACCCTCGCCCACGTACGGGCCCTCGGTGTTCTCACGGATGACGATGAAGTCGTGCGGCACGGTGTGGCCGGGAGCGGTGCCGACGAAGGGACGCTGATTCACGTACAGGTCGAGCTCGAATCGCATCTTCAGCAGGAGGCCGCGCTCGATCACCCCGGGCGGGACGTCGGGGGTCCCGACGGCACCGAGCAGGATCGCGTCGAAGGCGCGCAACTGGTTCAGGACCTCGTCGCTGAGAATCTCACCATCGCGCAGGTAGCGAGCTCCGCCGAGATCGAAGTCCGTGGTGTCCAAACGCACCCCGGCGGCGCGAACGACCTTGAGGGCCTCGACGGTGACTTCGGGGCCGATGCCGTCGCCACCGATGACGGCGACGCGATGCGTGGAAGAAGAGGTGCCTGACATGGGGACACATCGTACGGGTCGTGGCATCGGAGTCCCATGTCCGGTGTCCGATGAGCCCGAAACCACTGCCGTTCGGGCACTTTCCGCCATCCCATCGACGACGTCACGCCGTTACCCTGTGCCCCATGGCCAAGGTCCATCACCTCACCGCAACCGCTCTCGAGCGACTCCAACAGGAACACCATGACCTCACCACCCGGGGTCGCATCGAGGTGGCCGACAAGATCGAGCGCGCCCGCGAACTGGGCGACCTCTCCGAGAACGGCGACTATCACGCGGCCAAGGACGAGCAGGGTCACATGGAAGGGCGCATCCGTCACCTGGAGTCCATTCTCGAGAACTACGAACTTGTCGAGACCGAAGACGGAGACGTGGTGGGGCCGGGCAAGTTGGTGACCGTCTCCATCGACGGAGACGAGCCCGAGACCTACTACCTCGGCTCCCACGAGGAGAAGTACGAGGGGGCCGCCACCATGACTCCGGAGTCCGCGCTCGGTCAGGCTCTCAACGGTCGTCGCATCGACGAGACGGTGTCGTACACGACCCCCAACGGACACCAACTGTCGGTCGTGATCATCAGCGTGGAGCTGCCCTGAGCACCATCGTCTCCCCCATGTCCAGCGACGCCGGTCTCGAATCGACCGGCGCGCCCCCGCTGCCCCCGGGTCGCGAGATCGAACTACCGGGTCGCGGCACCACCTTCGTGCGCGAGATTCCCGCGCCCCACCCCGACGCGCCGACCGTGTTGCTGCTGCACGGATGGACCGCCACCGCCGACCTCAACTGGTTCGGCGTGTACGAGAGCCTCGGCCGCGACCACCGGGTGATCGCCCTCGACCACCGCGGTCACGGGCGCGGCATACGTACCCGCAAACCTTTCCGACTGGCCGATTGCGCCGATGACGCCGCCGCGCTGGTGAACGAACTCGGAATCGACGACGTCATCCCGGTCGGGTATTCCATGGGCGGACCGGTGGCGCTGTTGATGTGGAAGCGTCATCGCGAGTTGGTGAACGGCTTGGTCCTGTGCGCCACCGCGGCCAGCTTCTCGCACAGTCGAGCCCAACGCATGGCCTTTCTCGGGCTCACCGGCATGAGTGCGTTGGCCCGTCTCACGCCCGAGGCCACCCGAGCCAGCATCACCGAGCGCGTGTACCTGCGTCGCAAGGCCGAGAAGTGGGGGCCCTGGGCCATCAGCCAGATCGAACAGCACGATTGGCGCATGGTTCTCGAGGCCGGTCACGCCATCGGCTCCTTCTCGGCACTCGACTGGGTCGGCGGCATCGACGTGCCCACCTCGCACGTGGTCACGCTTCGTGATCCGGTGGTGCCGGTGCATCGGCAACTCGATCTCTTCGCGTCCATCCCCGACGCGCGTGCCTCGCGCATCGACGGAGAACACGACGCCATCGTGGCGCACGCACCGCGCATGGCCGACCTCATCATCGACGGCGTCCGTTCGGTCGTCGAGCGCCGCGGCTGACGTGAGAATCCGCCGACTCGCGGTCACCTTGGCTCTCGGCCTCGGCGTCGCCGCCGCCGTACGTTTCGTCGCGAGCAGGCGCGGTGGCGCCACCTCGCGCGTGACGTCGGCCATCGCCCGTGGCACGATGGCGGCGCGCAACACCGAGTTGGTGCGCCTCGGCGGGCGCGTCGGTCTCACCTACGCCGGCGCCACCGCCCGCAAGGCCTTCGCCAGTGCCGAGCGTCGTCTCGAGATCGACAGCGAAACCGAGCTGAAGACCGCCGCCCAGGTGTCCGAGCGACTCGGGCAGATGAAGGGTGCGCTCATGAAGCTGGGCCAGATGGCCAGCTATCTGGACGAGGGTCTGCCGGCTCCGCTTCGCTCCGCACTGTCGCAACTGCAGTCGAGTGCGCCGCCGATGTCGGCCGAACTGGCCGCCGGGGTGATCGAGCGCGAACTCGGCAAAACCCCCGAGGAGCTGTTCGTCGAATGGGATCCGGTACCCATCGCGGCGGCCTCGATCGGACAGGTTCATCGCGCCGTGATCCTCGACCCCGAGTCCGGCGAGGAGCACGCGGTGGCCGTGAAGGTTCAGTACCCCGGAGTGGACGAGGCCATCGACTCCGATCTGCGGAACGCCGACCTGCTCGGTTTCCTGCTCCAGCAGGGTTTCAGCGGACTCGATCCCACCGACATGGTGAACGAGGTGAAGGAGCGCATCCGCGAGGAATTGGACTACTCGCGCGAGGCGCGAAACCAACAACTGTTCGCCGACTACTACGAGGGTCACCCGTTCATTCACATCCCGCGGGTCCATCACGGCTTCAGCACGAGTCGCGTGCTGACCACCGAATTGGTGAACGGCATGTCGTGGAGTCAGCTGCTCCAACAGAGCCAGGAACAAAAGGACATGGCCGGCGAGACGCTCTTCCGTTTCGTCTTCCGCAGTTTGTACGGCATGCACAAGTTCAACGGCGATCCGCATCCGGGGAACTACATCTTCCACGAGAACGGACGCATCACCTTCCTCGACTTCGGTCTGGTCAAGCACTTCTCCGACGACGAAATGGCCACGTTCATCGCGATGGTGAAGTCGGCCGCGTACGAGAGCGACGTGCCCGCTTTCCGCCGCGTTCTCGAGAATTCCGGGATGCTCCAGCCCGACGCGCCGGTGGAGACATCCGACGTGGGCACGTACTTCGGGCGCTTCTACGAACCGGTGCGCGCCGACGAGCGCATCACCTGGACCGCGCAATACGCCAGCGGGATCGTGCGCCACACCTTCGACCGCTCCAGCCCCATCGCTCAGTACGCCACAGTTCCCAAGACGTTCGTCTTCATCCAGCGCATCAACCTGGGCCTGTACGCGATCCTCGGAGAGCTCGGGGCGTCGGGCAACTACCGGCGCATCGCCCGCGAGTTGTGGCCGTTCGTGAACGACCCTCCGAGCACACCGATGGGCGAGGCCGAGAGCGAGTGGTTGGCCGTCCGCTCGACGACTCGTTGAACCGCTAGCGTTCGCGCAATGTCGTTCTCCACTCGTCGTCGCCCACTGCTCGCTCTCACCCTGGCGAGCCTGATGCTCGTCGCCTGCGGTGGCGGGGACGCGAATCCGGCCGACACCGAAGCGGGCGGCACCAACGAGGTCTCGGTGGTCCCCACCGACCCGGCCGACGAGAGCTCCGAGCCCGAGGTGGTGTTGCCCACCGAGATCCCCACCGAATTGATGATCACCGACATCACCGTCGGTGCGGGCGACGAGGCCGCCGAGGGCGACACGGTGTTCGTCCACTACGTGGGCGTTCTGTCGTCGGATGGCACGCGATTCGACGGGAACTTCGACGGCGAGCCCTTCGCGGTGACGCTGGGCCAGGGCGCCGTCATCCAGGGTTGGGACGAGGGTCTGTTGGGCATGAAGGTGGGTGGACGCCGTCAGTTGGACATCCCCGCCGACCTGGCGTACGGCTCGGCCGGATCGGGTGAGGCGATCCCTCCCGACTCGGCGATCTCGTTCGTGGTCGACATGTTGGCCATCGTGCCGGCGATCGATCCGGCGGATGAGCCCGAGATTTCGAGTTTGAAGAACCCCGAGTTGCTGACCGATCTGGTGACTGAGGATCTGGTCGTGGGCAACGGCACGGCCGCCGAACCCGGATCGACGGTGGTGGTGCATCTCATCGCCTTCCGTAGCGACACCGGTGAGAGGTTGGTGAGCACGTGGAGCGACCCCAGCCCGGTGAACCTCACCCTCGTCACCGACGGGTCGTTGCCCGGAATCGTCGAAGGCGTACCCGGCATGAAGGTGGGCGGTCGCCGCATCCTGAACATCCCGTACGCCGACGCCTTCGGTGACGCCGGCAACTCCGATCTCGGTTTGCCCGAGAAGACCGACCTCATCCTGGTGGTCGACCTCTTCGCGGCGTTCTGATCGTTTCCGCCGTCGGCGATCAACCCATCGGGGGCATCGGTGCGGCGGCGTTGCCGGTTTGCGTGGTGGCGGTTCCTCGCAGACATCCGATGACGTAGGGGAACGCCGTGGTGGCGTGATATCGGTACGTGCCGTCGGGCCCGACGCGTCCGTTGCACTCGTCGAGGACGTTGCTCTTGCCGCTGGCGTCGTAGGTGTACGCCTTCCATGAGTACGACGTAGGGTCACCGGTCATGTCGTAGCCCGACACGAACACCGCACTCTCGGAACATTCGACATCGAGACATCCGACCGAGTTGTAGATCGGGAAACCGTCGAGGGCGTAACCGATGATGTACGACGAGTCGAGATTGCAGGCCGCCACCGCGTTCAACGCGTGATTGTGATAGTCGGCGTTGTAGCCCGTGTGGCCGCCACACCCGTCGAGCAGACCGTTGTAGACCGGATCTCCGAAGGCCTCGCGCTCGGGCATCGGCCCCTCGGTGGGGCCGTAGATGGGCAAGCCCGTCGTCGTGAAGCCGAGGGGTCCGAGCACGTCGACGATGCTGGTGGGCTCGTCGGCCACCTCCGGCATCAACGGCACGCGCCAATCCCAATCCTGTTCCCGCAACCCGTTCGGCGTCATCTCGACGAACTCGTAGCCGGGCATACCGTTCGACCTGACCACCAACTCGGTAGCGGAGCATTCCACCGTCACGACGGGCATCACGTAGTCGCCACCGGGACCGGCCACCGAGCCGAGGTCGGGGAACACCGCCGTGGGGCACTCACCGAGCGCGGGGAGAGCGGTGTCCCTCGGAACGAGGGCGAGAGCCTCGGTGGTGGTGGAAGATTCCACCGAGGAGTCGGTGGTGACGTCCGGGTCGGTGGCCACCGCCGAGGATTCGGCGGAGTTCTCGCCACCACACGCGGTGATCAGGGTCAGCACCGACAGCAGGAGGATCGATCTCGAGGGAATTCGCATGCCCACATCGTGCCCGGTCCGGACTTCGAAATTGGTGAAGTTCCGGTGAGAGTCCGGTGACGAAACGAGCGAGCGTGTCACACCAGGTCGCCGCGCCACCATCGCTCGAGAGCGTCGGGCAACTCGCCCTCGCCTCGATCGTCCATCACCTCGGGTTCGTCCGGGGACCCGGATCGTCGCATGACCGTGGCGATGCCCCGTGCATCGATGGCCACGGTGACACGCACCCGTTGACGCATGGGGTGTTCGCTCGGTCGCCAACGGGATTCGTCGGGCGTATCGGTGGGCGCGCACCAACCGGTGACGACGAGGGCGGCCGCCGAGATCGGATCGTGATCGGCGGTGCGTTCGAGCAGCCGATACGGGTGTTCGTCGGAATCGAGCAGGAGCACCCGTTGGCCCTCGCCCCGCGGGATCACGTACAGGCGTGCTTCGTCCATCGAGAAAGGATCGGCTAGGTCGCGTTGCACCACGTCGTCCACCCAGCCCGCCACGGCGACGGGCCCGTGAACGGGGCGGGTTCCGGGGTCGGACACGGCTTCGGATGCGTTGGTGGGATCGGTCATGGCCGACGGGTGTGCCGAGAACCACCGGTCGACGCACCGGCACGTTGTAGTCGGCGGTCTTCGGGGAGAGACTGAGAGGCGCTATGGCCAACCCCACCACACTCCCCCAGAAGGTCTGGGACATGCACGTCGTCCACTCCGCCCCCGGTGAGCCCGACCTGCTGTACATCGATCTGCACCTCGTCCACGAAGTCACCAGTCCGCAGGCCTTCGACGGTTTGCGCATGAGCGGTCGCAAGATCCGCCGCCCGGATCTCACCGTGGCCACCGAGGATCACAACGTTCCCACCGCCGACATCCATCTCCCGATCGCCGATCCCATCTCGGCCCGACAGGTGGAGGTGATGCGCGACAACGCCAAGGAGTTCGGCGTGAAGCTGTTCTCCATGGGCGATCCGCTGCAGGGAATCGTCCACGTCATCGGACCCGAGCAGGGTCGCACCCTGCCCGGCATGACCATCGTGTGCGGTGACAGCCACACCGCCACCCACGGTGCGTTCGGAGCGCTGGCCTTCGGAATCGGCACCAGCGAGGTGGAGCACGTGATGGCCACCCAGACGCTCCCGCAGAGCCGACCCAAGTGGATGAGCGTGGAAGTGAACGGCACTCTCCCCGCCGGAGTCACCGCCAAGGACATCGTTCTGGCCATCATCGGTCGCATCGGCACCGGAGGCGGAATCGGTCACGTGATCGAGTACCGCGGTTCGGCCATTCGCGCACTCTCGATGGAGGGACGCATGACCGTGTGCAACATGAGCATCGAGGCCGGCGCCAAGGCCGGACTCATCGCCCCCGACGAGACCACCTTCGAGTATCTCAAGGGACGTCCGAACGCTCCTCAGGGTGCGGCGTGGGACGAGGCCGTGGCCGCGTGGAAGCAACTGCGCACCGACGAAGGCGCCGTGTGGGACAAAGAGGTCGTCATCGACGCCTCCACCCTGGTCCCGCAGGTGACGTGGGGTACCAACCCCGGACAGGTGGCCGGTATCGACACCCCCGTTCCGTCACCGGACGACTTCGACGACGCGACCACCCGCGAGACCGTTGCCCGCGCGCTCGAGTACATGGGTCTGGCCCCCGGCACGAAGATGCGCGACGTCGCGGTGGACACGGTGTTCATCGGTTCGTGCACCAACAGTCGAATCGAAGATCTGCGTGCCGCCGCCGCGGTGATGCGCGGTCGCACCGTCACCGTCCCGCGCGTGATGGTGGTGCCCGGCAGCCATGCGGTGAAGAAGCAGGCCGAGTCCGAGGGGCTGCACGAGATCTTCCGTGCGGCCGGTGCCGACTGGCGCGAGCCCGGTTGCTCCATGTGCCTGGCCATGAACCCCGACAAGTTGGCGCCCGGCGAACGAGCCGCCAGCACCAGCAACCGCAACTTCGAGGGACGTCAGGGACGCGGCGGACGCACGCACCTGGTGTCGCCCGAAGTCGCCGCGGCCACCGCGGTGGTGGGCCGTTTCGCCACGCCGTCCGATCTGAACTGACACCAGGAGACACCGAGAATGAAGAGCGTACGAGTCCTCACCGGAACCGGTATCCCGTTGCGTCGAAGTGACGTCGACACTGACCAGATCATTCCCGCCGACTGGCTGAAGCGCGTCGAGCGCACCGGTTTCGAGGTCGGTCTCTTCAGCGCTTGGCGTGACGACCGCGATTTCGTGTTGAACGATCAGCGCTACGCCGGAGCCAGCGTCCTGGTGGCGGGCCCGTCGTTCGGAGTGGGCTCCAGTCGCGAGCACGCGGTGTGGGCGATCCAGCAGTACGGATTCGACGCGGTGATCGCGCCCAGTTTCAGCGACATCTTCCGCAACAACTGCACGAAGAACGGATTGGTTCCCGTGGTGGCTTCACTCGAGACGGTCGAGAAGATCTGGGCCGCCATCGAAGCCGACCCGTCGACTCAGATCGTGGTCGACATGGAGCGCCTACGCGTCGAGGTCCCCTCGGCCGGAGTGGACGAGGCGTTCCCCATGGAACCGCAGAACCAGCACCGATTCCTCAACGGGCTCGACGACATCGGCATCACGCTGACGCACGCCGACGCCATCAGCGCCTTCGAGTCCCGCCGCCCCGCCTGGCTGACGAGGTGATCGCACCCTCGACGATCAGTCGTCGAGGAAGTCGGCGAGGTTCGCCAGCTTGGGATTGTTGCTGAAGACCTCGATGGCCTTGGTGATCGGCATGCGCATCGTGCGCTGAAGAATCGTCATCTGGGTGTGCTGGTTGTACTCCACCAACGTGACCGCCCAGCCGTCGCGACCGGCGCGCGCCGTGCGACCCGAACGGTGCAAGTAGTCCTTGTTGTCCTTGGCCGGCTCGTAATGGATCACGGCCGCGATGTCGTCGATGTCGATGCCACGTGCCGCCACGTCGGTGGCCACCAGAACGCTCAACGATCCCTCGGCGAAACGACGTAAGGCCTTCTCGCGCGACGGCTGGGGAAGATCACCGTGGATCGCCGAGGCGTTGATGCCCAAGGCGATGAGATTGTCGGTGACGCGATCGCACACCCGCTTCGTCTGGCAGAACACCACGGTCTTGCCTGCGCCGCGGGTGATGGCGGCCACCACCTTGTCCTTGTCCATGTGGTGAACGGCCAACCACAGATGGTGCATGGTGCCGACCGTGTCGGTCGCGGCGTCGATCGCCACCTCCACCGGGTTCGTCATGAACTGGCGGATGAGATGTCCGACGTCGCCGTCGAGCGTGGCCGAGAACAACATGGTCTGATTGCGACCCGTGCAGCGGCGGAGCACCCATTCGACCTGCGGGGTGAAACCGTCGTCGGCCATGCGGTCGGCCTCGTCGAGCACCACCACTTCGACGGCCGACAGATCGATCTCGTCGGACTTCAGAAGATCGATGAGACGCAGGGGCGTGGCCACCACGATCTCGATTCCCTTGGCCATCGTCTCCACCTGCTGGTGTCGACTGGACCCGCCGTACACGGCCAGCACCCGTCGATCCGAATGGCGGGCCAGCGGCTCGAGCACCTCGGCCACCTGCACGGCGAGCTCACGTGTGGGCACGAGCACCAATCCGAGGGGGCGCATGGGCTCGGCCTTGGCCGAGATACGCGACAGCATCGGGACCCCGAACGCCAGCGTCTTGCCCGAGCCGGTCTTGGCTCGTCCGCAGACGTCGTGACCCTGCAGGGCCACCGGGATGGCTTCGATCTGGATGGCGAAGGGGTTGGCGAAACCGCAGGCGGCCAGGCCGGCATCCACTTCGGGGGGAACGCCGAGTCGGGCGAATCCGGTGGGCGTCTCGACCGGCGGAAGAGCGTTGATGGAGGTGAGTGGTTGCGCGGGGCCGGAAACTTCTTCTTGTCCGGCTGGGCGAGGAGGACGGCGTCGACCCCGTGGCGCACCCTTTCTGGGGGTGGGTTCAGTCATGTCGTTCGTCAGGGTACCCCCTGCGATCGACATCGGTGCGTCCGTTGGCGACCGATGTGCCCCGACCTCCTACTGTTTCGTCCATGCGCGTGCCCTTGACGATCATCGATCACATCCGTCGAGCCGAACTTCTCTACCCCGACCGCATCGCCGTCGTCGACGAACCCGACCAGCCCGCCGAGTCGTGGGGATCCCTCACCTACCGGCAGATGGCCGAGCGGGCCCGGGCCCAGGCCGCCGGACTCGACGCGCTGGGAATCGGTGTGGGCGAGCGGGTCGCCATGGTCTCGCACAACTCCGCGCGGCTGTTGACCAGCTTCTTCGGAGTGTCGGGTTCGGGGCGCATCCTGGTCCCGGTCAACTTCCGACTGGTGGCCGAAGAGGTTCGCTACATCGTGCAGCACAGCGGTGCGCGGGTGCTACTGGTCGATCCCGAGCTGGAAGAGGCGATGGGTTCGGTGGAGTGCGAGCACAAGTTCGTCATCGGGAGGGATTCGGACGAGACCCTGATGAGGTTCGGAGCCGAACCGGAGCCGTGGACCCCCGACGAGGACGCCACCGCCACCATCAACTACACCAGCGGAACCACCGCGCGACCCAAGGGTGTTCAGCTGACGCATCGCAACCTGTGGTTGAACTCGGCGACCTTCGGCTGGCAGATGGGTGTCAACGATCGCGACGTGTATCTGCACACGCTCCCCCAGTTCCACTGCAACGGGTGGGGCATGGTCTACGCGGTCACGGGAATGGGCGGCACCCACGTCGTGTTGCGCAAGGTCGACGGTGCCGAGATACTGCGCCGCGTCGAACAGCACGGTGTCACCATGCTCTGCGGCGCCCCCGCGGTGGTGAACGCCATCCTCGATGCCGCCGTCAACTGGGACGGTCCGATCCCCGGTCGCGATCGCGTTCGCATGGTGGTGGCCGGCGCCCCGCCACCCACCCGCACCATCGAGCGCATGGAGACCGAACTGGGCTGGGAGTTCGTGCAGCTGTACGGTCTCACCGAGACGTCACCGTTCCTCACCATGAACCGCACGCGCCAGGAGTTCGATTCGCTCACCCCGGCCGAACGGGCCCAGAAGCTGTCGCGCGCCGGTTCACCCGCGCTCGGCGTGGAACTGCGCATCTCACCCCAAGGTGAGGTGCTGGCGCGAGGCAACGTGATCATGCAGGGCTACTGGGAACAACCCGAGGCCACCAACGACGCCATTCACGCTGCCAGCGACGACCCGAACGGGGTCGAGTGGTTCCACACCGGCGACGGCGGCATTCTCGACGACGACCACTACGTGACGATCAGCGATCGTAAGAAGGACGTCATCATCTCGGGCGGAGAGAACGTGTCCTCCATCGAGGTCGAGGACGCGGTCTTCGGTCACCCCGACGTGAACGAGGTGGCCGTCATCGGCGTTCCCGACGAGAAGTGGGGTGAACTGGTCTTGGCCCTCGTCGTGAAATCACCGGGCTCCACTCTCACCGAGGAAGAACTCATCGCGTACACCAAGACCAAGTTGGCCGGATACAAGTGCCCGAAGCGGGTGGAGTTCCGCGATGCCCTGGCCCGCACCGCCACCGGCAAGTTGCAGAAATTCAAACTGCGCGAGCCGTACTGGGCCGGACACACGCGTCAGGTCAACTAACCACCGACGCACTGGCGCGAGATCGTAAGGTTGTCGCGTGCTCTCCGAGATCGTCGTGCCGGACCTGGCCACCAACACCCCTTTGTGGCTCGGGCTCCTGGCGGTGTACGTGAACGCGCTCGTGGGGGCGTTGCGCGGGTACACCGATCGCAGTCGACACTGGGATATCGTCGGCGTCAGCGTCTTCGCCCTTCTGATGGGCCTGGGCGGTGGATTCATCCGCGATCTGCTCATCGGGAACCTTCCCGCCGAGTCCCTGCGCGAACCGTGGTACGTCACGGCGGTGATGGGTGGAATCATCACGATCGTCCTCGTGCACCGCTGGGTGGAACGCGTGCGACCGGTGATCGACTTCCTCGAGGCGCTGGCCCTGGGATTGTTCGCCATCATCGGTGTGGCGTACGCCCAGCAGGCGGGGCTTCCCTTCATCAACACGGTTCTCATCGGCACCCTCTCGGCGGTCGGGGGCGGGATGCTGGTCTCCATTTTGCAGGCCCAAACCTCACAGGTGTTGGTGTCGAGCACTCCCCTCGCGTTGCTCGCGGTTCTCGGTTCGCTCGTCTACGCGTCGGTGGCGCAATGGAGATCGGACATCGCGTCGTTCGCCGGCGTGGCCGTGGTGGTGATCGCCCAATATCTGGTGGACCACTTCGACGTCAAGACCCGACCGGCCGCCGGACGCACCAACGCGGACTGAATCTCAGACGAACGTAGTCCACTGCTCGAGCGGCATCCGCTCCGAGCGCAGGGTGTTGATGGGGGCCGTTTCGTCCACGTGACCGATCGCCACGCCACAGAACAACATCTCGTTCTCGGGGGCGCCGACGAACGTAGAGATGGCCTTGTGGCGGATCGACCAATACTCCTGTGGGCAGGTGCCCAAACCGCGCTCGACCGCCAACAACATGAAGGTCTGCAGGAACATTCCGGCGTCCGACCATTGGGGCTGGTTCATCTGGCGATCGAGAAACATGAAGATCGACGCCGGAGCACCGAAGAAGTCGTTGTTCTGACCGAACTGCGCGCGTCGGGCTTCTTTGTCCTCGCGGGCCACGCCGATGGTGGCGTACATCATCTCGCCGATGCGGAACACGTTGCTCTTGTAGGGCTCGGTCATTCCCTTGGGGTACATGTCGTACTCGGGAGCGTCCATCGGAGGCTGTGTGGGCAGGAATTCACGCAGCCGTGTCATCGAGTCACCGTTGACCACGTAGACACGCCACGGCTGCAGGTTGCCTCCGCTGGGGGCGCGCGACGCATCGGCGAGCAGCGATCTCAATGTTTCGTCACTCACGGGGTCGGGACGGAACTTGCGAACCGACATTCGCTTGTCGACGGCTTCGGAGACGTTCATGGTTGCGAGCCTAGTGAGACGGCTCAGGGCACGGCCGTGGGACGCGAGACGAGCAGGCCGTCGGCGCCCCGCGTGACGAGATCCGCGTAGAACTCGGTGGTCTCCTGCGCGGAATCGTTCATCCAGACCCACACCTCGTACCCCTCGGCGTGAGCGCGGGCAAAGGTCTCGGCGGTCATCACTTCCACGCCCTCGTACACCGGGGGTGCCTGCAGGACGACGTCGCGCGGGTCCAAGGGGGCGCCCGCCAGGTACCAGTTCACGAGGCTGGTCTGCCCGGGGCTGGTGGCCACGTCGGCGATCAACGAACGAAACTCGGCGAGCACGCTGTCGTCGAACGACACCACGATCACGGAATCGACGCGGTCGAGTTCCTCGATCAGACGAGCCAGCTCGGCCGCGGCGGCGAAGGCGCGATCCATCTGACGCTCACCCGTCTCGGTCTCGGGAATCTTGATCTCCACGTCGAGAACGTGACCGGGGAAGGCCCGCGCCACCTGTTCGAACGTGGGAATGCCGAAGTCATCGGCGGTGTACCCCTCGGGTGCCGGCCGGTCGCCGGTGCGAACCCCGCGGAACACATAGGCGTCTTCGGAGAGGGACTTGTCACTCCAGACTCCCCCGGAGAACCAATAGGCGTTGTCCATCGCCTGCAGTTCGGCGGCCGTGTACGAACCGACGAGCCCGGTGTCGTTGGTCAGTCGGTCGACGGTGTTGTCGTGTTGGACCATCAACACTCCGTCGGCGCTCAACATGACGTCCATCTCGAGCACGTCCGCGCCGCCAAGAGCGGCCTCGGTGTATGCGTACATCGTGGAATGCGGGTAGTCGAAGTCCCCGCCGGCGTGGACGATGACGACCGGGCGCTCCAGCGCCAGCAGGTCGGTCACGGTGCTCGCCTCGGGTGCCACCACCTGTTCGATAGCCGGAATCGGTGCCTCGGTGACGGGTGCCTCCGTGGACGCGACGTCGGTGGTCGCCGGTTCGGTCGCCGGGACGTCGGTTGACGGGTCGGCGGAATCGCCCCCGCCACAGGCCACGGCCGCGGACAACGCCACGCCGATCACGATGATGCTGGTCAGGGAACGAATTCGGAGGCGCTTCACCCGACCATCCTGCCAGCCCCGAACGGTCGTCCCAGCGATGGCAACGTCCGGAAATGTTGTCATCCAATACCTGTATCTGATTACATGGTTTCTATGGCATACAAAAACTCAGAGCTCGAGGCCGGCAGCTGGACCTTCCTCACGAACCATTCGCACGTGCTCATCTGCATCGCCAAACAACCCGACATCCGGTTGAGCGAAGTGGCCGACCTGGTGGGGATAGGCGAACGTTCGGTTCACCGCATCGTTCACGATCTGGAGTCCGCCGGCTACCTGCGGGTCATCAAGGAGGGTCGACGGAACGTGTACGAGATCGATCTCGACCAACCGTTGCGCCATCCGCTGGAGGCCGATCACCACGTGCGCGCCATCATCACCCCGCTGGTGGGGAAGTCGAAGGTGACCCGGTGATCGCCGTTTCGCTGGCCGACAATCTGCTCACCGCTCCGCTGGTGGCGTTCGTGGTCGCCCTACTCGCCACCTTGATGCGGTTCGAGGTGCGCCTCCCCGAGGCCCTGTACCCGATCCTGTCCACCTTCCTCCTGCTGGCCATCGGCATCAAGGGTGGAAAGGCCCTCGCCGAATCGTCCCTCGAGGATCTGTGGGGGCCCCTGTTGGCCGCCCTTGCACTCGGGATCCTCACACCGCTGATCGCGTTCGCCGCCATGAGAGTCCTCGGACGGTTCGAGGTGATCGACGCGGCGGCCCTGGCGGCGCACTACGGCTCGGTCTCGGCCGTCACCTTCACGGTGGTGCTGACCACCCTGGACGCCCGCGACATCGCGTTCGAGGGGTACATGGCCGGACTGTTGGCCGTTCTCGAGATCATCGGAATCGTCGTGGCCCTGTACTTGGCGCGCAAGTCCGGCGACGGCGGAGGATGGAAGTCCGCCCTCGGGGAAGTGGTTCGAGGCCGCAGCATCGCGTTGTTGGTGGCCGGCCTGCTGATCGGGGCCATCGTCGGTGCCGAAAGACTGGAGCCGACCGACCCGCTCTTCAGCGGCCTCTTCCCCGGCGTGCTGGCCCTCTTCCTGATCGAGATGGGCGTCACCGCCGCGGAACGACTGCGCGACATCCGTCGCACCGGCGCCCGTCTGGTGCTGCTCGGCGTCGCCATCCCCCTGGTGAACGCGGTGTTGGGCGCCGTGGCCGGCAAGGCGGCCGGGCTCTCCACCGGGGGCATCGCGGTGATGGCCACGTTGGCGGCCAGTGCGTCGTACATCGCCGCCCCGGCCGCGGTGCGGATCGCGCTCCCCACCGCCAACCCGAGTCTGTACATCACCGCGTCGCTCGGAGTCACCTTTCCCTTCAACCTGACCGTCGGAATTCCGATCTACATTGCCTTGGCCCAAGCCATCAGCTGAACGGAGCACCCGTGAACACCGTGAATCGACAATTGGTCACGATCATCGCCGAATCGGTGATCGAGCAGAAGCTGATCGACGACGTGAAGAACTGCGGCGCCCGTGGCTACTCCGTGGGACACGTGCGAGGCGAGGGTCAAACCGGAGGGCGAGCCCTCGACATCACCGGTTCGAGCATCCGCCTGGAGACCGTGGTCACCGATGCCGTGGCCGAGGAGATCCTGCGGACCCTCGGCGAGAAGTACTTCGACCGCTACGCGGTGGTCGCCTGGGTCACCCCGGTGGTGGTGGCCCGCCCCAACCGCTTCTGACCCTCAGGCACCGAACGAGGCGACCAACCGTTCGCCGTCCTTGGTGTCCACCTTGGGGAACTCGAACCCGAGTTCCGAACCGTCGTCGAGGGTGAACACCACCGTCAGCATCTTGACCATCGACACCCTCGTCGATCCCCTCTCCACTCGCACGACGCGCGATCGCTCCACCGATCCGATGTGTTCTTGTGGCAATCCGCGCATTCCGCCGGCGGAGACGAGCAGGAGACGGCGGTCGGTGGCCAGCAGGTACACGCCGTTGCGCATGGCGGTCTCCAGATCGTCGGCCACGACCTTCTTGTCGCGATTGTGGGCGATGAACGCGCCGATGGCGCCCCCAACGAACATCGGGGCACGGTCCTTGGCGAATCGCTTCACCCCGCCCAGGGGCATCGCCTTGGCGGCGGCATGTATGGCCTCACCCTGAGCCAGCGCCGGTTGTCGGTCGAGAAACTCGCGGAGTCGTTCTTCAGTGTCAGCCATGCGTCGAAGCGTAAAGGGCGAACGACTGCCACGGAGTCAGGGTTTCCGACAAGTTTCCGACAAGAACCTCACCCTCGGAGAAGTCGTCGGGTACCGCGAACCGCACCGTCGAGCCCGACATGTTCGCCACCACCAACAGTCGCTCGCCGCCCAGGGCGCGTCGATAGGCGAAGACCGACGGATCGTCCGGGGCCACCAACTCGAAATCTCCGTCCACGATGATCGGCATGGTGTGACGTAGTTCGATCAGACGTCGATAGTGGTGAAACACGGAGTGCGGGTCGTTCCGATCGGCGGCGGCGTTCACCGTGACGTGATTCGGGTTGACCCGAATCCACGGCTCCCCGGTGGTGAAACCGGCGTGGCGCGTGGAGTCCCACTGCATCGGGGTGCGCGAGTTGTCCCGACTGCGGGCTCGCAACGAGTTCATGATCGTCGAGTCGTCGACGCCCTTGTCGCGGGCCTCGGCGATCCAGTTGAGGGACTCCACGTCCCGGAACTGCTCGAAGGAGTCGAACGGGAAGTTGGTCATCCCGATCTCCTCACCTTGATACACGTAGGGGGTGCCCCTCATGAGATGCAGCACGGTGGCCCAGGCCTTGGCGCTGGGAACACGGTGCTCACCGTCGTCGCCCCAGCGCGACACCGCGCGTGGTTGATCGTGGTTGTTCCAATACAGAGAGTTCCAACCGTTCACGATGCCGGTCTGCCACTTGGCCAGATTGGCCTTCAACTCCACGAGCGGCAACGGACGCGGACTCCACTTGGGTTCGCCGGGCACCGCGTCGAGGTGCATGTGCTCGAACGTGAAGACCATGTTCAGTTCGCGACGCGCCGGATCCGTGTAGTGCTCGGCCTGTTCCGCCGTCACGCCGGGCATCTCGCCGACGGTGATGAGACCCTTGCCGGCCAACACCTCACGGTTCATCTCCTGGAGGAACTCGTGCATGCGGGGTCCGTTCGCCATCGCGAAGTACATGTGTCCGTCGGCGAACGGCTCGGTCTTCGACAGCAGGTTGATGACGTCCATCCGGAAGCCGTCGACCCCCCGTTCGATCCAGCGGTTCATCATGTCGTACACCGCGCGCCGGACGTCGGGGTTCTCCCAGTTGAGGTCGGGTTGGCGACGGGTGAACTGGTGCAAGAAGTACTCGCCGGTGGTGGCGTCGAATTCCCACGCCGAGCCCGAGAAGTACGCCCGCCAGTTGGTGGGTTCGGCGCCCGGCGCACCGGGCTCGAACCCGTCACGGGCCGGGCGCCACCAGTACCAATCGCGCTTCGGGTTGTCGAGGCTGGATCGGCTTTCCAGGAACCACGGGTGCTCGTCGCTCGTGTGATTGACCACCAGGTCCATCACCAACTTCATCCCGCGGGCATGGAGTTCGGCGATGAGCTCGTCGACGTCGGCCAGCGTTCCGAACACCGGGTCGATGTCCTCGTAGTCGCTGATGTCGTACCCGTTGTCGTCCTGCGGGGACCTGTACACCGGCGAGAGCCACAGAACGTCGACTCCCAGATGCTGCAGGTAGTCCAGCTTGGAGAGGATCCCCCTCAGATCGCCGACACCGTCCCCGTTCGAGTCGGCGAAGGACCGCGGATAGATCTGATACACGACGGCGGACTTCCACCAGTTCTCCGAACTCACGTCCCCACGTTAGGCACAGCGAGAACGGTGCCGACCACACGTCGGCGGGGGTTCAGTCGACGCGCCAGACCTCGGACATGTCGACGACCGTGGCCTTCAGCCCCCGGTGGGGCCAGCCCATGACCGAGAGAAACCTCTCGGCGCGGTCGAGCCCCGTCGAACCGGCGGAGTCGGAATCGGGTTCACCCGTGATCTCGTACCGCAGGTTGAAGAAGTCGATGCGATGGTCGTAGGTCAGCGTTCCCTCGGCTGTGTAGGCGGAAAGAAAAATGTCGTGCTCGTCGAGGTGACGACGCAGTTGGGATCGGGCGTCGTCCGAGAGCGGGCCGAATCGACCGCGAACCGTCACCCGATGGGTCGTCATCGTCGGCGAACGGGATTCACCAGACGACGGGGCCGGTGGCGCCGATCGCCCGACCTTCGGTGCGGACCCCCTTGGCCACCAGATCGTGTGCCATCTCGCTCCACAACGCCTTCAACCGGTAATGGGGAACGCGGGGGTACAGGTGGTGCAGGGCGTGATGATCGTGCCCGCGGATCAACAACCCCGAGCCCCGAAAAACCGCCACTCGAGTGTGGCGATAGCGGCTGGTGTCGGTGGCCGGATGATGCGGGTACCACGCGAAGATGAACATCAACCAGCACAACTGGATGCGCGCGGGCAACCACCACAGCGTAAGTGCCGCGAGACCGTGGCCGGTGACGAAACACACGACCAACACGATCGTGGACAACAACCAGTACCGAAGTTGAGCCTTGCCTTCGGCCTTGCTTCCGTCGCGTTCGGACAATTTCGCCCGCAACGCCTTCGGCAACAACACGCGTAGGGGTCTGATCAAGGCGAAGAACGGCAGAAAGGCGTACAGCATGGTCATGCCGTAGAACTTCTTCGGGAGATCACGGAGCGGACCCTCGGTAAAGTGATCCGGATCGCGCAGCGGATCGTTGGTGTGGGCGTGGTGGCGCATGTGACCCGCGCGATGCGAAAAGAACTCGATTCCCGTCGGGATCGAGCACAGGGTGCCGATGACGTCCTCCAAGCGACGACCGCGTGACGTGCGACCCCAGATGTTGCGATGAGCGGCTTCGTGAAGAGGCATGTAGAAGGTCGACGCGAAGATCGAGTTGAGCAACAAACCGAGCCACAGGGAGATCCGGCCGGTGGCACCGAGGTACACGACGCCGCCCCAGCAGACCGAAAAAACCAGGAACGTGGCGATGATCCGCGGCTGGAGCCCTCCCCAGTACCGGGCGGCCACCTGATTCTCGGCGCGCACGTGATCGACCCGAACGGAACGATCGACGTCACCGACTTCGATCGCGGCTCGATCGTCGAGCACCCGCTCGAGTTCCTCGGGACTGGGAGTGTCCGACATCATCGTGAAAACTGTAACCGAGATTCTTCGCGTGGTTCGCCGATCTAGGCTTCGTCCATGTATCGGCCATCGCACTTCCGGATGTCGGACGACGAGGCGGTCTCGGCCCTCTTCTCCGCGCAAGCCGGCCACCTGGTGACGGCAGCCAATGGACGTTTGGCCTCCACCTTCGTTCCCTTTCTCGTCGACGACCCGGTATCCACCCGACTGATCGCGCACATCGCGCGTGCGAATCCCCAACGTGCGGACATCGGCGAGGGGGTCGACGGCTTGATGATCGTCCACGGACCGGACTCGTACGTGTCGCCCAGCCTGTACCCATCGAAAGACGTGACGGGTGAGGTCGTTCCAACCTGGGTGTACACCGAGATCCACGTCCGCGGTCGCGTCGAACTGGTGCGCGACCCCGAAGCGATCAGAGACATCGTTTCCCGACTGACTGATCGAATGGAGTCCGACTCCGCCACTCCCTGGTCGATCACCGATGCGCCCGACGAGTTCACGAACCGTTTACTGCGCTCGATCATCGGGGTGTCGATGACGATCGACTCGATCGAAGGAAAGGCGAAACTCAACCAGGATGACGAGCCCGCGGACCGGGAGGCCGTCGCCGCCTGGTTGTCGGCATCCGATCCGGTCCGAGCCCGTCTTGGTCGTGCCATGAGCGACCGACGATGATCCGTCGCTTCGCCCAGGTGGACGTCTTCGCGTCCGAGCCGTACTCCGGCAATCCGTTGGCGGTGGTCGTCGACGCCGAGGGACTCGAACCGACCGAGATGCAACGGTTCGCCCGGTGGACCAACCTCTCCGAGACCACGTTCCTGTTGCCGCCGACCGACCCGCGAGCCGACTACCGCGTTCGTATTTTCACTCCCACCGAGGAGCTGCCCTTCGCCGGCCACCCCACCTTGGGTTCGGCCCACGCGTGGTCGTCCAACGGCGGCGTACCCGCTTCGGCCGACGTCATCGTGCAGGAATGCGGTGTCGGTCTGGTGAAAGTCCGGGTGACGGAGTCCGGACTCGCCTTCGCCGCTCCCCCGCTGCTGCGTGGTGGCCCGGTGGACGATCCGACGATCGACGAGATCGCCGACTCCCTCGGAATCGAACGTGGCGCGATCGTCGATGCGGCCTGGGTGGACAACGGCCCGGGTTGGATCGGCGTGTTGCTGGGTTCGGCGTCCGAGGTGTTGGCGATACGACCACGTGAGATACGCCGTTCGGTGGGCGTGGTGGGCGCACACCAGGCGGGTTCGAAGTTCGCCTACGAGGTGCGGGCCTTCTACTCGTCCGGCGGTGTCACAGTCGAGGATCCGGTGACCGGAAGCCTCAACGCCTCCGTGGCCCAGTGGTTGATCGCCTCGGGTCGTCATGTGCCGCCGTACCTCGCGTCCCAGGGATCCGTGATCGGTCACGCGGGAGTGGTTCGGGTGTCGACCGACGGATCCGGTGGCGTCTGGATCGGTGGAACCACGGTGACACGCGTTTCCGGCACGATCGACATCTGAACCTCACTCCACCGTGCGACGGCCGGTCATCGTCGACGTGCGGACTTCGCTCCCTCGACCGTCGTGATCTCGGACAACCGTTCCTTCACCAGTCGTCGCACCAGTGCCACCGGTAGTCGGCGATCGCTCGGGAAGCGAAGGGTTCCCCGGGACACCTCGCACCAGTCGGGCAACGAGTCCAGTCGCTCCAGAACGTTTCCACTGCAAGGAAAGTACGACGAGTGATTCTTAAAGCCGTCGAAGCTCGCCACGGATTTGCCCGCCACCTTGAACGTGGGCACACCGTAGGAGATGCACTCGACCGCGTCGGGCAGCAGTCGGCGCAAGGTGTTCACAAGGTGTTCGAGCGACTCCTTTTGCTCTCCGGAGAAATCGTTCAGTCGAACGTCGATGACGGTTCCCATCATCGGACATTGAATCGCACGGCACTCACCCGATCGGGTATTCGAGTGCCACGGGTCCGCTCAGCCATCGCGTCGCGACTCCTCGAAATGCTGAACGGTTGGAAAGGGGTCATAGAAGTGGTGCAACAGTCGCCGCCATTCCTGGTAGCGCACCGACTCTCGAAAACCGATCGTGTGACTCTCGAGGGTCTCCCATTCGACCAGCAACAGGTAGCGACCGGGTGACTCGATCCCGCGGAGGAGGCGCAATCCGAGGAACCCGGGCATGGACTCGATGATCGATCTCGCTTCGGCGAACGCGGCCTCGAATTCGAGTTCGCGCCCGGCGATCACATCCAGTTGTGCTTGTTCGAGGATCATCGTCTGGCCACTCACGCGAAGTTGATCATCCAGCGGATTCCGAAACGATCCTCGAAGCTTCCCCAGTAGGCACCCCAAGGCATGTCGGCCATACCCGAAGCGTCGGCCGAACCGACCGACAAACCGGTGTACAAACGGTCGGCCTCCTCGCGGGAGTCCGGATGCAGATTGATGGAGAAGTTGTCGCCCACCCGGAGCTGATGACCGTGCGAGGCCAGAGCGTCGGTGCCCTCCAGCACGTGACCTCCGAGGATGGGCAACTCGATGTGGAGGATGCAACTGGCCTCGGCGGGCGACATCGGCGGGGCGTCGGGGCCCATGTCCATGTCGCCGAAGCGCTGCAGGTCGGTGAATTCGCCGCCGAACACCGACCGATAGAACTCGAAGGCCTCCTCGGTGCGACCGGCGGTGTTGATGTAGGTGCTGACGTGTGCCATGGCGACAACGTACCCCGATGTCCATCCACGGCGATCGGTCTCCGGACCCGGAAGTCGACGGACGTCACAGGAGAGAATCGGGCCCGATTGGCGAAACCCGACACGTTCAGTCAGGATTCGGTTCCCCGACTCACAGGAGTGCTCATGTCCGTATTGCCCGAGGTTCTCGCCGCCAATGCCCAGTACGTCGAATCGTTCGGTGAACGTGGCTCGCTGGCCCTGCCGCCGGCCCGGCGCTTCGCCATTCTCACCTGCATGGACGCCCGCCTCGACCCGGCCAAGTACGCCGGCTTGTCCGAGGGTGACGCGCACGTCATTCGCAATGCCGGTGGTCGCGCCAGCGACGACGCCATCCGGTCGTTGGTGATCTCCTACAAACTGCTCGGCACCAAGGAGTGGTTCGTTATCCACCACACCGACTGCGGAATGCAGTTCTTCACCAACGACATCATGAGCGGGCTTCTGGCCTCCAGTCTGGAGACCGCGCAACTCGGCGCCGATGGTTTCACCGACATCGGCGAGGGTCCGGGTTCGACCGAAGGTCGTTACGTCAACTGGCTGACCATCTCCGATGCCGAGGCGAGCGTGGTGGAGGACGTCAGCCGAATTCGTCACCATCCGCTCGTGCCCGCTGGAATCCCGATCTACGGCTACATCTACGACGTGCGTAGCGGGCGACTGGTGGAAGTTCCCGCCGCCACCGCAGCCGGCAAAGCCTGACGGTCCGCGAGGCGTCACCGGGATCGGGCTGACGCCGAGCCTCCCTACAGGCCGTGCTCGGCTCGATAGTGGGCCACGATCGCGTTGGCGTGACCGTGGCCCATGCCGTGATCGGCCTTCAACATCGCCACCATCTCCGAATGACGGGCACCCTTCATCTTCGACAGGAGCGACTTCCAATGGGAGATCGGCTTTCCGTACTTCTTCTCGATCGACGGGAAGTACGACGCGGGCCCAGAGACCTTTTCGTTCGCCATGAGCGAAGAGTAACCGAGTCGCGCATCCGGAATTCCGTTGAACCATTCCGTGGCCCGGGGCGACAATGTCGTCCATGTTCGAGATTCGACGAGACGAGGACGGCGAGCTCTGTGGCTTCGTCGATCGGTCCGGAGATGGTTGGATGGGTCTCTCGGTGTTCGGGGGAATTCTCGCGGTTCTGGCCGATCGCACCACCGCAACGGCCCACGTTCTCGAACGCGGACTCGCCAGTCTCGCCGAACACTGGTGGCTGCGAGACCGGC
>VFQT010000782.1_pt1 | contig 42857 bp, 53 predicted proteins | sample 3512381 | NCBI WGS metagenome assembly VFQT01 (sample SAMN10412376, study PRJNA504923) | tailings metagenome | isolation source: Relicate 2 Philex TSF3 active mining site | place: Philippines: Tuba, Benguet | collected 2017-08-29 | reverse complement strand
CCGCAGCGGGACTATCCCGCCGCTACCGTGGTCTAGTTTTCCACCGCCGTTTCCATATGACCTGGACACTGGCGTTGTCGAATTCCTGGGCTGATGGAATTACATCAAGAGCGATGTCATTAGACTATGCTAATGTTCTTAATAAGAGTGTTGGAACAATTAGATAGAAAATAATAGGAATGAAATCATAATACACGTATGGTACACGTGTGTTTTTAAAGTGAAGTAGAAACCAACAAACATTGAGTTTGTTTTAACTTCTAGTATGCGAAGCGCTAAGCCCGACGCTGAGTTATCAGTGTCTTTTTGGAAGGGCCCCGGAAACGGGGCCCTTTTGCTTTGGGAACCGGTGTGCCCGCAGCGCCGTATGGAGAGTTGCATGACGCCTCTCATCCGTTTCCTGCTCAAATGGTCGTTCATCGGCATGGCCGCCGGCTGGGCATTTGCCGTGCTGCTCCTCGTCAGCGATGTGGGCGGTCTCGGTGGCATGTGGCTCAGGGCGGAGCAAAAGGCGCTATGGCTTCTCATTCTGGCCGTGTCCTTCGGGGTCAGCTTCGCACAGGTGACGGTGCTTGCGGCCGTGCTGCTCCGAAGCGATTTCGGCGGACGGGGTGGGGGTGGCAATGACCGCCTCGCCCGCTGGAAGGCCGGAGGCAGTGCCGAAATCGACCGCGACGCGCCGTTGCAGTAGCTTCGCCGCCTATGGCGAGGCCGCGGGTTCCAGGAGGGGCTTGTCGATCAGCGAATCCATGATGTGGCTCAACACCTCGGCACGGTTGCGTGCGTTGGACTTGCGGTAGATCGCGTTGAGGTGCGCCTTGACGGTGCCTTCCGCCGAGCCCCTGACGCCGGCGATCTCCGATATGCTCAGCCCCTTGATCATGAGCGCGGCCACGTCCCGCTCGCTGGCGGTCAGCTTCCATGTGTCGAAATGATTCTGGATGATGTCCTGCAGCTGCGAGGAGGCCATGCCCACGCTCCGCTCGAGGCTCGCCTTGCGCTGGAGGAGATGCAGCAGATAGACGATTTGAAAGCCGATCCCGATGAACAGGGCCACGCTGGCCAGCGCCTCCGGAAGGAGGTGCCAGTCCAGGCGGTCCGGCCCTGAGATGTCCGTCATCACATCCATCAGGAAGACGATGGCCGAGACGATCTGCGCCCCGATCAGTGCCAAGACGAGGTTCGGGATGCCGGGCTTCATCTTGTTGCAGACTGCGTAATTCTAAGGAAGCTCCTTATAGCCCGTCACCATGGCGCGGGGAAGGTTGACCTTCGTGCGGATGCTTTCGAACAACACGGCCGCGATGTGCAGAACGGCGGACATTTCAACCCATGTCACGGCGATTTCATGCAGCTCCTCCGGCCATTCCTCGCCCCAGAACATGTCGGTGGTCATCAGATAGCCGGACAGGCAGATCAGCCCGATCGAGAAGAGCAGATTGTAGATCATCAGCCCGCCGAGCGGCGTGTGCCCGAGGTGGATCTTGCGCCGGCCGGTGACGATATCGGTGAGCTGTTCAACCGACTTCTCGGCACTCGGCGGAAAGCTCGAGAAGCGGGCATAGGCGGTGCCGACGAAGCCCCAGATGATGCGCGCGGCGATCAGGCCTGCGACGGTGTAGCCCACCCAGCGGTGAAACTTGCTCTCGTCGTCCAGCACGAAGGCGTTCGCCGTCATCAGGATCACGAGCGACCAGTGAAAGACCCTTACGAAGGGGTCCCAGACTTTCTCGATGGTCATGTCAGAACTCCAGGGGAAGGCGGGCGCTCCTCGCGAGGGGAGGGGCGCCCGTGCAGGGTCAATCGTTGTCCTGAGTCTTCACGATCTCGAGCTTTTCGTTCAGGAAGATCTCGGCCTTTTCGTCGCCCTTCTTGACGTAGGCTTCGTAGAGGCCGTCCTCGATCTTGATCTTGCCCACCTCGTAGCCCTGGGCCTTGAGCATGTCTTCGATCTTGGTCTTGACCTCGGGCGTCAGCTCCACTTCCGCGAAGGCGGCTGAAGCGGAAAGCGCCAGCAGGGCGACGGCAAGACCTGACATTCTGATGTTCATCGTGACCTCATCTCAATTGCGACCGCCTCGTTCAGCGGACGCCGGACCGATGCATCAGAATGGACAGCCGCGCCATTTGCCGGGGGTTTATCTCCGCGGTCCGGGGCCTGCGGATGAGGGCTCTATAACCCGGGTTTAGGCCCTCGGGAGCCGCTCAATCGGCCTTCAGCGTGTCCAGATAGGCGACGATGGCCGCCACCTGCTCGGGTTCGAAGGCAAATTCCGGCATCTGTTCGTGGCCCGTCACGATTCCCTCGGCCAGCGCCTCTTCCAGGGCGGCGGGCTCGTATTTGGTCACGACGTTGCGGAAGGGCGGAGCCTTCGGTTCGGGCGAGAGGCTGGTGGCGTCGATGGCGTGGCAGCGCGCGCAGCTGGAACGGAGCAGGTTGAAGCCCTGGGTCACGGGGTCGCTCGCGGATTTGGCGCCGGCACCGAGGCTCAGCACGAAGGCGGCGAGTTCTTCGGCCTGGGGCTCCGTCACCTCCCAGTCGGGCATCAGCGGATGGCGCACGGCGAGGCCTTCCATGAAGCCGTCCACCAGTTCCATCATGTCGTAGTTCTTGGCGATCTCGCGGAAGGGGGGCGCGTCGGTGAGGGGGCTTTCGCCCTCCGCCTCGATGTTGTGGCAGCGCGTGCAGTTGATCTCCGAAAGGCGCTTTCCTTCGGCGATCTTCGCGGCCTCATCCTGCGCAAGGGCGGGGGCGGCGGCGAGGAGCAGGGCGAGGATGGGGAGAATCGGTCTCATGTCTCGGATTTTACCCTTACGTATTTGCCGGGGGCATCCTCGATCACCTTCAGCTTGCCGCTGCCCGGGACCGGCGCCTTCACCTTGGGGCCGGACTTGTCCGACATCCATTTCGCCCAGTCCGGCCACCAGGAGCCGGGGTGTTCCGTGGCGCCCTTGAGCCAGTCCTCGAGGGTGGCCGCACCCTTGTCGTTGGTCCAGTACTGGTACTTGTTGGCTTCTGGCGGGTTGACGACGCCGGCGATGTGGCCGGAGCCCGAAACCACGAGGCGCGTCGGCCCGCCGAAGAAGCGCCCGAGGCGGAAGACCGAAGCGAGCGGCGCGATGTGGTCCTCGCGGGCGGCGAGATTGTAGACCGGCATCTTCACCTTCTTGAGATCGATCCGGACATTGTCCAGCACCATCTTGCCCTGCGAAAGCTTGTTCGCCATGTAGCATTCGCGCAGGTAGAAGGAGTGCACGCCCGCCGGCATGCGGGTCGAATCCGCGTTCCAGTACAGCAGGTCGAAGGGCATCGGGTCCTTGCCGAGCATGTAGTTGTTGACGACGTAGGACCAGATGAGATCGTTGGAGCGGAGAAGGTTGAAGGCGTCCGCCATGCGGGTGCCGGGGAGATACCCCTTGTCCTTCATGCGGTCCTCGATCCACTTCACCTGCTCCTCGTCGACATAGACGAGGAGGTCGCCCGCCTTCTCGAAATCCACCTGCGTGGTGAAGAAGGTGGCGGAGTTCACGCGCTTGTCGTTCTGCGCCGCCATCCAGCCGAGCGAGGCGGCGGTCAGCGTGCCGCCGATGCAATAGCCGACGACGTTGACCTTCTCCGCGCCCGTCGCATCGAGCGCGGCCTGCACGGCCTCGAGGAACCCCTCGCGCATGTAGTCGGAGAAGCTCTTGCGGGCCTGCTTCTCGTCCGCGTTGACCCAGGAGACGATGAAGACGGTGAGGCCCTGGTCCACCGCCCATTTGACGAAGGACTTCTTCGCGTTGAGGTCGAGGATGTAGAACTTGTTGATCCAGGGAGGGAAGATGACGAGGGGATATTCGTAGGTCTCACCTTGCGTGGGCGAATACTGGATCAGCTCGAAGGTCTCGTTGCGGAACACGACCTTGCCCGGCGTCGTCGCGATGTTGCGGCCGATCTCGAAGGCGGTCATGTCCGTCTGCTTGATGCGCAGCCGCCCGTCCGGCGTCTGCATATCTTCCTGCAGGTGCTTCAGGCCCTCGATCAGGTTCGCGCCATTGGTGGCCAGCGTGGTGCGCAGCACCTCCGGATTGGTGATGGCGAAATTCGAGGGCGAGATGGCGTTGGCGATCTGCTCCACGTAGAAGCGCGCCTTGCGGCGGGTGTGCTCGTCCACCCCTTCCGCGTTCTTCACCATGTCCTGCGCCCAGTTGGCGGAGATCAGGTAGAACTGCTTCAGGAAATCGAAGACGGTGTGCTCCTGCCAGTCCTTGTCCTTGAAGCGCTTGTCGGAGCGGGCGGGCTCCGCCACCGGGGCGGGCTGCTGGCCCAGCACCTTCGCCCAGGCGTTCTGCCAGAGCTGGCCATAGGCGTTCCACAGCTGCATCTGGGCGTCCATCAGCTTCTGCGGATCGCTCATGTAGGCCTGGGCGACGGCGCCCAGCGTCTTGGAGACCTGCTCCATGGGGGTCAGCTGGGTTTCGGCCTCGCTCAGTGACGGGTTCGGGCGCTCCGCCACCGTGCGGGCGATCTGGGCGGCCTGCTCGAACACCTTCGCCATGTTCTGGGCGAACTGCACGGGGTCGGCGAGGGTGTATTGGGACGGAACCTGCGGCTTCTCGGACATGGCGTGCTCTTGAACGGCGAATATGGCGGAACTGTAAATCTCTCTCACCAAAAGGCAAATTGGTCATGAGGAGGAGATGGAAAAATAACATGCTGCATTGCGGCATCCTTCGCACATGCGTGAACCTGCTCGAGGGTGGCATTTGTCCCTCGCGGAGAAAGCGGGAGGCGCGGGCGCTGCCCGGCGCGGTGTGCTGATCCGGTGAGGGACCAGCGAGCATAGCGCTGAGCAGCGCCCGCGAACCGGCAGGACTTCTTCGCAGAACGGAGAGGTCTTGTGCAGCCATTCCCCTGGAATGACCGACTGCCTTTCGGCGCGGGGGTCGTAATGCCCCCGGGCCCTTCCGCCCGCCCCCGGGAGTTCACGGCACGTTACCGTAAACCCGCAGGCCTGCCCTCCGCCCCGCCCGAAGCTCACCGTCATGAGCAGGACCCCGAATGGGGGGAGTGATGGGACGGGTAGCACAGTATAGGAATTTATGTCAAGAATTTTCTTCCCCACCGCGCTGTCCGTCACCCCGGCGAAGGCCGGGGTCCAGCTGCGGGCGGTTACCACGCGGACAGACAGCTGGATCCCGGCCTTCGCCGGGATGACGGCACCTTTGGAGGCCTGCGCCGGGATGACGGCGCCTTTGGGGGCCTTCTCCCGCGCGGCAGCTTGGGAGAAGGTGGTGCGTAGCGCCGGATGAGGGCTCTTCCTGCCCACGCGAAGCACCGCAAACAGTAAGCCGGGTCATGAGCGCCAGGGGCTTGCTTGCCGCAGGGTGCGGGCCTTCCTTGCCATCCCGCCCGTCTCCCGCCATAAGACGCGCGAGTTGAGGAAGATTCACCGTTTGGCGGGTTGGTTGAGATGACACAGGCGTTGCGGCTGGGGATTGCGGGGCTGGGGACGGTCGGGGCCGGGGTGCTGGACATTCTGGCGCGGCACAAGGACCTGGTGGCGCTGAGGGCCGGGCGGCCCGTGGAGGTGGTTGCTGTCGCGGCCCGTTCCAGGGGCAAGGACCGGGGGCATGACCTGTCGAAGCTCACCTGGCATGATGACCCGGTGAAGCTGGCAGCGGACCCGGATGTGGACGTGTTCGTCGAGCTGATGGGCGGCGAGGGGGACCCGGCCAAGGCCGCCGTCGAGACGGCGATCCGGGCGGGCAAGCATGTGATCACCGCCAACAAGGCGCTTCTGGCGCATCACGGCTCCGCGCTGGCGCGGCTGGCGGAGGAGCGCGGCGTGGCGCTGAATTTCGAGGCCTCGGTGGCGGGCGGCATCCCCATCATCAAGACGATCCGCGAGGGGCTGGCGGGCAACCGCGTGGGCAAGCTGTTCGGCATCATGAACGGCACCTGCAACTACATCCTCACCAAGATGGCCAATGAGGGCCGCAGCTTCGCCGACGTGCTGAAGGAAGCCCAGGCGCTGGGCTATGCCGAGGCCGACCCCACCTTCGACGTGGGCGGCTTCGACACGGCGCACAAGCTGGCGGTGCTCACCTCGCTTGCCTTCGGCGCGCAGGTGAACCTCAAGGCGATCGACATCGAGGGCATCGAGCAGATCACCCTCGAAGACATCGCCCAGGCGGGCGAGATGGGTTACAAGATCAAGCTGCTGGGCGTCGCGGTGGCGACCGAGCAGGGCATCGAGCAGCGTGTGCACCCGACGCTGATCCCCAAGGGTTCGCCCGCGGCGGACACGGACGGCGTGTTCAACGCCGTGGTGGTGAAGGGCGATTTCGTGGGCGACCTGTTGCTGGAGGGCCGGGGTGCCGGCGCGCATCCGACGGCGTCCGCCGTGCTCTCCGACATCGTGGACATCGCGCGCGGCAATTTCCGCCCGGCCTTCGGCATTTCCGCCAAGGACCTGCGCCCCTACACGCCCGCGCCGCCCAAGGCGCATGAGGGCGGCTTCTACGTGTCGCTGACGCTGCTCGACAAGCCGGGCGCGGTGGCGGCGGTGGCCACGATCCTGGCGGAAGAGCAGATCTCGATCGAGAGCATCTTCCAGCGCGGCAAGACGGGCAAGGATGAGGCGCGCGATACCGCTCCCTTCATCCTCATCACCCATGATACGGTGGAAGCGAAGATGCGCGCCGCACTGGAGCGCATCGAGAAGGACGGCCATGTGGCCGGCCGCCCGCGCATGATCCGGATCGAGAGGCTTTGATCACAGACACACGTCCGCGCGCCTTCCTCAACGTCGAGCGTTCGGCGCATGGCCGCCGCTGGAAGGCGCGGCTCGACGACCAGCGCATGGCGGAAGCGATCTCGCAGCGGCACGAACTGCCCGAGATCCTGGGCCGCGTGCTGGCGGCGCGCGGCGTGGGCGTGGACGAGGCGGAGGCCTTCCTCAACCCCACGATCCGCACGCTGATGCCGCAGCCCTCCGCGCTCCAGGACATGGAGAAGGGCGCGGCACGCCTGGCGGAGGCGGTGTTGGCTTCCGAGAAGATCGGCGTCATCGCCGATTATGACGTGGACGGCGTCTCCTCCGCCGCGATGCTGACGCTGTTCCTCAAGGCCGTGGGATCGGACGCGGCGGTGCACATTCCCGACCGCCTCACCGAAGGCTATGGTCCGTCCGAGCGTGCGGTGGAAAGCCTGAAGGCGCAGGGCGCGCAGATCCTGGTGACGCTGGATTGCGGCGTCATGGCGCATGACCCGCTGGCGCGGGCGGCCGAACTGGGCCTCACCACCATCATCGTCGACCACCACCAGGCGGGCGAGATCCTTCCCGAAGCGCATGCCGTCATCAACCCGAACCGGCAGGACGACGTTTCCGGGCTGGGCTATCTCTGCGCGGCGGGTGTGACCATGATCTTCATCGCCGCCGTCAACAAGATGCTGCGGCTGAAGGGCTGGTATGGCGCCTCGCGCCCGGAGCCCAACATGCTGCAGTGGCTGGAACTCACCAGCCTCGCCACGGTGTGCGACGTGGTGCCCTTGAAGGGGCTGAACCGCGCCTATGTCACGCAGGGCCTCAAGATCATGGCGCGGCGGGAGAATGTCGGCCTCTCCTGCCTTGCGGACGTGGCGCGGCTGAAGCGCAAGCCCGACACCTATGCGCTGGGCTATCTCCTCGGGCCGCGCATCAACGCGGCGGGGCGAATCGGCAATGCCGCGATGGCGCTGAAGCTTCTGACCACGGGCGACCGCGGCGAGGCGGCGCAGATCGCCCAGGAGCTGGAGCGGCTGAACCGCGAGCGCCAGGAAATCGAACTCGCCGTCGTCGACCAGGCCATGGTGCAGGCGGACAACATGCTGGGCCAGGAACGGCGCGCCGCGGTGATCGTGGTTTCGGGCAAGGGCTGGCACCCGGGCGTGGTGGGGCTTGCCGCCGCGCGGCTGAAGGAGCGCTTCAACCTGCCGAGCTTCGTGCTGGCGGAAGACAAGGAAGGCCGCCTCGCCTCCGGCTCGGGCCGGTCGATTCCCGGCGTGGACCTGGGGAGCGCCGTGCGCGAGGCCTTCGAATCAGGGCTGATCGAGAAGGGCGGGGGGCACGCCATGGCGGCGGGCCTCACCGTGCTGAAGGAGCGGCTGGGCGACCTCCGCGGATTCATGGAAGATCGGCTCGCGGCGCAGGTCATGGGGGCGCAGGACCGGGCGCTCTCCATCGACGCGGCCCTCACCGCGGGCGCTGCCACGCTGGACCTGATCGAGCTTCTGGAGCAGGCGGGGCCCTATGGCACGGCGCATCCGTCGCCGGTCTTCGCCTTTCCGGCGCATCGCGTGCTCTATGCCGCCGCCGCGGGCAGCGACCACATCCGCTGCACGGTGGCCTCCGCCGACGGGCGCAAACTGAAGGCCGTGGCCTTCCGCGCGATGGGCACGGAGCTGGGCGAATTGCTGCTCTCCGAGCGCCAGATGCCGCTTCACATCGCGGGGCGTTTGACGATCGACGACTGGTCCGGCAGCCGCGTTCCCTGCCTCCACATCGAAGATGCGGCGCGTGTTTCGTAACGCTTGCCAAGTGCAGCGAAGCACCCTATAGAGCTGCCACATCAGAGCGCGGGCGCCCTTCGTCTATCGGTTAGGACGACAGCCTTTCACGTTGTAAAGACGGGTTCGACTCCCGTAGGGCGCGCCACTCTTTTCCAAGTATTCCGGATTTTTTCCTGTCGCAAATGGGCTGTTGAACGCGGCGCCGGCCCGCCAACTGCAGCGTGGATTTTGCCGGGGTTTCGGTATAGCCTTCCCGGGCGGTCAGAGACTGCGCCTCAAAGGTGAGCACAAAATGCAGCCGGCCGCGCCCGCGACGAGGAGGACGTTGCCGATGTGCCATGTGTTTGCCAGCCAGGCCCGCAGCCGATATGCGTATGAGACCCGCCGGATGAGACTCAACGGGCAGAGTACGAGCATCCGCCTGGAGAATGCCTTCTGGGCCATCGTCGATGAGATCGCCGCAGCCGAAGGCGTCTCGACGCCCGCCTTCATATCCAAGCTTCACACCGAGGTGCTCGAGACCCAGGGCGAGCCTGAGAATTTCACCTCCCTGTTGCGCTGCGCCTGCCTCGTCTTCATCGAATCCGGCCGCGGCCGGCGGTTCGCGAGCATCGCCGCCGAATAGGCGCGAGGGGTGCTGCCTGCTTGGGTAGTAACGCGTTACTACCCGGCGTTCCCCGCGGCGGCCAGTATGGCTCGTACTCCGATTTGCCAGAATTCAGGGAGACGAGATTGGCCAAGACGATTCATTCCATGATCCGCGTGCTGGACGAAGCCCGCTCGGTGGACTTCTACGGGCGCGCATTCGGCCTCGAGGTTGCCGACCGCCTCGACTTCGAAACTTTCACGCTCATCTACCTGTCGAACCCGGAGAGTTCCTTCGAACTCGAACTCACCGTGAACAAGGGCCGCACGGAGCCCTATAATCTGGGCGACGGCTATGGCCATCTGGCCGTCTCGGTCGAGGATCTCGACGCCACCCACGCGCGCCTCACGGAACTTGGTTTGGCGCCGCGCAAGCTCGTCGATTTCAAGAATGGCGACAAGCTGGTCGCCCGCTTCTTCTTCATCGCCGACCCGGACGGTTACCAGGTGGAGGTGTTGCAGCGCGGCGGCCGCTTTCTCTGATCGCTCATAAATACAAGGGAGGAAACGATGACAACAATCGACAAGAAGGGATTGACCCGGCGCGAGCTTCTGTCTCGTGCCGTGGCAGCCGGCGCGCTCGCGGTGAGCGGCGCAGGCTTCATTGCCGCGCCAGACGCGGCCTGGGCCCTCGAGGTCAAGGCCGTGGGCGAACACAACATGGCGACGCTGCTGCAGATGGCGCGCGACATCTACCCCCATGACCGCGTCGGCAACCAGTATTACGCGGTGGCCATCAAGGGCTATGACACGGAAGAGAAGAAGGCCTTCGTGGCGGACGGTGTCGCCGCCCTCGACGCGGCCGCAAAGTCCGCCGGCTTCGCCGACTACGTCTCGATCGGCTGGGAGGAGGATCGCGTCAAGATCCTCCAGGCGATGCAGGACTCGCCCTTCTTCCAGACGGTGCGGGGCGGGCTGGTGACCGGTCTCTACAACCAGAAGGAGGTGTGGCCGATCTTCGGATACGAGGGCGAGTCCTACTCCAAGGGCGGCTACATCGACCGCGGCTTCAACGACATCAACTGGCTCTGAGGGGGAAGAAGAGATGGTTGCCAAATTCGAACTGAACGACGATTCGGTCGTCGTCGTCATCGGCACCGGAGCAGGCGGCGGCGTTCTCTCGAACGAGCTGGCGCAGAAGGGCATCAAGGTGGTGGCCCTCGAGGCCGGCGGGCGCTACCTGCCCGAGGACTACGTCAACGACGAGTGGGAAAGCTTCGGCCAGCTCGCCTGGACGGACCCCCGCACGACATCCGGCGACTGGCGCGTCGCCAAGGACTTCTCGGGCCTGCCGGCCTGGATCGTCAAGGCGGTGGGCGGCACGACCACACATTGGGCCGGTGCCTCGATCCGCTTCCAGGACCATGAGTGGAAGGCGCTCACCACCTACGGCAAGGTGGAAGGGGCTTCGCTGCTCGACTGGCCGATCGACGGGGCCGAAATGGCGCCGTGGTACGAGAAGGCCGAAACCAAGCTGGGCGTGACCCGCACGGGCGACCGCGCCGGCCTTCCCGGCAACAACAATTACCTCGTCTTCGAGAAGGGCGCCAAGGCGCTCGGCTACAAGGAGGTTCACACCGGCCGCATGGCGATCAATTCGGCCGAGTATGACGGCCGCATGGCCTGCCAGCAGACGGGCTTCTGCTTCCAGGGCTGCAAGTGGGGTGCGAAGTGGTCCGCCGCCTACACCGAAATTCCGCGTGGCGAGGCCACCGGCAATCTCGAGGTGCGCGAGCGCGCTCACGTGGCGCGCATCCTGCACGATGACAGCGGCAAGGTGACGGGCGTCGAATATTTCGACAAGGACGGCAATCTGCAGATGCAGAAGGCCCGCATCGTCTGCGTGGCCGGCAATTCCTTCGAGAGCCCGCGGCTGCTGCTCAACTCGGCCTCGGGCAAGTTCTCCAAGGGTCTCGCCAACTCCTCGGACCAGGTCGGCCGCAACTACATGCGGCACACCACGGGGTCGGTCTATGCGGTGTTCGAGAAGCCGGTGAAGATGTGGCGCGGCACGACCATGGCCGGCATCATCCAGGACGAGGCGCGCCATGATCCCTCGCGCGGGTTCGTCGGCGGCTATGAACTCGAGACCCTGTCGCTGGGCCTGCCCTTCATGGCGGCCTTCCTCAACCCCGGCGGCTGGGGGCGTGGCTTCACCACGGCGCTCGACGACTATGAGAACATGGCGGGCCTGTGGATCGTCGGCGAGGACATGCCGCAGTCCGGCAACCGCGTGACGCTGTCGGACGTGAAGGACAAGTTTGGACTTCCCGTCGCGAACGTGAACTTCTCGGACCACCCCAATGACATCGCCATGCGCAACCATGCCTACAAGATGGGGCAGGCGGTCTATGGGGCGGTGGGCGCCACCCGCACATTCCCCACGCCGCCCTATCCCTCCACGCACAATCTCGGCACCAATCGCATGTCCGAGAAGCCGGAGGATGGCGTGTGCAACAAGTGGGGCCAGACCCACGACATCGCCAACCTGTTCATTTCGGATGGCAGCCAGTTCACCACCGGTGCCGCCGAAAACCCGACACTGACCATCGTGGCGCTCGCCATCCGGCAGGCCGACCATATCGCCGGTGAAATGTCCAAGGGCAACCTCTGAACCTCAACCGGGCACATCAACGAGAGCCGGGCCGCATTTGGCCCGGCTCTTAAAATGCCATTGATTTGAAGCGACCGGACTGAACCTGGCCTTCACCGGCGTGATGCGCCCTGGGGAGCAAGTGCGATCCAGACGGGTGGCCCGATGTTCCTGATGGTGTGAATTCCCAATCGCCATGCTAGCTTCCGTGCCTTTCGGGGGGCGGGTGAGGATGAAGACGTTTCGTTCGGCTGGACTGTTTCTGGCGGCCGATCTGTTTCTCATCGGGCTGCATGTGACACTTTACATGCTCTCGATACGCCTGGGCGAGTTCAACATCGAAGCCGACGGGGCCTATCCGGAATTCTACCAATATCTCAAGTGGTACTGGTTGATTTGCCTCTCCTTTTACCTGGGCGTGCGGCTTCGCCAGGCTGCATACGTCCTGCTCGTCCCGGTCTTCACACTCCTGCTGATCGATGACGCCTTCTCCCTGCACGAGTTTTGGGGGGCGGACATCGCCTCGCGCCTGGCGTTTACGCCTCCGTTCGGACTCAGAAGACAGGATATTGGGGAGCTTGGGTTCTTTCTGGTCTCAGGCCTGACCGTTTTCGTGTTCTGGGCATTCGCTTATCACTTCGCATCCGTGTCCGTGCGGAAGCACATTGCCCAGGTCGGAAAATTCCTGATGCTGCTGGCCGGATTTGGCGTCGCGCTCGACGGGATCCATACCGCCCTGCGCAGCTTCGGCAAGACCGTGTATTTTATTGCTGGAACGCTGGAGGATGGCGGGGAAATGATCACCTTGAGCCTGCTGCTCGGCTGCCTTGTCCGGTACGCACTCGAATGCGGCGCGGTGCTTGCCCCGCGTCGGGTGGATCGGCAGCAATCCGGAGGCTCCCGGGTCATGGTGAGCCCGGGAAGGGCGGGCTGATCCCGCATGCCGCTCACATGCGGAACCGCCCTCGGGACCTATCCGGTCTCGAGGGCGGCAAGTCACTCTTTGCGCTCCGCCTGATGGCGGAGGAGCTTTCACATGCGGAAGGAAATGGTCGCCATCATAGAGTGGTCCGTGACGTCCGCTTCCGCCTCGACTCCGGTCGCCCAGCCGTAGCAGGGGTCGTCGGTGCATGTGATGTTGGTCGCTTCCGACGAGGTCTCGATCGAGCCGAAGTCGGCATAGCGATATTCGACCTTGAGCGAGAACTGCTCGGTGAGCAGGGCTTCGAGCCCGGCGCCCACATAATAGCCGCCCAGCCAGTCATCGTTTGAGGACGAGATGTCGTAGGCGCCGGAGATGCCTGAGTCTTCATCGGTTTCGGCCGATCCCGCGCCTTCGAACGCGGCACTCAGTTCCGCCTGTGCCTGTGTGTAGCCGCCGGCCGCGAAGAGCAGCACGCTGTCGGTCACAAGATAACCGAGACGCGCGCCGATGGCCCAGCTGTTGCCAAGTTCAAGTTCCGAATCGACGGCGCCAAAGCCACCGCCAGTTTCGTCCAGGCCAGTACTGTCAGAGTATGTTGCACGGCCACCACCGCCGCCGGACGACGACATCTTCCGGTCGCCGAAGGTGAAGGAGCCATTCACGCCGGCCACGATGCGGTCGAACTGGTAGTCGGCGCCGATCTCGGCGCGGCCCAGAAAGCCCGCCTTGCCGGAATCATCGTCAAGCGCGCTGAAAACCGAGGTGGTTCCCGCGCAACTGACGGCATCGCACTGGAAATCACCGGCGAAGTTCTGCGTGTTGAGGTCGTTGTAGTCAATGAAGTTCACGGCGGAGTCCTTGTAGGCGCCTGCGCCTGCCGCCGACATGTCGGAGAAACCATAGCCGCCTCCTGCGCCGAATCCGACGTAGACGCCGGTCCAGTCAGAAGCGGGCGCCGCCACGTCGGCGGCATGGGCGGCGGACGTCAATCCGATGGCCGAAGTGAGAACGATTGCCGAATAGAGAGCGCGCATAGGTTGCCTCAAAACAAAGTTACAAGCAGACGTTGGCGGTATGGGAGAGTGCTTGTCCAGCGCGAGCGGGCAGATTGATTAACGCACTGTTACTGGAGCTTTCCCTGGGCGCTCATCCCGCCGGCACCACGACCGGAGTCGACTTTTGGCTGTAAATTGAATATCCTAAAACCTGAGCGTTACATGGTTCCGGAGCCGCATGGACAAGCTGGGGAAGACCGGTGTCGAGGGTCTGTGCAGTCTGGCCGCTATTGGCTGGCTCTCCGCAGAGCCAGCGGCTTTCCAGGCGCGGCTGGCGAAGCTTGGCCGCTGGATCAGCCTCGGGCGTGGCGGGGTCGTCTACAGCGTGGGTGATGAAGCGGATGCGATCTTCGGGCTCGGCGAAGGCATGCTCGACGTCGCCATCCCGGTCAGCGAAGACCATGAGGTGGTGGCCCACCGGGCCATGCCCGGATTCTGGGTCGGCGATTCGGCGCTGCTCGCAGACTCGCGCCGGACGGTCTCGATCTACGCGGCCGCGGACAGCCGGCTCTTCAAGCTTCCCGCGACCGCCGTCCACCGCAGCCTCAGGGAACACCCCGAAGACTGGATGAGCTTCTACCGGCTGAGCCATCTCAACACGACGCTCAGCCTGCGTACCCTTGCGGAAATCATATCGCTGCCTCCGCGGGTGCGCTTCGCGCGGGCGCTGCTGCGGCTGACCTCCAGCGAGGGAACGGTGCGTCTGACGCAGGAAGAACTCGGCCGCATGGTGGGCATGAGCCGCGCCGCCTTCCGCCGCTCGTTTGCCGCGCTGATCGAGCAGGGCATCGTCGAGGTCGAGTATGGCGGCATCCGCATCCGGGACCGGCTGGCGCTCGAGCGGGAAGCGGCCCGGACCGACGAATAGACGCCGTGGCGCGCTCCCCAGGAACCCGATAGCCCGCCGCGGATTAAGCCCTCCAGCACCTTTCCGGGGGGCAGGAATGAAGACCGGCTGAACGGCGCGCTCGGCTGCCGTTCAGCGGCCGGAGTCTATGAAAGCTCCCAGGAACGGCGGTCAGATCAACGGGAGTGCCCTTCATGAAGAACCTCAAGATGCTGCTTGCGGCAGCCCTCATCGGCGGCAGCGCCGCGCTGGGCTCCGCGGCTCCGGCCCAGGCCGACAGGCTGGGCGTGACGCTCGGCGATGGCGTGGTGTCCGTGCAATACGGGGAGTACCGCGGCCGGGGAGAACTCACCGTGCGCCCGCGCAATGTCGGTGCGGGCGACCGCGTGACCCTCATCGGGCGTGACCTGCCGCCCGGCGCGAGGCTGACGCTTGCGGAGGGCCGAAACCCCTCGCGCCTGGAGCGGCTGCGGACGGTGCGCTCCGACCTGAACGGCCGCGTCTTCGCATCCGTGACCGTGCCGGAATGGGTGCGGCCGGGCCGGAACCTGTTCTTTGCGCTGCAGGTGCCCGGCGGCGGGCGCACGCTGGCGCTGTCTCGCCCGGTGCATGTGGTCGACCGCGAGGAGGACGACGGCGGCGAGCGGATTTCGGTGACCGGCGAGCTGCTCGACCCCACGGCGACCTGCCCGCGGCTGGCGGGCGACGACGGGCGCATCTATGCGCTGGCCGGAAACATCCGCCAGTTCGACACGGGTGACCGCGTGCGGGTGACGGGTGAACTGGCGGACACCTCGATCTGCAACCAGCGCCGGACGATCGACATCGACCGCATCCGCGAGGCGGAGTAGGCGGCGCGCTCCCGCTGGCCATCGGAGCGCACGGCCTCCGGAACGTCCGGGACGCTCGTTTCGTCCTTCCATTCTCCGGAGCGTTTTCTGGCGCGCGTTTCGACCGGGCGGAAACGCCTGGTCGAAAAGAACTCGCGGCAGATCAATACTTTGAGCATGATCTTGTCGCAAAAGTCGTTCCCAGTTTTGCGGATCCTGCTCTAGAGAGGGTGGAGGAAAGAGGGGGCTGGAGATTGCTCGAGGCTGTGGCGCGCCGGGGCGGAGAGGCGAACCGGGAACAGGTCGTTCCACTGATCCGGCGCGGCACGATGATGTTCCTGGCGCTGATCTGGATGGTGGCCGTGCTGGCGGCCGCCGTGGCGGTGTGGCTGCTGGTGACGCGCGCCATGTCCGAGGTCCAGGCCACGGTGGTGAGCCTCGAGGACTATGCGCGCCGCAACATCGAACTCGGTGACTTCGTGGCGGACGAATTCGCGCGCTATCTCGATCGGCGCGGCGATGGCAACGTTCTGAAGGGCGATGTGGCCGCCTCCTCGGAACTGGCGCGGCTGAACCGGCGGCTGCCCCCGGGGAGCAGCGGCATCTTCGTGCTGCCAGACGGCTACGTGACGCTGTCGACCATGCCCCTCCCGCCGGCGGCCGTGAACCTCAGCGACCGGCGCTGGTTCCAGGCGCATGTGCAGGAGGGCTACACGAGCTATGTCGGCCCGGCGATCCACAGCCGCGTGGTCGACCAGATCGTCTATACCTACACCAAGAGCTATTTCGCGGCGGACGGGACATTGCTCGGGATCATCGACCTCGGCATCCCGTCCGACTCGATCATCGGTCTCTCCCAGGGGGGAGAGCGGATGAAGATGGCCCTCGTGCAGCATGAGGGGCCGCTGGTGGCAGCCCAGCCGATCCGCGAGACGGCACTGGGCGTGGCTTTCCCCCTGCCGGTCATTCCCGCCGGACAGGAAGAGACCGGGCTGGGCACAGCCTTCGGGACCTTTTCCATCGCAACCGTGCGGAACCTGCCGGACTACGGGCTTTACGCAATGGCGGCGCTTCCGCTCCTCACGGTGCTGCAGCCGGCGATCTGGGGCGTCGCCGCGGGCTTCCTGGCGCTGGGGCTGCTCAGCGTGGCGATTCTCAAGCTCTCCCAGATCGCGCAGCGCAAGAGTCACGAGGTCGAGCAGGCGCTGGCCGACAACAAGGTGCTGTTCCAGGAGGTGCACCACCGGGTGAAGAACAATCTCCAGGTCATTTCCAGCCTCATCCGGCTGCAGACGGACCGGCTGCCCCCGGACCTTCGGCCCGCGATGGAGCAGACCGCCGCCCGGGTGAGGGCCATCGCCCTGGTGCACGAGCAGATCTACATGACGGCGGCGACGCCCTCCGTGGTGCAGCTCGACAGGTTCCTGGACAAGCTGCTGGAGCAGCTCGAGGCATCGATGATGGCGGGGAGCAGCGCGGATCTGTCACGCGAGATGGAGCCGGTGACCGTGAGCCTGGACCGCGCGGTGCCCGTGGCGCTGCTGGCGACGGAGGCGATCACCAACGCGATCAAGCACGGGGTGCCCGCGAAGGGCGGATCGATCACCATCGCGCTCAGCCGCGAGGCGGAGACGAATGTGCTGCGGGTGATCAACAGCGGCAACCCGCCGGAGGCGGAGAGCAAGGCAGGCCTGGGCAGCCGCATCATGACGGTGCTGGCGCGGCAGATCGACGGTACCTGGACGCTGGAGCCGTTCCCCGCGGGCGGCACATGCTTCACGCTTACCTGGCCAGCGGCCGAGGGCGCGGGGAAGGCAAGCTAGTCCTGCAATGCGGGGGTGGACACAGCCGAGGCGGCGTGCCGGCCGCAGTGGCGCACCAGCTCTTCCGGCTCCAGCACCTCGATGCGGCGGTAGCCAGGCCTGATCAGGCCGCGCTTTTCAAGGGTTGAGAGGACCTGCTGCACGGTGGGCCGGCTGAGGCCGCACATCTCCGCGAGGTCGGACTGGGTGACCGGCACCACCACCGGACGCTTGTCGGCGGAATGCTCCGCCAGCAGGGCCAGCCGCGCCGCGACGCGCGATTCGACGTCGCCCACCAGCAATTGCCCGATCACCTGCACGGCCTCGCTGAACTGATCGACGGTCAGGACGGCGAAGCTGCGGCAATAGGCGGGGTTCTCGATGAGCCGCTCGAATTCATTGTGGGGGAGGTACAGCGCCGTGACCGGCGTGGACGCCGTCGCGGTGACGTAATAGCCGCTCCGGCGCAGCGAGGCGGCATTGCCCAGCCAGCAGATGGGCTGCTTGACGGCGGCGATCCTGTAATCGCCAGAGCCGGTCGCGAACTCGATCCTGACGACGCCGGAGACGAGCGCGAAAACGCCGATGCAGGGATCGCCCACCTGGTAGAGCGCTTCCTTTTCGCGATAGGAACGCAGGCGGCAGCGGGCCAGCAGTTCTTCCTGGAATTCCGCCGGCTGTTCACTGAGCCAGCCCGAAGACCGGGCAGCCTCGATCGCCTTCTCTCTCGTCATCATCGCCCCAACCGGCTCTCCTCTATCGGGAGATGCCCGATGGTGCAATGAAGCTTTGTGTCAACGGATGAGAGAGATCAGGCCTTCGGCGTAACGGGGGTGGTGGAGGAAGCCGCGAAGGGGGACGTCGACGAAGCCGCGAAGGGGTTCGGACGGCCCACGGGGCGGGGCTTGGGCTTGGGCATGGGAAGCAGACCCTCGCGCTGCGCCTTCTTGCGGGCCAGCTTCTTGGCGCGGCGGATGGCCTCGGCCTTTTCGCGCACCCGGCGTTCGGAGGGCTTTTCATAGGCCGCATGGGCCTTGATCTCGCGGAACAGGCCTTCGCGCTGCATCTTCTTCTTCAGGAAGCGCAGAGCCTGGTCGACGTTGTTGTCCTTGACGAAAATGCGCAAATGAGCCTCGAAACAGGAGTTACAAAAAAACAGGAGCGCCGGCTGTTGAGGCCGGCGCACCGCCAGGGATCATCGTTGCGCGCCACCAGTACATCCGTGGCTCGCGCGCGGTGAGATCCCGATCAAATCATTCCGCCGCGAGGCGGTCAGCCGAGGACTTGCCCGTGCGGCGGTCGCTGACCACCTCGTAGGAAACCTTCTGGCCTTCGTTGAGGCCACGGAGGCCTGCACGCTCGACCGCGCTGATGTGGACGAAAATGTCCGGGCCGCCCGAAGCGGGCTGGATGAAGCCGTAGCCCTTCTGGGCGTTGAACCACTTCACTGTGCCTGTCTGCATAGTCTGTATTCCTTGGTATAGGGTCTAATGAACGGCAGGGCGTGTGTTCAGACACGCACCGCCGATCGATGTTCTGGTAGTGAAGGGAGAGGGACAGAGCGCCCACTGTGGGGCGCGGATCCAAGCCAACCGGCCGAAACTCGATGAGGCATAGCTAGGAGGTCTCCCGCCACAATTCAAGAAAATAAACCGGAGATCGATGATTTATCTCGCCGCCCCGGCCCGCGCACACCCCTCAGGCTGCATTGGCATCCGTTTCGGCCTCTTGATCGGGCATCATCCTGGCGACGGAGGCCACCTCGTCACCCCCGCGCAGGAAGGCGGCGACGCAATCGGGGTCGAAGTGCTCGCCAGCGTGCTCCTGCAGATAGTTGAACGCGTTGTTGAGCGTCCAGGCTCCCTTGTAGGGGCGCGCGCTGGTGAGCGCGTCGAAGACGTCCGCCACCGCGGCGATGCGGCCGGCCAGCGGGATCTGCTCGCCCATGAGACCCTGTGGATAGCCCGAGCCGTCCCATCTCTCATGATGGGTCAGCGCGATCTCGGCGGCGAGCTTCAGCACGCTCGATCGGGCGCCCGAAAGGATGGCGTGGCCGATCCGGGTGTGCTCCGCCATGTGGCGGCGCTCCTCCTCGGACAGGAAGCCGCGCTTCTGGAGCACCTCGTCGCGCAGGCCCACCTTGCCGATGTCATGCATGGGCGCGGCGAGGCGGATGTCGGCGCAGGCGTCCTCGGAAAGCCCCATGTGGTGCGCGATGATGGCGCAGTAGCATGCCATGCGCACCGTGTGCATGGGCGTTTCGCGGTCCTTGTAGCCGGCGGCCCGGGCCAGCATGGCCACGATCTCGTCCTCGCTGATGCGCTGGCCGGTGCCGTCGCCCTCGGGCCTTTGCCAGGTGAATTGCTCCGGCGCCGGCTGCGGCTTCGCTTCGCCGTGGCTGGCGCCGGGCCCGCGCGCGAGGTTCAGGAGGCGGTTCTTGAAATCGACCGGCTCGATCGGCTTGTGCATGAATTCGACCACGCCCGCCTCGAAGGCCGCGTCCCTGATGCCGATGTCATGATCCACCGTGATGATCACCACCGGCCTGTCCGCGAGTCGGGAATTGGCCCGCAGGCGGCGCGTCAGCGCGATGCCGTCGAGGCCGGGCATCTGGTAGTCGAAGACAGCGATGTCGAATTCGATGGTGCCGAGATCATCGAGGACGGCCGCGGGATCGGTGTAGAGCAGCGTGGTGCAGTTGGGCAGCTTGCGCACCAGCATGTCCATCAGCGCCAGGTTGGTGCGGTTGTCGTCGACGATCAGGACCGAAAGGCACTCGTTCATGCAAACCTCTATGCAGCTTTCTTGATGTCGGGGAGGGCGCCGATGCGGGCGATTTCCGCGGCGAGCCGTTCGGTGACGGTGTGGTCGATCTCGGCCCGCCGCAGGCTTTCGGAGAGCGCCGCGAGGGACGCGAGGCCGAGATTGGCCGCCGCGCCCTTGATGGTGTGCAGCGCCTGGTCGACGCCATCCGCGTCGTCCGCGTCCACGGCCCGCGCGAGTTGGGAGAGCAGGGCCGGCACATCGGCCAGGAACAGGCGCAGCAGGTCGCGGAGCCCGTCCTCGCCCACGGCGGCGAATAATTCCTCGAGGCGCTGCTCGTCCCACGGTTCTGCCCGCCGGGCCGCGGGCGCCGCCGCCGGTGCGGGCTGGCGCGACGCGCCGACGCCCGTTGCCGCGACCAGCGCACGCAGCCGCTTGATGGTGATGGGCTTGGCCTCGAAACCATCCATTCCGGCCTCGATGCAGGCTGCCCGGTCATCGTCCGAGGCGTTGGCGGTCATCGCGACGATCGTCACCGTGCTGCCGCTCTCGCGGATGGCGCGGGTGGCGGCGATCCCGTCCATCACCGGCATCTGCATGTCCATGAGGATGAGGTCGAAGCGTTCCGCCGCGGCCATGGCCACCCCCTCGGCGCCGTTGCAGGCAAGCGAGACGTCCTGGTTCAGCATGCGCAGGAACTGCTGTGCCACCTGGCGGTTCACCGGGTGGTCCTCGACCACCAGAATGCGCAGCACGGGCAGCGGCCCGGCGCCGCCGGGCGGTGGCTGGGAGGGCGCATCCGCCGGCGCGGCGGTGCGTTCGGCCGGCACCTCGAACCAGAAGCGGCTGCCCTTGCCGGGCGCGCTCTCGAAGCCGATGCTGCCCCCCAGCATCTCCACGATGCGCTTGCAGATGACGAGGCCGAGGCCCGTTCCGCCGAACCGGCGGCTGATGCTGCTGTCCACCTGGCTGAAGGCCGAGAACAGGCGCTGCCGGGCCTCCTCCGGAATTCCGATCCCCGTGTCCGCGACGTCGAAGCGGAGGAAGGCGCCGCCACGCGCCTCGCTCACCCGGACCGCGACCACGCCGTTCTCGGTGAATTTCACGGCATTGCTCAGCAGGTTCAGCAGCACGCGGCGCAGCAATGCGGGATCGCCGCGGTACCAGCTGTTCTCGGCCAAGCCGTCGAACCGCATGGTGACGCGGTTCGATTTCTCGCGCGCCCGGCCGCGCACGATGCGCGCCGCATCGGCCGCGAGGTGGCGCACGTCGAAGTCCACGGTCTCGGTCGTCATGCGGCCATGCTCGATCCTGGCGAAGTCGAGGATCTCGTTCAGCATTTCGAGGAGGGCGGTGCCCGAACTGATGATCACCTCCACATGCCGGCGCTCGTCGATGCCGAGGGGAGCATGGGAGAGGAGTTCCGCCATGCCGAGAATGGCGTTGAGCGGCGTGCGGATCTCATGGCCGATGGTGGCCATGAACTGGGACTTGGCCTGGTTGCCCGCTTCCGCCGCCGCATAGGCCTGCCCCATCGCCTCCGCCGTGTTTTCGAGCACGGCCGCGGCATTGCGCACCGTGCGCACCTGCTGCAGGAGGTTGAGGAGCAGCAGGCAGGTGGCCGCCGCCAGCACGGCCACCACCAGCACGGTGAGGCCCTGAAGCTGGTTGACACTGTCCTGCGCCCGGGCCTGCGCCGAAGCGATCCGCTCATTGGTGAAGCCGACGAGGGCCTCCGTCTCGGCCGTCAGGGCACCGGCCGCGAGCGCCGCGCGCCCAAGGCTTTCCCGCCTGAAGCCGGGATCGTCCGAGGGCGCGAAGGCGAGGGCGAGATCCTCCGCCTGGCTGCGGATGCCGGCGAGCGTCCGGGCGATGGCTTGCTCATCCTCGCGGAGCAGGCCGCCGGCGCCCGCCTCCATGGCGTCGATGTTTTCGAGCAGGGCAAGGAAGGCCCGCGCCGCGCCATCTCCTTGCGAGGCCGCGCGCGCGTCATCGGCAAGGGCCTGGCGAAGGCTTCGGGCGTCCCGGTCGATCCTGTAGGCGGCTAACAGCGCCTGTTCCGGGCCGCCCTCCTGAAGGGCGCTCTGACGTTCCATCAGGATGGCGAAGATGCCCCCCAGCGTGGCGAGGAGCGCCACGGAAATCGCCAGCAGCAGGCGCGTGGCCCGGCCCGCCCGCTTCACCGCCTCGCGGCTCTGCACGAGATCGGGCGTCATGCGGCGTGCTCCGCTGGCGCGCTGCAAGCCTGGGGTGAAGGGTCGTCCGCAATGGCGCGGCTGTTCATGGAGTCCTCACGGATCGGGTGGACTGGAGATGCCGCATGAGGCGGCGGGCGGCGCGGCATGATGCCTCGGCCATGCAGGGCACGGCCGCCACCGGCGGTGACGCAACCCTCCCACAGTCCGGTTAAAGCGTGTACAAACAGGCCCGGGCAATTGCAGGTTTCGGATTCGCAAAGTGAAAACCAAGCCGGCCCGGACGGTGGCAGGCGACAGGGAGGGCACGGGTCATGGCAGCAAGGACGTTGCGGGCGGAACTTGACGAGTTGCGCGCCGAACTGGCACGGCTGCGCCAGGCAGCGGGCAGCGAGGGTGCGGCGCCCGATGCCGCGCCCGAGGCCGGCCCCCTGGGCGAGCAATTCGCGGAACTCAACAGGCTGGTGCACCAGATGATCGATGATGCCGAGGAAACGATTGCCGCACATCCCGCCGCCACGGTGGCGGGTGCGCTGGCGCTCGGCATCGTCATCGGCCGGCTCACGGCGCGCTGAGGGGGAGGGGATCCATGAACCTGCATCAGGTATCGCGCCATGTTCGGCTCATCATCCGCGGGGAAGTGCTGGCCATTCAGGCGAAGCTGGCCTTCGCCATGCGGCGCACGGTGTTCGCCGGGCTGGCGCTGCTCTTCGCGGGGCTCGGCGTCGTCTTCGTCAACATCGGGCTCTTCGCCTATCTGGGACCGCTATGGGGCCCCGTATGGACGCCGGTTGGGCTGGGGCTCATCAACATGGCCCTTGCCGCCATCGCCTTGGCCATCGCCGCGGCGATGAAGCCCGGCCCGGAACTGGCGCTGGCGGAAGAAATCCGCAACATGGCCGGAGAGCAGCTGGAAGCCGAGATCAGGTCGGCGCCCTTCGCGGGCGCGCTGGCGGGCGGCCTCGACAAGTCCGCGATGGCGGGCCTTCTCGTTCCCGCCATGACGTCGATCATCAGGGCGCTGGCGCGCCGCGCCCGGGACAAGGGCTGAGGAACGACGGCCCGCAACCCCGCGCTGATGTCCGGTTACATTCCGCCGCGCCTGCAACCGGCGGGTGGAAACGCCTGATTATTTTGCTTTTTTGCATGTTTCCCACAGGCTGTGTGCTAGGCTTGCCGCCAGCGACTGAGGGAGCCGGCATGCCGGGGCTTCGTTGATCTTCGATGAGTGGCTGTCACGCCTGCCGCGCAGGGACGGGCTGGGCTGGAGCCTTTGCCTGGCGATCCTGACGGCGGCGATCGCGCTGCGGCTGGTGTTTCCACTGGCCGGGCCCTTCATCACGCTCTATCCGGCCATACTCTTCTGCACGCTGATCGGCGGCACCCGCGCGGGCTTCCTGGCGCTCGCCGTGGGTCTTCTGCTGTCTCCCTTCGCATTCGCGTCCGAGGGCATCAGCGTGCTGTCGCCCTGGGCCATCGTCTCATGGCTCGCCTTTGCAGCCTTCGGATATGCCATCGTGATGGCGATCGACTTCCAGCAGCGCACGCTGGAAAAATCCCGTCAGCTCACGGAGCAATTCAGGCGCCAGCAGTATTTCACCGATCACGTGATCTCGGCCGCGCCCTCGCTCACCTACATCTATGACGTGCAGGGCGGCAGCAACGCCTTCGTCAGTCCGCAATGCGAGGAAATCCTCGGCTACCCCGCGGAGGAGATCGCGGCCATGGGGCCGGAGCTGATGCCGAGGCTGCTTCACCCGGAGGACGCGCCCCGCGTGGCCGCGCGCTTTGCCGATCTGCTGGCGGGTGGCGATGATCTGCTGCCCGAGCTCGAATACCGCATGCGGCGGAAGGACGGCTCCTTCGTCTGGCTGCTGAGCCGCGACCGGGTGTTCACGCGGGATGCGGAGGGAAAGGCCGCGCAGATCCTCGGCGTCGCGACCGACATCACGGCCCGCAAGCGCTTCGAGGAGCAGCTGCTGGCGAGCGAGGAGCGCTTCCGCGGCATCTTCGAGAACGCGCCGACGGGAATTTCCATTTCCGACATCCTGGGCAATTTCGTCCAGTGCAATCCGGCCTATGAGAAGATCCTGGGCTACGGCCTGGAGGAACTGCGCAATGCGTCCTTCACCATGCTGGTCCACCCCGAGGACCGCGCCGCCAATCTTGCCGAGATGGAGCGGCTGGTGCGGGGCGAGATTCGCTATTTCGAGATCTTCAACCGCTCCGTCCACAAGAGCGGGCGCACCGTGTGGGTCCACAAGTTCGTGCTGCTGCTGAAGGACCGGCAGGGCCAGCCCGTCAACATCGTGGCGCTTCTCACCGACATGACGGAGCGCAAGCGCCAGGAGGAGCAGATCAGGCTTCTCATGCGCGAGGTGAACCACCGCTCCAAGAACCTGCTCGCCGTGGTCCAGTCCGTCGCGCGGCAGACCGCGGCCTATGGCGATCCGCAGAGCTTCGCGCAGCGCTTCAGTGAACGGCTGCAGGGGCTTTCGGCGAGCCATGACCTGCTGGTGCACAATTCCTGGCAGGGCGTGGGGCTGGATGAGCTGGTGCGCTCGCAGCTGGCGCATTTCAAGGACCTGGTGGGCGGCCGCATCGCCGTTTCGGGGCCGGAGCTCAGGGTCAATGCCACGACCGCGCAAAGCCTCGGCATGGCGCTGCACGAACTCTCGGTGAATGCCGGGAAATACGGTGCCCTGTCGAATGACAGCGGCACGGTCCGCATCGACTGGCAGGTGGAAGATCAGCCGGGCGAGAAGCGCTTCACCATCGTCTGGCGCGAGAGCGGCGGGCCGAAGCCGGAGGTGCCGGGCCGCAACGGGCTGGGCCGCCTCATCCTCACGCGGCTCGCCGAACAGTCGCTCGGCGCCAAGGTGACGCTTTCATTCGCGGAGGAGGGAGTGTCCTGGACGCTCTCCGCGCCGCTGGCCAATGTGGCCGAGAGCGGCCTGTTCGTTCCCCTGTGAGATCAGAGGTGTGAGATCAGGGAACGAAGCCCACCGCCGCGATCCACACCGCCATGATGCCGAGCCAGCCCGCACAGGCGCGGCGCACCGCCGGCGCCAGCGTCGCGCTGCCGGCCATCATGCTGCCGAGCCCGGTCCAGAACACGCAGACCGCGAACAGGATGAGCGCGAAGATGGCGACGGCCAGCCCCATGTTGGCTTGCGAGGGCAGCAGCAACAGCCCGATGATGAAGCCCTTGGGGTTGCACAGCGTGGTGGTGAAGATCTTGAACGCCCCGCCCGGGCCCGGCCCCATCGCCTGCCCGGAGGGCAGCCGCCACAGCCGCACCGCCAGGAAGGCGACCCAGATGGCTGCGACCAGGCTCACCGCCGTGCGGAGCGAATCATGATCGGCGAGGATGCTGTTGCCGGCGAGCGCCAGCGGCAGCGTCACCAGCGCATAGGCCGCCGCTTCCACGGGGGCGAGGCGCAGCGCACCCGCCCAGCCGCGTTCCGCGCCCGCCAGCGCCAGCAGCGTGTTGGTCGGCCCCGGCGTGAGCAGCAGGGCCAGCAGGGCGAGTGCGAATTCGGCGGTGGTCATTGGCATGCTTTCAGGTTGCAGAACCTGGCTGATATCGGCCCCGGCCGCGAGTCACTTTGATTCATCTCAATTGCGGCGCGGCCCTGCGGCCGAGTGACAGCGCCTCGGCCACCAGGAAGATGGCCGGCAGCGCCAGCGCCCAGGCAAGCCCGATGGCGAAGAGCGCGCCGCCCGCGCCGTCCGGCGGCAGTGTTGCGGCCCCCAGCTTCACCCCGGCCCAGTAGGTCAGCGGCCCGGAGAGCAGGCCGAGCAGGGCCTGCAGGAACCACCGGCCCTTCAGCCAGGCGAGGCAGGCATTGGGCAGCGTGCCGAAGCCGAACCACAGCGCCGCGATCCACACCGGCGGCAGCGCCTGGCCCTCGTCCATCCCCGCATAGCGGATGAGGCCCGCGCCCACGAAGCCGGTCTCGAGCAGGATGCCGAAGAGTGTGACGGCGGCGATCAGCGCAATTTCGGAGCGCAGCACCGCCCGGTTGAGGACAAGGTGGATGACGACCACCGCCAGGGCTGGCAGCGAGCCGAGCCAGGGCCAGCCGGCGGCCCCGCCCTTCACCGCGGCAAGCCAGGCCGCCTCGAAGGCGAGGAAGTTGAACAGGGCAAGGACAATCTTCATCCGGAAAGGGCAATCCTGCGTAAGGCCAATCAACACACGGAGGTGATGACGTGACGGCTGACAGTTCTTCTACGGCCGGGCGGACTCGGCGGTTTGCTTCCGCCGCGCTGGCCGCTGGCCTCGTGATATGGGCAGCGCTCCCGGCGGGCGCGGCCCCGCTCTCGGGCGACGCTCTCAAATCCTTCATCAGCGGCAAGCGCATCTATCTGGCCGTGCCCCTCGGCGGCGAGATCCCGCTGACCTACCGGCGGAACGGCGTGGTCGACGGCACCGGGGAATCCGCCGGGCTCGGCAAGTACATGACGCCGAAGGACAGCGGCCGCTGGTGGGTGTCCGGCAGCCGCGTCTGCCAGAAGTGGCAGGAGTGGTATGACGGCCGCACCTTCTGCTTCACCGTCACCAAGCTCTCCGGCAACCGCATCCGCTGGGTGCGGGACGACGGCAAGAGCGGCGTGGCCCGGGTGCGGTAGAGCTTCAGGCGAGGCCCCGGTAGCGCCCCGCCGCCCAGGGGGCGATGAACATCACCAGCGCGCTGTAGGCCATCAGCCCGGTGGCGGGGTTGAGTTCCGCCACCATCTCCGGGCCAGTCATGCCGCGCAGATGGCCGATCAGGAATTCGAAGCCGATGGTAAGCACGGCCCACACCGCGCCCGCCGCCAGCAGGGCCCGCGCGCCGCGCAGCCGCATCCAGCGGACCGACACCGCGCTGATCAGCAGCACGATGATCATGCCCACCGGCCAGCCGATGCGCGAGGCAACCTCCTCGCCGACGCGCGGCACCAGCAGCAGGCCGCGCGCCACGCCGTGCACCGTCTCCGCCAGCATGATCAGAAGCCAAACCAGAATTGCACGCCACATGTGCCGAGCCCGCCTGTTGATTTGAATGCGGTTCGTGCAACATAGGTCCCAAATCAGGCGAAGGGGAATCCATGTTCGACGATCTCAAGGGAAAAGTGGTGGTGGTGACGGGCGGCGTCACCGGCATCGGCGGGGCGGCCTCGCTCGCCTTCGCGGGCGAAGGCGCACACGTCTTCGCGCAGTATTTCGGCGGTGGCCAGGAACTGGCGGAGATCGAGAAGGCGGGCATCGCCACCACCAGGCTCGACCTCACGGAGAAGGGAGCACCCCAGCGGCTGATGGATGCGGTGATGGAAAGGTTCGGGCGCATTGACGTGCTGGTCAACAATGCGGGAACCCTCGTCGGCCGCGTGCCAGTCGTCGACCTCGACGATGACTTCATCGACAAGGTGTTCGACCTCAACTGCCGGCAGCTGATGCATTGCTGTCGCATCGCCGCGCGGCAGATGATCGCCCAAGGCTCCGGCACCATCATCAACGTCACCTCGATCGCCGCCCGCCAGGGCTCGAGCGCGGGCGGTGCCGTCTATGGCGGGGCGAAGGCCTTCGTCTCTGCTTTTTCCAAGACGCTGGCGAAGGAGCTCGTCGGCCACGGCATCCGCGTCAATTGCGTCTCGCCCGGCACCATCCACACCGCCTTCCACGACCGCTACTCTGACGAGGCGAAGCGCGAGGCCACGCGCAAGACCATCCCCATGCAGCGCCTGGGCGTGGCGGAGGATTGCGCCGGAACCTTCCTCTACCTCGCGAGCGCCAAGGCCAGCGGCTATGTCACGGGGCAGGTGATCGAGGTCAACGGCGGGCAGCTGATGCCATGAGCTTCGTGACGAAGCTTCGGTCGGCGGCGCCGGACGTGATGGCGCCCGATGGGTCCGAGGTGCGCCTCCTCGCCTCCGCCGCGCGCGGCAGCATGGCGCAGTTCACGCTGCCGCCCGGCGCCGTGTCCAAGGCCGTGGCGCACCGCACGGTGGAGGAGGTGTGGCTCGTCCTCTCCGGCACGGGCCGCATGTGGCGCAAGCTGGGAGAAGAGGAGGAGACGGTGGCGCTGGCGCCCGGCGTCTCCATCGCCATTCCGGTGGGGGCGCATTTCCAGTTCCGGAACGATGGTGACGCGCCGCTCGACTGCGCCGGCGTCACCATGCCGCCCTGGCCGGGAATGGACGAGGCCTATGAGGTCGAAGGGATCTGGTGAGGCTGCCTCACCAGCTTCCCGTGTTTGGCATGGAGGCCCAGGGCTCCGCCACGGGCAGGGCCTCGCCCTTCTGCAGGAGTTCGATCGAGATCCCGTCCGGCGTCCGGATGAAGGCCATGCGGCCGTCGCGCGGCGGACGGTTGATGGTGATGCCGTGCTTCTGCAGGTTGGCGCAGTAGTCGTAGATGTTGTCGACGCCCAGCGCCAGGTGGCCGAAGTTGCGCCCGCCGGTATAGACTTCCGGGTCCCAGTTGTAGGTGAGTTCCACCGGCGCATCGGGGCTCTCGGGCGCTGCCACGAAGACGAGCGTGAAGCGGCCCTTTTCATTGACATGCCGGCGCTGTTCGACGAAGCCCAGCTTGTTGATGAAGAAGTCGAGCGACTGATCCAGGTCTGAAACGCGGATCATGGTGTGGAGATACTTCATGGGGTCACCTCTTGTTTGACGAAGACATAGAAGAACTGGCCGGGCTGGTCCAGCGCGCGCGGCGCGCGGTGGTGTTCACCGGGGCGGGCATCTCCACCGAGTCCGGCATTCCGGACTTCCGCTCGCCCGGCGGCTTCTGGACCCGCTACAAGCCCATCGGCTTCGGCGAATTCCTCGCCTCCGAGGACACCCGCCTCGAGGCGTGGCGCCGCTTCCTGGTGATCCGGCAGACGATCGGCGACGCGAAGCCGAGTGCGGGGCACATCGCCGTGTCGCGCCTTTACGACATGGGCCACGTGTCCCACGTCATCACGCAGAACATCGACGGGCTGCACGCGGAAGCCGGCGTCCCCGCTGAGCGGATCATCGAGATTCACGGCAACGGCACCTTCGCGAAATGCCTCTCCTGCGGGCTTCGCCACGAGATCGCCTGGGTGAGCGACACGATCGAACGCACGGCGCGGCCGCCCGCCTGCACTTCCTGCGGGGGAATCGTGAAATCCGCCACCATTTCCTTCGGCCAGGCCATGCCGGAGCAGGAGATGGCGGATGCGCGCGCGGCGACGCTCAATGCCGATCTCTTCATCTCCATCGGCTCCTCGCTGCAGGTGTTTCCCGCGGCGGGCTTTCCGGTGCTGGCGAAGCAGAACCGCACGCCGCTCGTCATCATCAACCGGGAGGAAACGGGGCTGGACGGCCTCGCCGATCTCGTCATGAATGCCGAGATCGGGCCGGTGATGTCGGCGCTGCTCGCGCGAATCGAATCGGCGTGAACCGCGATTCGCCGCGCGCCAATTGTCTGGTGCTTGAACGTCGGGACAGACGGGGGTTGCCCCGCTCCTGCGGCCTCAGTCTGCGCGAGTCGGAGGTAGAGTGCGGGACCTTCCCGCAGCCGTGCGGCCCTTTCGGGAAATAACCTGTGTTTCCCGCCTTTTGCTGTGTGCGAGGGCCGGCAGTGACCGGCTTTCCTCGGAAACTACCTAATTTCGACCGTAGGTTTTCCACACACGGACCGTCTTGCACTCTGTACAAAGCCGGGAGATTTGAGCAGATTGTGGTTTTGAGGCGGCACGGCGAAGAAATGATGGCCGCACCGGGGACAGAGTTGGTGACATGACGGTGAGCGGCGGTGTGAAGGGCGAAGCGGAATCGGCGTTGAACGACGCGCCCGAGAACAACATTCGCATCGTTCAGGTGAGCGGCCTCGTGAAGTGGTTCGACGTGGGCCGCGGTTATGGCTTCATCATCCCTGACAACGGCATGCAGGACGTGCTGCTGCATCTGAGCTGCCTGAAGCGCGACGGGTTCGACGCGCCGCTCGAAGGCACGCGGGTGATCTGCGAGGCGGTGGCACGGCAGAAGGGCTATCAATGCCTGCGCGTGCTCGCGGTGGATACGTCGACCGCCATCAACCCGGTCGAGCGCCGCCCGCGCACGCACACCACGGTGACGCCGTCGAGCGCATGGGTGCGGGCCAGGGTGAAGTGGTTCAACCGCGTGCGCGGCTTCGGCTTCGCCTGCGAGCATGATGGTGCGCCGGACATCTTCATCCACATGGAAACGCTGCGCAAGACGGCGATCGCCGATCTCCAGCCGGACACCTGGATCTACATCCGCTTCGGCGACGGCCCGAAGGGCAAGATGGCGGCGGAAGTGCGCCTCTCCCTCGAGGGCGGCCCCGCCCACACGCAGTAAGTCATTCTTCTGCAACAATTTGCCGGAAAGGAGCGTGGCATGATCCGCTATGTCCTGAGCCTTGCCTTTCTTTTCGTTCTCGTGCTGGCGCCGTCCGCGCCATGGGCGCAGGACGCACCGCTTTCCAAGATCGAGCCGCTCACCGTCGCGACCGAGACGGACGCCGTGATGTTCACCGTCGAGATCGCCGACACGGAGGAATTGCGCTCGCGCGGCCTGATGTTCCGCCAGCGCCTGCCGGAGGACCGCGGCATGCTGTTCGACTTCGGGTCGCCGCGCCCGGTGGCCATGTGGATGAAGAACACCTACATCCCGCTCGACATGCTGTTCATCCGCGAGGATGGCACCATCGCCTATATCGCGGAGAACACGGTTCCGAAGTCCCTCGACACGGTGGGCATTTCGGAGCCGGTTCTGGCGGTGCTGGAGCTGGCCGGGGGCACGTCGAAGAAGCATGGCTTCCGCGCGGGCGATACGGTCTACCACCGCCTGTTCCGGAACGCCGAATAGCCGGGCGGGGGAGGCCCGCGCCAAAGCCTTGCCCCGGACAAGCATTATCGGATAAGAGCCATCTCCAAGCGAAGGCCGTATCGGGGTGTAGCGCAGTCTGGTAGCGCACCTGCCTTGGGCGCAGGGGGTCGTCAGTTCGAATCTGGCCACCCCGACCACGGACTTCCGCGTCACCGCCTGACCGAGAGAAGAGCCCATGCCCGTCCGCATCTACAAGCCCTCCCGAAATGCCATGCAGTCCGGCAAGGCGAAGTACGATCACTGGGTGGTGGAGTTCGAGGCAGCGGCCCCGCGCACGGTGGACCCGCTGATGGGCTGGACCTCGTCCAACGACATGCGCCAGCAGGTGAAGCTGAGCTTCCCCACCAAGGAAGAGGCCATCGCCTATTGTGAGCGCGAAGGGCTGGCCTATACCGTGATGCCGGAGGCCCCGGTGGCGAGGGCCATCAAGAAATCCTACTCCGACAATTTCAAGTTCGGCCGGTCCGTCAACTGGACCCACTGACCCGATCAAGACTCCGTAGCTCAGCTGGACTAGAGCAAGTGCCTTCTAAGCACTAGGTCGTTGGTTCGAATCCAACCGGGGTCGCCATCTCTTGCGCCTCAAGGCCCGGTGCACCAGGCATGGCGGCGGCCCTCCCATGGCCAGGCAAGTCCCTCCGCGATCAGCGTGTCGCCCACCGAACGCCCGTTCACCGTGACGAGGCGCAGCTTCCGGCCGTATCTGTCCACGTCGCGCGTGCCGGAGATGCGGATTTCGACCGTGCCGGAATTGAGAATCTCCACCAGACGGTTCTTGGCACGGTGGCCGAGCGCCCTTTCGCTGTCGCATTTCGGCTCGCCGATCTCGGGCGCGTCATAGTCGATCATGCGGATGCGCTGCCCCCGGAAATCGATCGTGTCTCCGTCGATCACGCAGGCGGAGCGGTTGAAGGTCCCGCAGATCCGGAAACTGTCGGACGTGGCGCTGGCCATGGGCACGCCGCCACCCGGCAGGCCCGGCAGCGGAAGGCTCTCCATCGCCCAGTTCATGATCACCGCCCCGGCCAGCGCGGCAGCGGACATCGCCGAGATCAGCGCCTGATGGCGCTTGGCGAAACGCGAAAGCCGCGAGGAAGCCCCCGGCCTGGCGCGTGGCCTGGCGCCAGCAATCGTTTTCAGTCCTGGCTGAAATCTTCGCTGCGGAACCATCCAGGGCAACTCCAGGCTGAAAGGGGCATGTCTTCCGGGCTTCGCACCCCGTCGCGCCAAGCGCAACCCGTTCTGGATAGATCATGACGGCGCGCTGTCAACTAAGCAGATCAAAATAGCAAAAAGCAGCCGGGTGATGGATGGGAAACCGCCGGCGCTGGCAAGCATGGGTTGAAGTCTTGCGCCCCTGAGGCGGCGCATTTGCGGAACAAATCGGCTTCTGTCCACTTTGGGACTCTTGACTCTCCGTCATTGATCGTCAGGCGTGTTCGAGTATGCTGGGTTCCGGCGTTGGTACGGCAACGGCGCCATGGGGCGGCAGTTTGTTCGAGTTTAAGGATTGGTCCCATGAATCTGATCGAGGTCGTCATCCTTGCTGGCGTCCATTGCGTAAGCCCCGTCGAAACGGCGGAAGGCACAACGGTGGTCGGCAAGGTTCCCTGTGCCGTCCTCATCCATATGAACGAGCAGACGGGAGACGTGGCGTTCACGCCGCCTGCGGCAGCGACCGATCCGCAGGTCATCGCCTCACTCGTCAGGACGGAGGAGACCCAATCCGCAACGCTGGAAATCGCCGCCGGCGGGCCCCCGCCCGAGGGTGACACGCAGGACACGCCGCTGCCGGTGCCGAAGCCGCGGGAGAAAGCCGAAGCGCCTGACGCCGCCAAGGAAAAGCCGGCCAAGAATGCCGACCGCCTCAAGCCTCCGCGAGAGGCGGAAAAGCGCAAGACCGCCAGCGTCACGAAGAGGCAGCGCGTCCGGAAGCGGCACGACAGCTGCGGGTCCTACAAGGCCGTCTGGTACACGAACAAGGAAGGCCGCCGCCGCTACCGCTGTGTGAAGACCGGGTGAGCGGTGAGGAAAAGCCGCCGCGGTCGTTCCGCAGCGGCCCTCATCATCGGTTTCGGTCCGCTCAGGGAACGACCACCACGAGCGTGCCGTCCGCATTGACGAAGGCGTAGGTGGCATCTTCGTCATTGACGTTCGCCAGGGCGGCCTGGACCTCGGTGTTTGCCGTCGCGCTCGCCGCGATCGTCGCCTGCGCATCGGGAAGGTCCGCGCTCTCGAGTGCCTTGATGACGGCAACCTCGCTGTTGCCCGGCAGTTCGCTTAAGTCGATCTCCGTCACCGTGCCGTTCAGATCCGTGGTCTCGGACGTGACATTGCCACTGCGCAGAGCAGAGACGATTGGACCCGCCCGGAGCTTGCCGTTGGCGGTGAGCGCCTCGTCGTTGACATCGCCGTCATCGCCGACGTCGCTGACCTCCCCGTCCTCGTCAGTGCCGGCATCCTGCTGATCTGTCCGGTTCGCCTTCGCGGTCTCGCGTGCGGCCTTGGCGGTTTCGCGGGCGTCGCTCTTCGCCGCCTTGTCGGCCTTGGCGGCCGCCGAGTTGCCACGTTCCGTAGACGGATTATCCTTGTGGGAACTGGCGAGCGCGGCCTGCGGGCCAAAGGCCAGCGTTCCGGTGAGTGCCGCCAGGGCAATGGCTTTCACGATTGTCATGTCACGTCCTTCATTCTTTTCAGGGATTGCGAAAGCAGCGCCCCTGCGCTGCAATCGGAAGGCTAACGTCCTCCCCGAAAGCGCGTTCCTGCCGGGCCATGACCATTGCGGGGTTGTTTCGAGGCCATTCCTTGAAAGGGTCGAGTTTCACACCCTGCGGGACAGTCCGGCATTCGGCATTCGTCGGCGACCCATGCAAGAAGTTTGTTTGCCACGCTCACGCAGGACGAATAGCCTGACGTTGCGGATTGACTTCACGTCTCCGCGAAGCAGAGTAAGGGAGGTTCTGATGCCCACCAGCGTGAAACAGATGATCGAAACGGCCAACGCAGCGGTTCCGCGCGTGACGCCCGCGGAAGCGCGCGAACTGATCAGCCAGGGTGCGCTCGTCGTCGACGTGCGCGATGCACCCGAGGTGGAGAAGAGCGGAAAGGTGATGGGCGCGGTTCACGTCTCGCGCGGCATGCTGGAATTCCGCGCCGACCCGGAATCACCTTACCACGACAAGAAGTTCGACCGCGCCAAGCCGGTCATCGTCTATTGCGCATCGGGCGGGCGCTCCGCCCTTTCCGGCAGGACGCTCAAGGAAATGGGCTACGAGAAGGTCTATAATCTCGGCGCCTTCAAGGATTGGGCCGAGGCCGGCGGCGACATCGACAAGCCGATCGAGCCCGGCATGTGATCCTTCGCCAGGCCTTTTGGCCTGGCGCCTCTTCCGCTCGCACGCGGGTCAGGGGGTTACGAAGTCGCCGCATTTCGGTGCGGGCTCGCTGCCCCAGGGCATGAGCGGCACGGTGGAGGTGGAGTTCTGCGGCGAACCCTCGATCAGCCGGTCGCTGTAGGCGAGATAGACCAGCACGTTGCGCGGCGCATCGCAGCCGCGCACGATCTGCATCTTCTTCCAGAAGAGCGAGCGGCGCTCGCGGTACATCTCGTCGCCCTGCGCGAACTTGGAGATGAACTTGATCGGCCCCACCTGGCGGCAGGCGATGGAGGTTTCCGAGCGCTCCTCGGCGAGCCCCGCCCAGCCTTTCCAGCCGCCCACCTTCGGCACCGTGAAATAGCAGGCCACGCCCTGCACCGCCGGGTCGTCGATCACGAAGGTGGCGAGCGTGGCATCGGGCGAGAGCATGCGCCAGACGGTAGTCTTCTCGAAGATCATCTGCGGCTCATCCGACTGGGCGGCGGCCGGTGCGGCCAGCCCCAGCAGGAGCGTCAGGGCGGCGATGGCGTGAAACAGGACCTGCATAGCGTTCCTCCAATCGGTCAGATGCCTTAGATAGGAAGTTAATCCGCAGTTTCAAGAGGCCGATTTCAGCGCCCTGAAACCTTCGGAGAGGTCGGACTTCAGGTCATCCGGGCTTTCGAGCCCGATGTGAAAACGGATGCAGTGGCCTTGCGCCGTCCACTGCGTGGCGGTGCGGTGCGGCTTGAAGGGCACGGCGAGGCTCTCGAACCCGCCCCAGCTGTAGCCCATGCCGAACAGGCTGAGGCGGTCGAGGAAGGCGTCCGCCGCCTCCTCCGCGCAGGGCTTCAGCACGATGGAGAACAGCCCCGAGGCGCCCCGGAAGTCCCGCTTCCAGATTTCGTGGCCCGGCGCGTTGGAGAGTGCCGGGTAGAGGACCGTCTCCACCTCGTCCCGCCCGCGCAGCCACTCGGCCACGTCCATCGCGTTCTTCATGTGGCGCTCGAGGCGGACATCCAGCGTGTGGATGCCACGGAGCGTGAGGTACATGTCGTCGGGCCCCGCGAACTGGCCCATCTGCTCATAGGCCTCCTTGAAGGGTTCCCACGTCTGCTCGTTGCAGGTGACGGTGCCCATCATCGCGTCCGAATGGCCGACCAGATACTTGGTCGCGGCCTGGATCGAGACGTCCGCCCCGTGCGCGAAGGCCTTGAAATAGTGGCCCGCCCCCCAGGTGTTGTCCACCATCAGCATGGCGCCCGCCTTGTGCGCGGCCTCCGCAAGGGCCGGAACGTCCTGCACCTCCATCGTCTGCGAGCCGGGCGACTCGGCATAGACGACGCGCGTGTTGGGCCGGATGAGCTGTGCGATGCCGCGGCCGATCAGCGGGTCGTAATAGGTGGTCTCGACGCCCAGCCCCTTCAGCAGCCCGTCACAGAACTGGCGGGCGGGGTGGTAGGCCGTGTCGACCATCAGCAGGTGGTCGCCCGCCTTCAGGAAGGCGAGGAGGGCGGTCGAGATCGCGGCCAGGCCCGAGGGCGCCATCTTGGCATTGTGCCCGCCCTCGACGAGGGCCACCGCCTCCTCCACCGCGCGGGAGGTCGGCGTGCCGCGCCGGCCATAGACATAGTCCCGCGACCTGTCATGCAGTGACTTCGCGGTCGGGAACAGCACGGTGGAGCCGTGATAGACGGCCGGATTGACGAAGCCGTGCTCGGCATAATCGCGCCCCGCGGCGACGAGGCGCGTCTGGGGCGAGAGGGTGGTAAGGTCTGGTTTCGATTTGGACATGGTCGAAGCGGTAGCATGCGGCGGGGAAGCGGGAAAGGCTAGTCCACCCGGAAGAATGCAAGCTCCACCCTGTCTCCCTCCGCGCTGGCCAGCAGCGTGCCGAGGAAGATGTGGTTGCGGAGCCAGGACAGCGGGCCGGAGGCCACCTCGAACTGCGGCACCGTGCGGCCCGCATAGCTGCCGTCAGGCTGGGGGAAGGCGAGGCCGGTATTGAGCACGGACACCAGTTCGCCGCCGTCCAGCTCCAGCGTGTAGCGCGCCCAGACCTCCGCCACGCCGTCGGGCCGCGTCAGGCACCAGTCGGCGCCCCCGGGCAGGACCTTGCCGTTCAACTGCCCCTCCACGGTGCCGCCGGTGATCGGGATGACCTCCCGCAGGCCCGCCTCCGCCTTTCCGATGACGAGCGGCCGCGCGACGGCGACGGTGAGGCGGGCGACGGGGGCAAGGCTGGGCGTCACGGGGGAACCGGTCCTTCTCGTTTGGAGTCGAGGACAATCTGCGCGATGCTGCGGCGAAGTCAAACCGGGAAACCGCATGTCGCCGCTGGGCTGGATCATCCTGAAGGTATTGCGCGCGGGCGCTCTGGGTTCGGCGCTGTTTGCAGCGCTGGCGATCGCCATCGAACTCTGGAAGCAGGGTGGCGACGTGACGGCGCTTCCACCCGGCTTCACGATATTTCTCGGGCTCATGCTGCTCGGGGCCCTGTGGCTCGCCCGCGCCATCGGCCGGGAACTGGCGGAGAATGGCCCTGAGCACGGGTCTTGAACCACGGGCCCCGAGTGAGTACCAAGGCCCCAGTTCAGAGGTGGAAAGCATGATGGAATCCGCGAAGCGCGTGGCCGAGAAGAAGGACTGGATCAAGGGTGCGACCGGCGATTGGGAAATCGTCTTGGGGCTTGAGGTCCACGCCCAGGTGCTGGCCAAGTCGAAGCTGTTCTCGGGCGCCTCGGCCGAATTCGGCGGCGATCCCAATGACCACGTCTCCCTCGTCGATGCCGCCATGCCCGGCATGCTGCCGGTGATCAACCGCTTCTGCGTCGAGCAGGCCGTCAGGACGGGTCTTGGCCTCAAGGCCGAGATCAACCATCGCTCGGTCTTCGACCGGAAGAACTATTTCTACCCGGACCTGCCGCAGGGCTACCAGATTTCGCAGTACAAGCAGCCCGTGGTGGGCGAGGGTTCGGTGCACGTGGACGTTGACGGGCGCTCCGTCGAGGTGGGCATCGAGCGCCTGCACCTCGAGCAGGACGCCGGCAAGTCGCTGCACGACCAGCACCCCAGCATGAGCTTCGTGGACCTGAACCGCTCCGGCTGCGCCCTGATGGAGATCGTGTCGAAGCCCGACATGCGCTCGGCGGACGAGGCCAAGGCCTATGTGACGAAGCTCCGCCAGATCATGCGCTATCTCGGCACCTGTGACGGCAACATGGAGCAGGGCTCGCTCAGGGCCGACATCAACGTCTCCGTCCGCCGCCCGGGCGGTGAATTCGGCACCCGCTGCGAGATCAAGAATGTGAACTCGATCCGCTTCATGGGCCAGGCCATCGAATATGAGGCGCGCCGCCAGATCGGCATCCTGGAGGACGGGGGCTCGATCGACCAGGAAACCCGCCTGTTCGACGCGCGCAAGGGCGAGACCCGCTCCATGCGCTCCAAGGAGGAGGCGCACGACTACCGCTATTTCCCAGACCCGGACCTGCTGCCGCTGGAACTGGAGGAAGCCTGGGTGCAGGGCATCAAGGCCTCGCTCCCGGAACTCCCGGACGAGAAGATCGCCCGCTTCATGAAGGACTATGGGCTCACCGCCTATGACGCCCAGGTGCTGACGGCGGAGCGCGCCTCGGCCGATTTCTTCGAGCTGGTGGCGAAGGGCCGGGACGGCAAGATGGCCGCCAACTGGGTCATCAACGAGCTGTTCGGCCGCCTCAACAAGGAAGGCAAGAGCGTTGAAACCACTCCGGTTTCCGCCGCCCAGCTGGGCGAGATCGTGGACCTGATCGGGGCGGGCGTCATTTCCGGCAAGATCGCCAAGGACGTGTTCGAGATCGTCTGGACCGAGGGCGGCTCGCCCGCCCAGATCGTCGAGGCGCGCGGCATGAAGCAGGTGACGGACACCGGCGCCATCGAGAAGGCGGTGGACGAGATCATCGCCGCCAACCCGGACAAGGTGGAGCAGGTCAAGGCCAAGCCCACCATGCTGGGCTGGTTCGTGGGCCAGGTGATGAAGGGAACCGGCGGCAAGGCCAACCCCCAGGCGGTGAGCGACCTGCTCAAGACCAAGCTCGGCATCTGAGGCGGGCTTCGGTACAGCGAGGAGGATCAATGGCTTAGGCCGTGATCCTCCTGTTTTTCTTTAGCAGCGGCGCGTTGGAAAAAGCGAAGAATTCGCTTCGTTTTGTCTGTAATTTTCCAATTTGTTCAGGTGTTTAGTTTCGGTTGTCCTTTCCGGAGTTTCTCCGCTATAGTCCGTACCCGGAGTTTATGATCGGGGCCGGGGAGAGGATAAACCATGGCAAAGTCAGCCAAAAAGGCTGCGAAGAAGCCTGCTGCGAAGAAGGCCGGAAAGGCGGCTCCGAAGAAGGCGGCGCCAAAGCCGGTGGCCGCCAGGAAGGTGCCGCCCGCAGCCGCGAAACCGGCCCCGCCCGCCGCCCCCGTGGTCGACAAGGAGCGCTTCACCCTCTACGGCATGCTCGGCTCCGGCCCGACCTATACCGTGGCCCTGATGCTGGCCCTTTCGAAATATCCCTTCTCCTACATCCATGTGAACCTGCGCGAGGGACAGCACAAGCAGCCCGACTTCCTGGTGAAGAACCGCTACGGCCAGGTTCCGGCGCTGCGCGACGGTCAGGTCTATTACGTGCAGTCGGCCGCCGTGCTCCTGCACCTCGCGGACGCACTGCACAAATTCGATGGCAAGAGCGAATTCGAGAAGAACCGCATCCGCGAATGGCTGTTCTGGCAGTGGGACAAGCTCGCGGTTCCGGTGTTCCGCCTCAGGGCGCGGGCGAGGGGCTTGCGGCAGTTCGGCGACGAGGTGCGCATCATGTATGACACCGAGGCCAAGGCCGCGCTGGCGATGCTGGAGAACGAGTTGGGCAAGGCCGAGTGGATCGCCGCGAAGCGCCCCACCATTGCCGACATCGGCGCCTATGGCGTGCTGCGCTATGTGGCGGAAGCCAATATCGACATCACGCCCTATCCCAATGTGTCCGCCTGGAAGAAACGCTTTGAGGCGCTGCCGGGCTTTGGTACACCCGAGCAGATCCTGCCCATGGAGAGCAGGCTTCTCTGACCTGAAGCGGTGCATGTTTGCGCAAGACGGCTGAAAACGAGGCTCCGGTGCCGGATCAGCCGGATAACCCGCCTCCGCGCCGCAAGCGCCGTTCCGTGGGCGCGCTCGAATGCGAGCTGGGCTTCCTGCTGGGGGTTATAGGGCTGATCCTGTCACGCGCGGGCCGGCTGTGGATCGGCTTCGACGTCTTCTCCCAGTTCACCCTGCATTTCGCGCTGATGTGCCTCGCCTTCCTCGCCGGCCGGCTGGTGCCGCGCGGCAAGCTGCTCGTGGCCATGCTGCTGCTGCTGTTCGGCGCGGTGGCGATCGGCGCCTGGCCGCACCTGGCGAGCCGCACCCCGCGCGTGCTCGCCGCCGCGGGGCAGGGTGAACGCGCCCTCACCGTTGCCAGCTTCAACACGCTGTGGGTCAACGGCGAGGCCGACGCGGTGCGCGCCGAGATCGAACGGCTGGACGCCGACGTCGTGGCCCTCATCGAGATGGGGCCCTCGAAGAAATCCCTCCTCAGCGATCTCAAGCCCCGCTACCCCTACCAGACCGATTGCTACGGGATCGATTACTGCAAGCTTGCGATCCTCTCGAAGCTGCCCATCGCGGAGAGCGAGGCGCGGGCGGGCTGGGCGGGGCCGCCCTTCATCCGCGCCAGGCTCGGGCCCGAGGCGGGCTCCCTCACGGTGATGGGCGTGCACACCATCCGCTTTCCCCACTCGCGCGCCCAGTTCCGCCAGGTGACCGAAATCGCGAAGCTTCTCGAAACGATTCCCGGCCACAAGCTGGTGATGGGCGACTTCAATGCCACGCCCTTTTCGCGCATCCTCTCCGTCATCGAAGACCGGGCCAACCTGCGGCGGGTGACCCATCTGCCCACCTGGCCGGCCCAGGCCCACCTGCCGCAGATCGCGATCGACCACATCTTCATCTCTCCCCGGCTGAAGCTGCTCGAGGCGGCACGGATCGGGGAGCCCGCGGGCTCCGACCATTACCCGGTCATTGCGCGGATCGCCGTTCCGGTCGTGCCGTAAAGAGGGCGTTCACCCTGTTCCTTAACGCGGCCTTTGCGCGATGCCTTCAAACTTCGCTTTTGAGTTCATGTATGGCGGAGGAGCAATGCGCATGCAGGCTATTTCGATGGAGGAGGTCCGTGCCGCGGAGCGTGCACCCCACGGCGCCAGCGCGGAGGCGCTGTTCGAACTCGGTCTCATGTATTCGCTGGGGGCGGAAGGTGCTCCGGACCTCGTCGCCGCGCACAAATGGCTGAACCTGGCGGCGCTCAAAGGCAGTGCTCCCGCCCGGGCGTGCCGCCGGGAACTGGCGCGCGAGATGTCTCCCGGCGAGATCGCCGAAGCGCAGCGTCAGGCCGGGGTCTGGATCGTTCCGCACGCATGAGAAAGGCCGGTTGCCCGGCCTGCGGGGAGCCTCAGTAATCGAGCTCGTTGATGTCGACGTCGCCCGGCTCCTGCTGGTTCAGCTGGAAGAGCCGGCTGTCGAACTGCTTCTCGCGCAGGGCGCGGTTGTAGTTTTCCGTCTCGTAGATGTCGAGCTGGGCGTTGATCCGGTCCTGGTCGCTGCCGATGGGCGGCACCTGATCGTCGCCGGGCGCATAATTCTGGCCAAGCGGAATGAAGTTCTCATAGGCAGAGGCCGGCACGGCAGAGAGGGCGAGGGCGGCGGCACATCCGAGAATCATGAAACGCATTGTCAACTCCGTTCTGGCCAGCATACAACACGCATGGCGTTAAGGCACCTATAATCCGCTGCCCTGACCGATGCAAAAACGGCCCCGCGCGGGGGCCGTTCCACGGTTTTGGAATGCCTCGGCAATCAGTCGTTGAAGCCGACCTCGTCGACCAGCTTCGCCGCGGCAGGCTCGAGCTTGGCCACCTCGCCCACGTTCAGCGAATCCGGCGTGAAGGCGCCCCATGACTTCACGATCTCTGCGGGTGGCACGGCCGGGTTGACCGGATACTCGAAATTGCCGTCCGCATAGAGCCGCTGCGCCTCGTCGCTCGCCAGGAATTCCATGAGCTTCAGGGCATTGTCCTTGTTGGGCGCGTTGGCGGTGAGCATCATGCCGGAAATGTTCACATGCGTTCCGAAGCCGGGCGAGGAGGGGAACACGATCTTCACCGCCCTGGCCCATTCCTTCTGCTCGGGTTCCTTGTCGTTGGTGAGCATCTTGCCCATGTAGTAGGTGTTGGCCAGAGCCAGGTCGCATTCGCCGGCGAAGACGCTCTTGGCCTGGCTGCGGTCATTGCCCGACGGTTTCACCGCGAGATTGGCCTTGAGCCCTTCGAGCCAGGCGCGGGTCGCGTCCTCTCCCTTGTGGGCGATCATCGCGGCGATGAGGCCGAGATTATAGGGGTGGTTGCCGGGGCGCATGCAGATCTTGCCCTTCCACCGCGGGTCCGCCAGTTCCTCATAGGTGATGGCGGAAATGGGCGCGCGCTCGACCGAGGCATAGATCACCCGGGCACGCATGGTGAGGCCGAACCACAGGTTCCCCGGGTCACGCAGATTGGCGGGAACCTTGTCGAGAACAGCGGGGGAGGTGACGGGCTGTGCCAGCCCGCGTGCGCCCGCCTCGACGAGGCGGCCCACATCCGCCGTCAGGAGAACGTCGGCGGGGCTGTTCCGGCCTTCCTGCGCCAGGCGCTCCACCAGCCCGTTGTCGGCGAAGACCGCGCGCACCTGGATGCCGGTTTTCGCGGTGAAGGCCTCGAAAAGCGGGTTGATCAGCGCCGGCTGGCGGTAGGTGTAGACATTCACCTCGCCGTTGGCGGAGGCGGGGGAAGCGGCAGCACCCGCAAGCGCCAGTGACAGGCCAAGCCCCAGAACGCTGCGGCGGGAGAAGGACATGGACATGACTCCTTGAGATCAACTTCGTGTCGCAGGGTTCTATGACCGCAAGGAAGGATGGCTGTCAAGGAAAACCGACTAAAATACTCGGGTTTAGAATCAGTCTAAACTGGTCACGCTGTCTTCCCGGGCCTATGATGCTGCGGGAACGCGGCGCAGCCGCAAGGACGAGGTCACAGGGAGCATCATGGCATTCGAGGAACTCAAGGCGCAGATCGGCCTGCTTCTGGGCGAAATGAACGAGCAGCCGGAAGACCTGCATGAGCTTTACCTGCAGATTCACCAGGAACTGAACCAGTTGCGCGCCACGGGCATGGCGCTGCCGGCCGATCTTCTGGCGCTGGAACAGCGGCTGCTGACGGAGTTCCCGGTCCCGCCCCGGCCAGCCGAATGAAAAAGGCTGCCACGGCAGACTTGCATCGCCCGCCAAATCGCGGCAAAAGCCCCTCAGCAGGAGACGTGGCCGAGTGGCTGAAGGCAACGGTTTGCTAAATCGTCATACG
>VFQT010000781.1_pt1 | contig 42857 bp, 34 predicted proteins | sample 3512381 | NCBI WGS metagenome assembly VFQT01 (sample SAMN10412376, study PRJNA504923) | tailings metagenome | isolation source: Relicate 2 Philex TSF3 active mining site | place: Philippines: Tuba, Benguet | collected 2017-08-29 | reverse complement strand
AAGTGCCCGGGTGAGCGCCAGTCAGGACGCCGACGGACCAGACGCCGCATAAACTACACCCGCGGACTCCCGTCCGCGGCTCGCCTTCACGCCGGGATATCGGACGCAAAGGGGTTGTGCTCGGGCTGGAATGCAAGAGCGACGGAATCACACACAGGCGAGCCGGGTACGGAAGTGCCCGGGTGAGCGCCAGTCAGGACGCCGACGGACCAGACGCCGCATAAACTGCACCCGCGGACTCCCGTCCGCGGCTCGCCTTCACGCCGGGATATCGGACGCAAAGGGGATGTGCTCGGGCTGGAATGCCCGAGCTGCATAAACGCCACCATGCGAGCCGTGCAGGGCAGTACCAGGGTGCTCCTCAGGGATTCTGCGAGCAACGCCCGCTCCCCACGCCAGCCAGTCGCCCACCCGCACCGCAGGCCAAAACATTTACCGTTCGCAGGTTGACGGGCCCTCGCCAATTTCCATTTGCTTCGTGCTCAGCCGCAGCATAAGATCGGAATCGCTCGACGCTCGCCTCCCGCTGGCTGCCCCGCTGGAATCACACCTTCAGCCTCGGCAGCGGCCAGCATTCCCAGCCCCCAACTTAGTGCATGGCTGTTGCGCAGACGCCAGATTGTCAAAGAGTCTCTCAATGCCCGATTTCCCACAACGCCCGTTCTTCATCCGAATACTTGTCCCCACGGGTGACTCGGATGGACTCCGTATCGTCGAAAAATCCAACTGGCCCGGTGTCGGCGTCGTGTTTAATCGGACCAACTACAAAGAAGTGGTGAACCGGACTGAGTTTGGCAAGACAGGAGTCTATGTTCTCATCGGCACATCCGACGACAGCATTCTGCCTGTCATCTACGTCGGCGAGGGCGATCCGGTCAGAAATCGACTGAACCAGCATTACGGCAAAAAAGACTTCTGGAACTGGGCCGTGTTCTTCGTGGCAAAAGACGACAGCCTGAACAAAGCCCACGTACAGCATCTCGAGTCTGAACTGCTGCGACTGGCAAAGGAGGCCAAACAATGCCGGCTGGATAACAGCCAGGAGCCTTTGCCGCCGACGCTTTCCGAAGCAGATACCGTCTTCGTCGAGAGCTTCCTCCAGGACATCGTAAGCATCTTCCCGCTGCTCGGACTGATCGAGTCGAAGGGCATCCGGGCGACGGGATTCGAAGACGCCAGGGGGTTTGTGGTTGTCAATGGTTCGCAAGTGGTCAAAGACGAAGTCCAGTCAATCCACCAGAACATCTCCAACCTGCGCAAAGATCTGCTCGATCAGGGTGTGATCGTCAACAACGGACAGACGCTCACGTTTGCCCAGGACCAGGTTTTCGGTTCACCGTCAACCGCTGCAGCTGTCATCCTTGGCCGATCAGCGAATGGTCGCACCGAATGGAGAAACCGTGACGGTACTACACTGAAGCAAATTCAGCTTGCTGTGACCGCCGACGCAGAAGAATTGCCCCCCTGAACCTGCGTCACTGCACCGCTCGCCACGCATCGAAGCATCCGATCACGCCACAGCCAATGCTGACGGCACCGACAATGACGTCAGCAGAAACCGCCGTTTTCTGAACCCCACCCTCTCCGTGCGTTTGTGACTCTGCGAAAAAAACTCCCCGACGCAATCCAAAACGCACACCCGCGGACTCCCGTCCGCGGCTCGCCTCAGTCCCCCTCAAATTATGTTCATCAGTGGTGCAAAAAACTCGTGCTCGTGCTCGTGCTCGTGCTCGCCCCACGCCCCCCAACTCAATCCCATCCCAAATCAGCACTTGAAATCTTCACACCACCGACTGTAATTGTGTTACCCTGTCTGCACGTTTCACCAGAACTCTGGCTTTCCTCAGTCTCTGTCGCTACCAACGAAAAATCCCCCTCCAAATGTCTGCCTCGCCCGCCACCAATGAACATCCCGCACCGCTCAGTTCTGCACCCGCACCCGCGACCAACAGGCCGCTGCGAATGTGGCCCGCGTGGACCCTTTCGCTGCTGATGCTGGTGGCCATGATCCTCACTGTCACTCCCTCGATCCCCAATCGCCCCCGCTTTTTCCTGATGATGGGGGGCCCGTTCCTGCTGGGCCTGCTGTTTTCCGCGTGGGTCCTCCTGCTCAGTCGACTCCGCTGGAAGGAAAAACTGCTGCTTGCCTTCGCCGGAATTGCCAGTCCGCTCATCGCGGCACAAGTCAGCGTGCCTGAAGATGCTCTGCGAACCGCGATGTTCATTTATGGCGTACCGCTGGCGATGTTTCTGACCACCACCGGCCTCGCTGCCTGGCACCAGCACGCACACCGCAGTCGCCTTACCGCCGTCGTGCTGCTGCTGGGCTGGCTCAGTTTCGGACTGGTCCGCAATAACGGTTTCATCGGCGACTACCGTCCGGAATTCGTCTGGCGCTGGTCACCGGTGCACGAGCAGACTCTGCCGGCCCTGCCAACCTCCGCTGCAAACAACTCCACAACCGCTGCGGCACCGGCGACCGAAGCAGCACCGGCGGAGTGGCCGCAGTACCGCGGACCGGCAGGAGATGGCGCAGCTCCAGGCGGACCCACAAATCCAGACTGGACCACAAAGCCACCGGCAATCGTCTGGCAGATTGATGTGGGCCCGGCATGGTCGTCCTTTGCCTTCAGCCACGGCCGACTGCTGACTCAGGAGCAGCGTGGCGATGCCGAATACGTCAGTTGCTACTCGGCTGATACCGGTGAACTGATCTGGAGCCATGCCGACAAAAGCCGCTTTGTGGAAGTTGTCTCCGGGGCCGGACCCCGCAGTACTCCCGCCGTCCACGGTGGGCGAGTTTATGCGATTGGCGGACGCGGACTGTTCAACTGCCTCAGCGAAACCGACGGCAGCCTGCTTTGGCAACACGATTTTGTCACCGAGTATCAGGCCTCGGTACCAATGTGGGGCTTCTCCGGCTCGCCAATTGTCGTCGACGGACTGGTTGTCGTGTTTGCAGGCGGGGCAGGGGACAAAGGCCTGGTCGCCCTGAACGCAGACACCGGCGAACTGGTATGGTCGCTCGCCTCAGGCGGCATGAATTACACGACACCCAGACTGCTGACTCTGGCCGGACAAAAGTGCCTGCTGTTCGGTGATGGCAGCGGCATTCGGGGCATGGAACCAGCCACCGGAAAAGTGCTGTTCCAGTACAAACCGCAGGGCTGGGAAAATGCACCGATGGTCGATCTGCAGCAACTGGCCCCGGACAGCCTGCTGACGGCACTCGGCGACGGGGCAGGCCTGCAGCGAATTGATGTGGCCTTTACTGACGGAAAATGGAAATTCACCGAACGCTGGACCACAAAAAAATTGCGCCCGTCATTCAATGATTCGCTGATTCACAAAGGAGCAGTTTACGGGTTCAATCAGGCTGTCTTCTCCTGCATCGACGCGGAAACGGGTGAACGCCGCTGGCAGGGCGGACGTTACGGCTTCGGCCAGGCGATTCTGCTGCCTGAATCAGACTGCATTCTGGTAGCCGCAGAAAATGGAGATGCCGTTCTGCTGAAAGCCACCCCGGACAAACTGCAGGAGCTGGGTCGAATCCCCACTCTGAATGACAAAACCTGGAACCACCCCATCGTCGTTGGTAATCGCGCATGGCTGCGAAACGGCCGCACCGCTGTCTGCCTCGACCTCACCGGACAGGCCGCTCCGTGATGGTCATGTTGCCGGATCCGTGACAATGCGTGTTCAACCCGGGCGAATTACTCAGGGACCCGGCTCGCGCATTCTCAGGATGCGATTGTTCCCCATATCCACAACATACAGCCAGCCGTCGTGTACCGTGACACCATGCGGATTCTTTAATCGAATTCGCTCATCCCCAAACCCGCGTCCCAGCACTGTCAACACCTTGTGCGTCTGCGGATCGTAAACTCGAATCGCGCCGTTCTGATCATCCGCAATGTAAATCCTGTCTCGTACACCCACACACAGGTGTTTCGGGGCACCAAACTGAGCTTCACCGGGGCCGCCATCGGCAAATCCCTGACGCCCGGTTCCCGAAACCGTGCGCATCGTCCCGTCGGGCAGCACCACTCGCAGGGCATGACCTCCCCGCTCCAGCACATACAACCGGCCCGCTGAATCCTCCGCTGCAGCACGCGGATCAACCAGCGGGGCATCCACGGCACGCGATCCATCCGCCGGGACTCCCTTTTGCCCGTTGCCAGCCACTGTTCGCACAACCCCCGTCTTCAGGTCCAGTGCCCGTACACGACGATTGTTCAGATCCGCAATGTGCAAAACACTGGCCGCAGGATTCAGTGTAATGCACATCACATAATCAAAAGTCGCCTGCACGGCCGGGCCACCGTCCCCACTGAATCCCTGCTTCCCGGTCCCTGCGATCGTGCTGATCACATGCGTCTCCGCCGACACCAGACGCACACAGTGATTCCAGCTGTCGGCAATCAGCAGATCATCATTGGGCAGCACAGCACAGTTGTGCATGCCATCAAAAGTGGCCTGCGCCAGTGGCCCTCCATCCCCCCGATAACTGCGCGATCCATCGCCACCAGCCTGCTGCAGTCGCCCGTCCGCTGACAGCCGATGCACTCGGCCCCCCTCCAGCTCAACAATCCACATCGTCTTCGCACGATCAAACGCCACCCCAAACGGTGCCGTCAGCGGACTCAGCTCCGGCTTCCAGTCCCCACCCTCGGAGACCATCAGTCCTCCCACGACCACCTGCACCTCGTCCGCCAGTGCCTGCAGGCTGCACCACGACAGACAGACCAGCATCGCGGACACCAGCCGCAAACTCAGCAAATTCATGGCGCAGGACTCCTGCTGCGGAACAGACCTCCGGAGGAACGCAACAAAAATCCACCGGTAACTTCGCCGATTTCAGCAGAATCCGGACAGACCGCAAGTCACTCGCTGAACAAGTCACCCAGCTCACGGCGAAACGTAACGGCATGCTGCTGCAGCAAACCATTGTGCCCTGAACCAGGCAGCAGTCGAAACTGCCGCGGGACACCGTCCACCGAGACGGCCGGCGCCCGCTGATGCAGTCGCTGACCCAGCGGCAGAGGAACCACCGTGTCCTGATCCCCGTGATACTGCACAATTCGACAGGTGACATCCGCAATCTGCTGATCCGAATGAAATCGATCCAGCAGCAATCGCCCCACCGGGAGCCAGGGAAAATGAAAACCTGCAGCGTTCAGCATCGAATCGAAAGTTGCCACCAGCAGCAAACCGTGCGGCTTCTGACCGCCGCGACATACGTCCGCTGCCAGCCGCACAGCCACCCCGCCCCCCAGCGATTCACCCGTGATCACAATCTGCTCAGGACGATACCCCAATGCTCCGGTGGCATGCTGCCACGCAGCCTGCGCGTCGTTGATCAGGTGCTGCTCCGTCGGACTGCCCTCGGAATCACCGTACCCGTGATAATCAATTGCCAGCACATCGCACTGAAAGCCGGCCGCCAGTCGGTACCAGCCCGTACGCCCGGCTCGATGACCGGCATTGCCGTGAAACAGCAGCATCAGTCGACTGTTCCGCCCGGACTTCGACCGCAAATGCCACGCTCCAATCTCTGCCCCGTCTGCAGTCCGCAGCCGCAAATCCGCGGCCTCGGAAAACTGCCGCGCGGTCTCAGGAAAGGCTGCCACCGGCAGTCGCTCAGCCTGAGTCGCCGGATACATGATCCTGCGCTGAAAAAATGCCAGCAATCCCATCACGATCAAAACCGCCATCAGCAGAGTTCGAACAAGCACCATAAATCACATGCCGCCTTCCAGCAGTTCCCAGCGTTCGTAACAGTGCAGCAGTTCATCGCTCACCTTCGCCAGCTCTGTCGTGACCGCAGCAATCCGAGTCCCGCCGGACTGAAAAAATCCCGGTGCTGCCATTTCCACATTCAGTTCCTTCTGCCGCTGCTCCAGTCCCGCAATCCGTTCCGGCAGATCCTCCAGCTCACGCTGTTCCTTAAAACTGAGTCGCCGCTTCGGTGCCGCTGCAGCTGGAGCCGCCGGCACCACTGCCGCTGAACTGCCCGACGCTGCCCCGCCCGACACAGACACCGCTGCCGATTTTCCTGCCGGCTTCTCGGTCTGCCGCTGCGCTGCCTCCAGCCGCTGATCCCGCACCCGAATCCAGTCGTCATAACCACCGTCATACTCACCCAGTCGCCCATCCCCCTCAAACACAATCAGACTGGTCGCTACATTATTCAAAAACGCCCGATCGTGGCTGACCAAAAACACCGTCCCGCCAAACGCCGGCAACACGTCCTCCAGCAGTTCCAGTGTCTCCGCATCCAGATCGTTCGTCGGCTCGTCCAGCACCAGCACATTCGACGGCTTCGACATCATCTTTGCCAGCAGCAGACGATTGCGTTCACCGCCGCTGAGAAATCCCGCCAGCGTATGTGCCCGGTCCGGACTGAACAGAAAGTCCTGCAGAAATCCCATCACATGCTTCTTCTGACCGTTGATGATCAGATGATCGGTGCCATCACTGACGTTCTCTCGCGCTGTCTTCGTGTCATCCAGCTGGCTCCGCAGCTGATCAAAATAACCCACCGAAATGTTTGTGCCCAGCCGGACTTTACCGGATGTCGGCTGCAGATCTCCCAGCAGGATCCGCAGCAGAGTCGATTTGCCGGCGCCGTTCGGACCAATAATCCCCACCTTGTCTCCGCGAAACACCGTGGTGGAAAAATTCCGAATCACCGTCCGCTCACCAAACGCATGCGAAACATCTTCCAGCCGAGCCACCAGGGCCCCGGATCGCTCAGCCTCCTGCAACTGCAGCTTTGCCGTACCCAGCTTCTGCCTTCGCTGACTGCGCTCTTCACGCATCGCCTTCAGGGCCCGCACTCGCCCCTCATTGCGAGTCCTGCGAGCTTTGATGCCCTGGCGAATCCAGACCTCCTCCTCAGCCAGCTTCTTGTCAAACTGAGCCTGCTCAATCGCTTCCGCAGCCAGCAGCGCATCCCGACGCACCAGAAACGTCTGATAGTTGCAGGTCCAGTCAAACACCCGACCACGATCCACCTCGATGATCCGACTGGCCAGCTCCTGCAGAAACATACGGTCGTGAGTCACGAAGATCAGCGTGCCCTCAAACCGCTTCAGAAAACCCTGCAGCCAGACAATCGACTCTATGTCCAGATGGTTTGTCGGCTCATCCAGCAGCAGCACATCGGGACGGCGAATCATCGCTGCCGCCAGCAGCACCCGCCGCTTCATACCCGCCGATAACGCCGCAAATTTCACGTCCGGAGACAACTGCATCTCCAGCATCAGCTCTTCCAGATCATCTGCAGCCGACCACGATTCCGCGTTCGCCAGCGCCGTGCTGGCCTGCTCATAGGCTTTCTGCTCTGCCGCTGTCAGAACATGACCCGCAGCCATCGCATGACCCAGACTGCGATAATCGGCAACTGCAGGCCCCAGAGTTCCAAAGCCGTCCGCTGCCACCTCAAACGCCGTGCGATCACCCCCTGAAGGCACTTCCTGCTCCAGCCTGGCAACAACAGCCTCAGACTGCAGCTCAATCACCCCGTCGTCCGGACGCAGCACACCGGCAATCAGCTTCATCAGAGTTGATTTGCCGGCACCGTTGCGCCCCACCAGACCGATCCGCTCACCACGCTCAATATGCAGCGTAATGTTCTCCAGCAGGGTCGGCTTCGTATACGTAAACGTCAGATTCTTCAGACTCAGCAGCGGCATGGGACAGGGCAGTTCCAAAGCAGAAAACGAAAATAAAACCGGCGGCATGGTACGCATGCCGCCGCTGCAATTCCTGACAGATCAGATTCACTCACTTCTTTTCCGGAAGTTCCATCACTTCCACCTTGCGGATCGACACACGGCTGCCCGGATCATGCTGCTGGAAGGCAAAATGGCCTTCCTTGAACGTCAGATCAAAATCCAGATATTCGTACAGTTCGTTGCCATCCACAGTCACCCGAATCCGCGTCATCGGGCGACCACGCCAGATGTCGTCACGCACCTCAAGGTCATAGGTAAACCACGCGTCCGGCTCCACCAGTCGCTTGTACACATGGTTCATGCCATAGATCGAACCCGTGCGGATTGGGTCCGTATGAGTACTGTCGATCTGTGCCTCGTAACCGTCAGTGAAGCCGGGCTTGCGAGTCGTGCGGAAATACAGACCGCTGTTCCCCTTGTCATTGATCTTGATTTCCGCACGGTAACGGAAGTTCCTGTACGGCCCTTTTGTGCAGACCAGCATCGACGGATCACCGCTGCCCTGAATTGCACCGTCCGCCACCGCCCAGTTGCTCTTGTCGCTGCCGACCTTTTCCCAGCCATCCAGAGTCTTGCCGTCGAACAGCGAAACCCATTTGTCCTGAGCCTGAACCGCTCCGGTAACCGTCAACTGCAGCAGTACGGCCAACGCCGCCAGCCATCGCCCTGAAATCCGCATGGAATGCCTTTCACTGTGTCAGGAAAGAAAAAATGGAGCCAAATCTCACTCAGCAGACCCGCCCGACAGTCTACAGCACCAGCCACTGCGGGAACAGGCTGCCGCCACGAACATTGTTTTTCCCGCTTTTCCACTAAACACCTGTCCCCGCATTTATTCCACCGGAATTTCCCCCGATTCATCCTCTGCAACGCTTCAAGACTGGACTCCGCCACGCTTTTGGTCCAGAATTTTGGAGGAACTCGGCAATCAATCCCGATTGCCGAAGCCTCCGACTGTCGATTTCTCTGGATATCAGACCGCTGTAAACCGCTGCAGGTTGCCCCTGTCTGGTGCCTCCCCCCTGATTGCCACCGTTCGCCGCAGCCCCTGTGGTGACCGGTAGTCCGGATCCCTCCTGATCGCCGGAGTATTCAACATGCTTACCATTCTCGGTCAGTCCGCTCGTTACTGCGACGGCGTTGCACGTCGCAGTTTCCTGAAGATCGGTGGCTTTGCGATGGGATCAGCCGCACCGGCCACGCTGGCATCCCTGATGAAAGCCGAAGCTGCGACACCCAACGGAAACGCCCGGCAGGGCAAGGCCATCATCAATATCTTTCTGGGCGGGGGGCCCCCGCATCAGGACATGTGGGAGATCAAGACGGAAGCACCTCGCGAAATTCGCGGGGAATTCAGCCCTATTGATACCGCTGTCCCCGGGATCCGGATTGGCGAGTGTTTTCCGCAGCTGGCCGCCATTATGGACCGGTTGGTGGTCGTTCGTTCCGTCGTCGGCTGCGAAGGTGCTCACGACGGGTTTCAGTGTCTGACAGGCTGGAATCGCCGCAATGTGGAATCCATCGGCGGGCGGCCGGCCATCGGCTCCGTCCTCGGAAAACTCTACGGACAGCGCGATCCCGGCATCCCTGCCTCGGTCGCTCTGGCCGAAAAAACATCCCATGTTCCCTGGTCGGAACCCGGCCCCGCCGGGTTTCTCGGTGCCGCCTTCCAGCCGTTCCGACCGAACGGTAAAGGTATGGAAGACCTGACGCTGAACGGAATTTCCCTCGACCGGCTCGAAGATCGCAAAACCCTGCTCGCCAGCCTCGATCAACTCAAACGCGCCGCGGACAGTCGCGGTTCCATCAACGGCGTCGACGCTTTCACGCAGGCGGCGTTTGGCGTGCTGACATCCAGCAAACTGGCCGAAGCTCTGGATATTTCCAAAGAACCGGCTGAAATTCGCGAACGTTACGGTGACGGCAAACCTTATAAATATCAGTACGACGGGGCCCCCACCTGCAACGAGCAGATCCTGATGGCCCGTCGCCTGGTGGAAGCCGGGGTCCGCTCGGTGACACTCTCCTACGGACGCTGGGACAGCCACGGCCAAAACTTCGATCTGGTACGCGACCACGGCCGCAAACTGGATCAGGCCGTCAGTGCCCTCGTACTGGACCTCGAACAGCGCGGCATGCTGCAGGACGTCACTGTGCTCGTCTGGGGCGAATTCGGACGCACCCCGCGCGTCAATGACGGTGCCGGTCGCGACCACTGGCCACAGGTCAGCTGTGCCCTCATGGCCGGTGGCGGAATTCGCCCCGGACAGGCCATCGGAGCCACCAACCGTCTCGGCGAGTATGCTGTTTCCCGACCAGTCCACATGCAGGAAATTATCGGCACCGCCTACCATAACCTGGGGATCGACGTGATGAACACAACGATCTCCGATCCCACAGGCCGACCGCAGTTCCTGCTCGATATTCGCGAGCCGATGAAGGAACTGGTCTGAGGAGGTGCAGGGCAGGGCAGATTCGTTCGGGGTGGCCGTGATGTCGAAAAAACGCTGTGTTGCATTCCGTTTCAGCCTGATTTTCGCCACGCTGGCCTCGGCCGTGGCCACGGTCACATCTGCGTCATCCGCGACTGCCAAACAGCCTCCGGTCAGCTTCGTGAACGACGTCATGCCGATGCTGACCCGGCATGGCTGCAATGCCGGCGTCTGCCATGCCAAAGCCGGCAACGGGCAGAATGGATTCCAGTTATCTCTGCTGGGCTTCGAACCGGCTGAAGACTACGAACACCTCGTCAAAGAGGCCCGCGGACGCAGATTGTTCCCCGCCGTACCGGAAAACAGCCTGCTGCTGCTGAAGGCCACCGGTGCCGTGCCGCACGGCGGCGGCCGGCGTATCGCGGAAGATTCAGAAGCCGCAAAAATACTCGTCCAATGGATTCGGCAGGGAGCCCTGTGGGATGGCAGCACGGCTCCTGCCATGGTCCGACTCGCAGTGACTCCGGCCAAAGGCACAGTGCAGCGTCACCAGACCCAGCAGCTGCAGGTCTCCGCCGAGTACTCCGATGGCAGCACGCGGGACGTCACACACCGCGCACTGTACGAATCAAACGATCGGGCCATGGCTGAAGTGTCCGAAACCGGCCTGGTGAAAGTTTCCGATCTGCCCGGCAAGGTGTCAGTCATGGTCCGCTACCAGGGTCTGGTGTCGGTCTTCAATGCGGCAGTACCGCTCGGAGCTCCCGTCGACTCCTTCCCGCCCACAAGGAACTTCATCGATGAACTGGTCTTCAGCAATCTCAGGGAACTGGGTGTGCCGGCATCGCCACTGGCCGATGACTCCGTGTTTCTGCGTCGAGTGACTCTGGATGTCGCGGGACGACTGCCGACCGCTGCTGAGACGGCCGAATTTCTGGCCAGCACCGCGGCCGACAAGCGGGATGTGGTGATTGATCGGCTGCTGGCAAGCCCCGAACATGCGGACTTTTTTGCCGGCAAATGGACCTCCCTGCTGAAAAACCGCAGGGACGATGCCAGCGATATCACCTCCAATTTCGCTTTCCACGCCTGGGTGCGGGACAGCCTGCTCGCCAATAAACCGTGGGATCAGTTTGTCCGTGAAATCCTGGCAGCGACGGGGACCGTGATCGGCAATCCTCCGGTGGCCTGGTACAAGCGAGTCAAAGAGCCGAAGCAGCAGCAGGAAGACGTCGCTCAACTGTTTCTCGGCGTTCGCATGCAATGTGCACAATGCCACCACCATCCGTTTGAACGGTGGAGCCAGAATGATTACTACGGCCTGACAGCATTCTTCTCGCAGGTCGGTCGCAAACCCACGGCGACTCGCGGTGAAGATATGATTTTCCACAAACGGGGCGTCGCGACGGCTGTCAATATTCGCAGCGGCGCAGCCATTGCACCTGCCGCACTCGGCACAGTGATCCCGCCGATTGCTCCGGATCAGGATCCCCGTCTGCTGCTGGCCGACTGGATGGCAGCCCCCGACAATCCGTTTTTCGCCCGAGCCCTGGTGAATCGCTACTGGAAGCATTTCTTCCGTCGCGGACTGATTGAACCGGAGGACGACATTCGCGAAAGCAACCCGCCCACCAACCCGGAACTTCTGGCTGCCCTGGAAAAACACTTCATCGAAAGCCGCTTTGACCTGCGCAGCCTCGTCAGGCTGATTGTCACTTCGTCCTCCTGGCAGCTCAGTTCCGCTCCGCTGACCGATAATCTGGCCGATCAGCAGAATTACAGCCGCTACTATCCGCGACGCCTGCAGGCCGAGGTGCTGCTGGATGCCATCGACGACCTGGCAGGGACTCGCACCGATTTTCCAAACCTTCCATCCGGCACCCGGGCCATCGCGCTGCCGGACAACAGCTACAATACGGCGTCGCCGTTTCTGCGAGTGTTTGGCAGACCGGAAAACGAAAGTGTCTGCGAATGCGAGCGAGGCCAGTCGTCCAGCCTCTCACAAAGCCTGCATCTGATGAATGCCGGTGACATCCGCGGCAAACTGGCCTCCGGCAGCGCCCGCGCCGAACAGCTTGCCAAAAGCGAATTGCCGGTGGAACAGCGGATTGAAGAGCTGTACCTGGTCGCCTTTTCCAGAAAACCGTCTCCTGCGGAATTGCAGACAGCTGTCGAATACGTAATCTCTCCACAGACGGACGCAGCCGGAAATCCCATCGAACCGGCTCGCGCCGCTCGCGAGGCCTTTCAGGACCTGGTCTGGGCACTGATGAACACTCGCGAATTCATGTTCAATCACTGACACTGATTTGCTGGTCGGGATTTCCACGTGCTGGACAATTTCAACGATCGCTGGGCGCTGATCACGGGCGCGTCGTCCGGGATCGGAGCAGAATTTGCTGTGCAGCTCGCCAGTCGCGGTATGCACCTGATCCTCGCGGCCCGCCGCAAGGATCGCATGACCGAACTGGCCACGGATCTCAATACTCGACACGGCACCCGCTGCCATGTCGTGACCATCGATCTGGCCGAACCGGAAGCCGGAAGACTGCTGCACGAAGAAATCGGTCGGCTGGGAATTCAGGTCGAACTGCTGATCAACAATGCCGGGATGGGCATCATCGGTCAGATCGAAAATACGGCTCCGGAAGACATCCGGCGAATGCTGCATGTCAACCTGCTCACGCTGACTGACCTGACATGGAGATTTCTGCCGGAGATGCTGGCGCGAGGTCACGGTGCCATTCTCAACGTGTCGTCTCAGGCCGCCTTTCAGCCAGTCGCCTTTATGGGTGCCTATGCCGCCAGCAAGTCATACATTCTCCACTTCAGCGAAGCACTCTGGGCTGAAGCTCGCAGTCGCGGTGTCACCGTCATGGCCCTTTGCCCCGGAGTCACTCGAACGGATTTTTTCGATACTGCCGGGGCAGTTGGCTGGCTTGAAAAACACACATCTCAAACGCCACAGCGAGTCGTGAAGCTGGCTCTCAGAGCCCTCGAAAAACGGCGACAGTACGTGGTTCCGGGCTGGAAGGACTACCTCATGACTCTGCTCGTCCGACTCACCACCCGCCGCACGGCGGTGAATGAGTCGAAGCGATACTTCCGGCCTCCAAAGGAAAAGAAATAACACTCAGCCGCCACCAGCATCACTCGCGACGCTGGAATCCACGCGGGACCCGTGTCTGTCGCAGCCGGGGTGCGGGTGCCGGCGGTGGTGATGTCGCCGGAGTCTCCGCCGCCGGCTGTGATTCCCCCGCTGGCAGCGGTGGCAGCTCCGGTCGTTCAGTCGCCGGCTCTGCAGGCACCTCGGGCACATCGGGCACAACAGGATCTTCGCCGGCAGGTGGCACAGGCATTGGCTCAGTGGCCGGAGTCTGTTCCGGAACAGCAGCAGGTTCGGCGTTTGCTCCAGGTTCCGCAGCAGGCGTATCCGGCGCCGGTTCGATCGACGGGGCAGGGGTCTGCTCTCTGATCCGGAACCACAGCGGAGGCTCCACGATTTTCCCGCTTTCAGCATCCCCGGGAACAATCTCCGGCATCGCTCCCTCAGGAATCTCGGGGACATCGGAGGGCATTGGCACTGTACCCGGAATTGCGGGCACAGTCCCGACAGACGGCGGCTGGAACTCGTGGACCTCAGGCTGATTGCCTGACGAATGCGGAGTATCGTAAGCTCCTGCCGGCGCTGGCTGAGGAATCACTGTTCGGGAACTGCCACTGCAGCGGCAGCTCTTCCCGGACGGATCCCACGTTTCTGTACCACAGAACGGCCATGGACCTTCAGGCAGTTCGCAATAAAACAGCGATGTCAGTGCGTCACAGAGCGGCCGTTCCCCCTCGCCGTTCAAACGCTCCCGAATGCAGTTGCACAGGGGGCGTTCACGTTCACCATCCAGCCGCTCGCGAATCCGATCGCAGAGCGGATGATCGCCATTGCCCCGCAGTCGCTCACGCAGACGATCACACAGCGGATGCCGACTGTCATCACCGCAGGTATCTCGCCGGAAATTCTCACGCAGTCGATCACAGAACGGCGTACCCGACTCTCGGCGTTCCCGCAGCCGTTCACGCAGACCAGTCTCGATGATGTAGTTGTCCAGCTCTTCAGCAGTGGCCTCGTACGGTTCGGCTGCCACCTCAGTCACCCGCGACTGACTCACGCTTTTCCCACGCGGAAATGCTGAACTGCTTTCTGCATCGTCCGCAGCAGAATCACGATCCTGTCTGCTGCGGTCGGTCGGTCGCGAATTGTACTGTTTTGTGTGGGCGGGCGGCACGTCCACCTGCTCCACAAGGTTGACGGACGCGTTGCGACCAGCAGCGCAGCCGGACAACAGGGCAGCCGTGACGGCCGCCAGACACAGGCGTTTCAGTCGCATTGAACTTCCCTTTTGCGATGCACCGCATCCACTGCGGCACAAACTCCGTTTCAGTCCAACCCAGCGACCTCCGCGTCGTCGGGCGTAGTGCAGCTCATGCGGATGCCTGTCAACTCACAGAACACTCCGCTGCCGATTCTGCTGCACTGCTGTTGAACATCGGCATGAAATGCAGAACGCCAGGGAATTTCTGCCGAAACACGCGAGGGTTTACCCGGCTGCCGTACAAAATGAGCAAATTGACAGCAGAAACGGCGATGCCCCGTCTGCCGATCGTGACGCCTCTGCCGATCGCATCTGCTGTCCCGTTCAGCACGGTCACGACCGGCCAGCACACGCAGTCGCCGCAACCAGAACTTCGCCGGAGAATGATCCGCAGAGTCCCCGCAGACTGCCGAAGCAAACGCGACAACGCCAAACCCCGAAACCCTCAACGGTTTCCTCCTGAATCCGGCTGACGAAAACTCCACACACGTTAGACTTCTTCAGTCATCCACCCCGGAAACCATGGCCGGCTTCACAATGCCCCGTCAACCAGGACCATCAGCCCCCTCCAGCAAACCAGTGGCCAGCCTGCCCACTCAGGCGCCACTCTGGCGACGCATCCTCTTCAGACCGCGAACTCTGGCTCTGCTCGCACTCATCACAGCAGCCGGACTCGCCATGCCGATGCTTCGCAACGTTGGCCCCGCACTGGCTGCACGACCTGAGTTCCAGCTGACGCCTGCAGATATCACCCTGCCACCAGCCCCCGCCTGGATCCCCCGCGATCTGGCAAATCAGGTTTTCAAAACAGCAGGGCTCGGCGAACAACTGTCACTGCTCGATTCTGCTGCCAGCGAAAAAGTGGCTGCCGCCTTCCATACTCACCCCTGGATCGAACGTGTTGTGACCGTCCAGAAACGCTGGCCCCCCAGAATCGTGGTCGAAGCCGTCTACAGAGAGCCCGTCGCCATGGTGCGGGGAGTTGACGGGTTCTACCCAGTCGATCGACACGCTGTCCTGCTGCCCGCTCGCGATTTCAGTGCCGGCGATGTCCAGAAATTCCCGGTTATCGAACAGGTGACCACCACCCCCGCCGGACGCCTTGGAGAAGCCTGGGGAGACCCCACGGTCGCCGCCGCTGCACGACTCGCTGAAGTCCTGCTGCAGAAAGCAGATCAGTCCCACAACTGGTGGCAGCTGCTGAACCTTGCCGCGATCGTCGCGCCGCGAAATGTGACGCTGCCGGATTCCACCGATGACCTGCAGTTCGAACTGCGAACCAGGGGCGGGTCCCGTATCCTCTGGGGTCGCGAACCCGAAACCAGCAACCCGGCCGAACTGGATGTCACCGGAAAGCTGCAAAGATTACGAGAACTCCATAGCCGCTACGGCAGCCCCGACAGCCTCCGCGACCAGTGGCTCATCGATATCCGCCCGCTGCAGGGCGTCGACCGCAGCATCCTCTCCGCACAGCGGTCTTCGGAATCCGCCCGGAATTAACTGCAGACGCCGAAACATCCCGCGAAATCGGCCCGCCGGACAGGTTAGCCCGACCTGGTGAAAACCGGCAACATCCCCTTCACACCCTTTCCCGTTACGCCTCTTGAGTTTGCTCCATTACATGCCAGGATCAACGTGGCCACTTCCATCAGCCTGACACCACGATGATTCCGCCCTACGCATGTTCCCATGAAACAAAACGCCTGAACCATGGCCTCCCGATCCACCAACCAGGTTCCCTGCGATCTCACCTACGTCACACTGCGCGCCGCCTTCCTGCTCTCACTTGATGGACTGCTCAGATACTCCCTGGAACCCAGCAAATCCGAACGCACAGGATCCGATTTACTGCACTTTTATCCACCCCTGGCAGGTATGGCACCGCAAATCCAGATGGAAACTGTGCTAAGAACGTGGAATCGCTGGACACACAGCAACCACTCGTCACCCTCACCTCTGGAAGCACGGATCCTGTTCGCTGCCACGGAACTGCTGGCCAGCCTCGCCACCGATCGGCAGAACCCCCTGCTGCGAGTGGTCTTTGAGGGTCCCCGAGATGTGCATCACCTGAATAATCACTGGTTGCCATCACGAGTTCGCTGCCTGCAACTGTCCCGTGAAAACGGACTGTCCCAGGGAATTCTGCAGGAATTGACCATTTCTTCGGCTCCGTGTGAACAACTGGTTGCGGCCGAATCGCCGGCGTTCGAAGGGGAGGTCCTGGAAGCCCTGGGAAGATGGAGGGTTCATCCGCAGATGCTGCAATGGGGTGAAGGGTTGCTGACAGATGATGAAATGGAACTGGTTCGGGACTTTTTTGAGGAACATCCGGGACTTTCCGGGTAAACGCGGTTCGAACATTTGTATATTGCAGGACGTGTAAGCGGGACTGAACACCGGCGACAGACACTGTCAGTGGCCGCAACAGTCCTCAAACGGCAAACAGTCCCTACTGTCACCGGAACAGCAATATGGCGAAGAAGGCGATAAAGAAGGCTGCTAAGCCGCGCCGGTCCGTGTCACCGTCCTCAAAAAACACGCCACGGCCTGCCAAAAAGGTCGTCCGCAAAAAACCGGCCCCTGTGGCTGTCAAAAAGAACAAACCCACCAGCAAACCGACTGGAAAGCCAGCCAAAGCGGAGAAACCCGCTGCCAGGCCGGACAAGGTGGCTGTGCGATCGGAAAAAACTCCCATGCGTACAGAAAAGCCGGCACCCGCGCCGGAAAAGCCGGTGGTTCGAGTAGAAAAGGCACCCCCGGTGTCTGCTCCACCTGAACAAATCGTCGCCGTACCTCCCGCTGAAATACCGGATGCGTCAATTGACGCATTGGCGCTGAACGCCCCACGAAAAGGTGTTCGCAAAGCGACTCTGACTACCGGTCTCAGGGAAGCCAGCGATGCCAGCAAACTCGGTCGCTCCCGAATTCCCGTCGACGCGCCGCTGGATGTCGTCTTCCAAAGTGATCCGGAAGCACGGGACGCCTTTCACTTCCTCGGGATCCATTCCATCCGGGAACTGGAACAATTCTCCGCAGACCAGCTGGTGCTCAGACTGACCAGCCCCGCCAAACTCACCGTTGGTCGCATTCGCAAGAAACTGGCAATGAACAATCGCTGCCTGTCCGGTGACGAAGAATTCGCCCAGCAGTTTCACGACGTCAAACCCAAAACAGACTGACACTCCAACACATCAAACGAAAAGGCTCGCCAGGGTTGACCCGGCGAGCCTTTTTCATTGGTGTTCAGTTTCTGACCAGCAACAGGCTACTTCGATTCCATCGGGAAGTTCAGTTCATTCGAGCCTTCCTTGACCTCGACGGAAAAACCTTCCTGCATGTACTTTGCCGGAATGGCCGCTGTTGGCTCCACACCCGGAGACCACTCGAAGGTTACCTTCGCCGGCCCCACTTTGCTGCCGGAATACCCCTCCAGGTACTTCAGCTCGTAGTTGCCCTCTTCATCCGTCACTCCACCAGCCGCCCGGCCACTTTCCGGAGTGAACAGAATGTTGATGTTGGGCACCGGCTTGCCGTCCAGTGTGACTTTGCCATAGACGTCACCCAGCTCCGGCATATCCCCACGACCACAGCCAACCAGCACCGACACGGCCAGCGCCAGACAAGAACTCAAAAATGCCAATCTTCGCATAACTCACGACCTTTCCACTGCTGTTCAGAAATCGCCCACGATCTGGCCATCGGCTCGGACCAGCAGTCGAGCATACACGGATGTGACATGCAAAGTCATATCCGTCAGTGCCGCATTGTCAGTTGACTTGTAGTCAATGTTTTCACTGATCATCCGCACAGAACCGTCACACAGAACAAACTGAGCACCGCCCGTGTGACCACTGCTGAAACCACGAGTCTGGTGCACCAGATTATTTGCGCTCCAGTTGATCCCGTTGTATCCCAGCCCCAGACAGGCCATCGCTGCAGACTTCACATTCGCACTGGACGACTGATCATCGATCGACGCACTGAAGCCATACACCGTGGCAGCCCCCACCAGCACAGGACCGTACTTCCACGCCCGCTCGCCCACCAGCAGTGTATTGCTGGTGCCATCCGTGATGTCACGGAAGTTGATCTTCGAGTTGCGGAAACCAACTCCCATCGGTTCACAGGCCGAAGCCGCCCGGTTGGTGGGATTAGCCGCCGGCGTCGTGCTGACACCAGTGCCCGCAACCATCACATAGTTTGACGTCGCAATCGGCACCTGAGCTGAACCATTGGTGATGTTCATGTTGTACCAGTTGGCCGCCGGAGCCGGGCTGACGTAATTGTTCAGCTGTGGCCCCACATCAGTCGGACAGCGGAATGCCGGCTGCGGAGTCTGCAGAATTCTCAGGTTCGCGGCATTCGCGGCGTTCACGTGCAGTGCCACCAGGCCCACATTCAGTGCCTGCGACACATTGGTCTGCTCAAGCTGCGGCAAAATACTGGATCCCCAGGAATAAACACTCACTTCTGAGGACGTGTTGCCGTTGGCAATCGGAGAAATATATCCCGGTGGGAATGTGTTGAACACGTCATGATAGTTGTGAAAAGCCAGACCAATCTGCTTCAGATTGTTCTTGCACTGCGTGCGGCGAGCAGCCTCACGAGCCTGTTGTACCGCAGGCAGCAGCAATGCCACGAGAATCGCGATGATCGCGATCACCACCAGCAGTTCAATCAGCGTAAATCCACGACTGCGGGGCCCTCTTACAGACCTCACCATAGGTATCCCTCCGAATAAGAACGGACATGAAAGGAAGACAGAACAGATTTCTCGCAGGGCCGACACCACTGCGAACGCAGTGACATCATCCCAGGATCGCGAATGGAACAGCACGACTGCAGATGAAAAGCATCTCTGCAATCGGCAGCAGACAGCACACAGGTTCACAAGTTCAACCGGTTCCACTGTGAACAAAAAACCAGGAAGCACTCGTCCACGCCACACTCAATGCTATCTGAAACACCGTTGACAAAAAAGTTTCCAGACACGCGGTTTTTTCAGCAATCACATCCTGGCTCAGCGAAAAAACAAATCCGCCGCAACTCTCTTACCAGTGGCAGGCATCATTTGGTCACCCCCGCAGCACACCTTGCACCGGTACTTCCCTGGGTGATTTTACCCACATGCCAGGACTGCACGCACAGCCGCAATCGTCCGCTCCTGTTCCGCCAGAGCCTGATCCGCCTGCTCCATCGACACCAGCCTGAACCGTACCCCGTCACCTGGACGCAGCTGCCCGGCTTTTGGCAGATCCGCCGTAATGACATGCCCGACTCTCGGATAACCACCAGTCGGCGCACAATCCGCCATCAGCAGCAGCAGTCTCCCGTCCGGCGAAAGCTGCAAAGTCCCCGGGACGACCGCCTCCGATCGCAATTGCGGCACAGTCGGCATCGAAAGCACCGGCCCCGTCAGGCGATAACCCATCCGATCACAATCCGAACTCAACTCAAATGCTCCATTCCCGAACCAATCCATGGAACTGGAATCCAGCTGCGCCAGATGCAGCCCAGGCAGACACCGCAGCACCTGAGTTTCCAGACCGCGCACCGGCAGATCCCACAGCCTCACAAACCATCTCGGCACCACCAGTTCATCACTGCACTCCGCGGGCTCGCCACACAATTCCAGTTCATCCCCCCGCTCCAGACGTCGCCCGCAGACCCCCGGAAATCCCGATCGCGGCTGCGCTGATCGACTACCCAGAACCACAGCTCCCCCCAGGCCCCCGCGCACGGCAAGATAACTGCGACACCCCTGCAACGACTCACCGAAATCCGTCACGGATCCGGCTGGCACTTCCACAGGACAACCGCAGGGCAGCTCAACTTCTGAACCATCCGGTAACCTGATACATGCCGACATCTTCGCTCCAGCAACCGCCAGGCGGACCGACCGATGCCAGAGCAGGGCGGGGCCCACCAGTGTCAGTTCCAGAGCCGCTGCATTCTCACGATTCCCAGCCAGCAGATTCGCCAGCCGCAATCCCAGCGGATCCATCGGACCACTCGCCGAAACTCCCACGTGTCCATACCCCGGACGCCCCCCGTCCTGCACCGTCGTCAGCATCCCGGCACGCAGCACAGTCGCCACGCTCATTGCCCCGCTCCGCCACTGACCTCACTCACCAGCGGCCCGCACGGATCAATTCGCACCAGGTCTCCCACCCGCAGCAGACTCGGAGGTTCGCGCCGCACATCGAACAACCGCTGCTCAGTTCGCCCCAGCAATCGCCAGCCACCGGGCGAGCACTGCGGATAAATCCCGGCCTGACCTGCAGCAATTGCAAATGAACCAGCCGGCACGGTTCGACGCGGAGTCGCCAGTCGCGGAATCCGCAGACACTCCGGTAAACCGCTCAGATAAGGAAAACCCGGCGAAAAACCGATCATCCGCACGCGAAAACGACAGCCTGCCAGGAGATCAATACAATCCCGCACCGACAGCCCGGCCAGCCTCGACACATCCTCCAGATCCGGGCTGTCCTCACGCGAAAATCTCACGGAAATCCGGAGCTCACGCCCCAGGGCGCTGCCCGCCGTCTGACAACTCCGCACCCGCAGCAGCAGCAATTCAGCCAGTTCCACCGCCCGGCACTGGCGGGGATTGAAACACACCGTCACCGACTCAAACCCCGGAATCACATCCCGGACTCCGCTCAGTTGCAGTTCACAAATCAGTCGCCAGACCGCCGGAACAATTGACTCCAGATGCTTCTCCGAGACACCCTCCCACCGCAGCATCACCGCAGCATCGCCCAGCATCTCCACAGTCGGCAGAACCCGGTCAGTGGAATCCTGCAGGTTCGCGTCCAAATCCTCCCCAGCAATCCGCACAATCACCTCCGCAGGTCAGCGACCACCGGGAGACTGACGATGACCGCCCGCCACGTAGTACCACACCGCCCCGGCAGCAATCAGCGCCAGCACCATCAGTGTCTGCCCGGGGGAATCAATCAGCATACTGACAAACGCCCCCACATAGGCCGTCAGCAGCAGTGCCGGAGTCACCGGGTAACCCCACGTCAGATACGGTCGGTGCACGTGCGGGCGAGTCCTTCGCAGCACATACACAGCTGCCACCGCCAGACCATAAAAAATCAGCCCCGCACAGATCACAGAATCAGTCAGCACGTCAAATGCCGCCTTGATCCGCTTCGAATGCGGTACCATGGACTCCGCCACCACCGCCTCCACAACCCCCGCCTCACCCCCGGTCCCCGCGGCCCCCGCCTCCAGTGCCGCCGCCTCCAGTGCCGCCGCCTCCAGTGCAGGCACGCCTGGTGCAGGTGCATTGGGGTCCCAAACCGAAAACAAAACCACCAGGAAAATCGTCCACACTGCCTGCAGCACAATCGTGTTGGCAGGTGTCCGATACCGCGGATGAATCCGCTGCAGCCACTGCGGGACGAGGCCATCACGAGCAATTGCGAGGTAAATGCGGGGCCCCGTAATCATATTGGAATTTGTGGCTCCAAACGTCGAAATCATCACACCAATTGCCGCAATCGTCGCGCCAGTCGGCCCAAACATCACCGCAAAAACATCAGCCGCTACCGTCTCACTCTGAGCCAGATGCGACATCGGCAGCACACAGTGGTACGCCAGGTTCGCACCCATGTATACCAGCACCACAAGTCCCAGACCAATCGCCATCGCCCGCGGCACATTCTTCATCGGATCACGAATATCCTCCGCCACCGGGCCCAGGTTGATCCAGCCGTCATAGGGCCACAGCACAGCCACCATCGCTGCCCCCAAAGCCCGGAAAAAGACCGTCCACGCCGCACCGCCCTCAGGCAGTTGCAGCACCGGCTGCAGATTGCCAGGTTCCACAGCACCACGCAGAAATGGCAGCACAATCAAAGCCGCCAAAAACAACACCTTGCTGACCGTCGCCAGACTTTGAATTCCCGCTCCAATGCGAGTGCTGCGATAGTTGGCCGCTGACAATCCCACCACAATCGCCAGCGCCAGCAGCGTCTGTGAAGTGGCCGATAATGCCACCAGCTCATTGAAATACACTACTGTCGCACACGCCAGGGCACCGACCGATCCCGTACGCACAACCCAGAACTCAGACCAGCCCCACAAAAATGCCGGCAGCCTGCCAAACGACTCGCGAATATACAGATACGGCCCGCCAGCCTGAGGAAACATCGCGCCCAGCTCAGCCAGTGCCAGTGCACCACACAGCGTGATCAGGCCCACAAACAACCAGACACCCATGATCGCCGCAAAGCCGTACTGAGCCAGCTTGCTGTCAACCGCACTGACCTTCAGGAAAATCCCGGAACCAATGATGGATCCGACCACAATCATCGTCGCATCAAACAACCCCAGCACCCGGGGCAGCCGATCCGGCTCATCCACCGCTTGCCCCGCTGCAGCCCCCGGCTTCTCGTTGTCGGACGTCATCCTGTTCCCCTGATGATTTCAAAGTTCCTCACCACCCGAAACGTTCAGCACCTCACCCGTGATGAACCCGGAATCCAGCAGAAATCCAATCGCTGCTGTGACATCACCCGGTGACCCGGTGCGCCGCAGTGGAATCCGCTCAGCCGCTCGCTGCTGATGCCAGCCCGGACGGTCCTCCGGAGGCAAAACTGCCCCCGGGGCCACACCATTCACCTGAACACGCGGAGCCAGCTGCTGCGCCAGTGACTTCGTCACACTGGCCAGTGCCGACCTGGTCGCCGTGTACACCAGATGATCGGCACCGGGACGGTGCACTCGCCAGTCCAGCACGTTGATAATGTGACCGCAGCTTCCCGAGTCCAGCTGCCGCATGAACTGCTGAGACAGAAAGATCGGAGCCAGCAGATTCACCGAGACATGCTCGTCACAATGACGCTCGTCAACCTGCTCCAGTGACAAATCCTCAAACACCGACGCACTGTTGATCAGCACCCTGACCGGCCCCAGGTCACGCGCAGCAGCAAAGACATGCTCCGCCGCCCGACAGGGGTCACGCAGATCTGCTCCCACAGCGACCGCCCGACGACCCGCTGACACAATATCCCGCACTACTCCCGCAGCTCCGCCGGATGATGCACCATAATGCACCACCACATCCAGGCCCCGCCCAGCCAGCAGCATCGAAATCGCAGCGCCCACACGACGACCACCACCCGTCACGATGGCCACCCCCCGCTCAGCGCCGGCAAAAGCACTCACGCCTGCCTCTGACTGCATTGAGAGTTCCGATTCCGACGGTTGCCTCATGGCTTGTACCCAAAAAACACCATTCCCGACGCACCGTTCGGCGCTCTCCCGGCGGCAGCATATACGGAAAATGCACTTTTCACACTGCCAGACGCATCAACGATCAGGAAAATCCTCGCGAACCTGACACCACCCGCTCACTTCACTGGATTCAATTCGCCAGGCTGCGACAATCCGAGCAGCATCGATGTTGCTTCGCCGCTCTGTTCCGGACCAGCCCCAATGACAACCGAACCCCCCAAACCCGTCACGGAAATTCCTCTGCTGGCTCAGGTCCTGGGTCGCGTGCCCAGCGGAGTCTTCATCCTGGCAATCGCCGGGCCGGATGGCCAAAAAACGGGCCTGCTGGCCAGCTGGGTCCAGCAGGCCTCATTCAACCCGCCTCAGGTGACAGTGGCCATCAACAAATCCCGCTGGTTCATCGACTGGCTGGCTCCGGGAACACCCCTCATTCTCAATCAGGTCCAGAAGGGCGACGCACTGCTGTTTCGACACTTCGGAAAAGGTTTTGAACCGGGCTCAGACGCCTTTGCCGGAGTCGACAGTACCCCCGGCCAGTGCGGACTGCCGATTCTGCAGGCTGCCATGGCCGCGCTCGAAGGAACCGTCACCAGCCTGCTGGACGCCGGAGACCACCTGATCTGCCTCGTCACTCTCAATGCTGCTCACCCGGTCCGCAACCCGGCTGAATTCGACCCGTTTATTCACGTCCGCAAAAACGGTCTCAGCTACTGAGAACTGGTGTTCCACCGAATCCAATCCGTCAAGTAGACTCCAGCCCGGTCGCTGCGCGCAGTGCACTGCGACCAATCAGACAGGCCATGGACTGGCCTGCGGGGAAAGGAGTCTCCACGATGGTCTCACTGCTCAGGTCACTTCCCGGAATCGCAATGCTCGCCTTCTGCTGCCTCACCCTGCTGCAGCAATCGGCACCAGCCCAGTCCACCAGAATCTCCCGCTCCGACATTGACCGCAGTCGCCCGCTGCCCTCCGGCGGTCTGGGAACACGCGATGAACTCCGACCTCTCGGCGCAACGGCTCGCAGTCGCTCTGCCGATTACTCCAAAATCGACCGCCGCACCGTCGCCACACTGCTCCGGGATGCACTCGACGAATCCGGACGACTGTATGCCGCACTTGACGCGGATTATCGCCGAAATCCCCAGCTCCGCTCGCTCCTCGCAGACCTCGGAAGACTCCGCTCACGAACCAACAGCATCAATCAGGATCTCGCCGCCGGCGTGGATATGAGCCTGATTGTCGCAGATTTTCGCAATGCCGATGCCGACTGGAGAATCTTCTCCACACGCATGTCCCAAACCCGCGGACTCAGCTCCGCCACCCAGCAGAGTTTCGCACGCATCGATCAGCTCGATCGACAGATCGGCAAACTGTTCCAGATGGAACCAACGCTCGACCGACGTGCTCTGCTCCAGCAGCTGTCCAGCCTCGAAAACTCACTCCTGTTCCTCACGGACGAACTTGCCCGAGACCCTGCTGTCTCCACTCAGGTCATCAGCTCCGGACGAAAACTGCAACAGCGAATTTCCCGAGTCGTATCAATGGTCGTTGATGAATACTCCTACGACAAAATTGTTACCGAATACAATGGCTTTGATCAGTCCTTCACCGCACTCATGCCCCAGCTCACCAGCATCCGCAACCCCTACATCGAACGCACCGTTCAACGACTTTCCAGCGCCAATGATCTCGTCCACGAACTGCTCTGGATGGAAAACACCACCAGCAGAGCCGAACTGAAACGCCTCGCCAGCGCACTCATGCAGGACGTTGACCAGTTCTACACCCGCACCTCACTCGTAAGACTTCTCGGCTTCAAAGACCCCGCCCGCTCACTCAGCTCCGCCTCCGACTTCTACGGAACCGTTCAGAACTTCCGCGACCTCCTCGAACGCAATGAAGCCGACAACCGAGTCGAAGAAAGTTATGCGTATGTGGAGGAGGAAGGACGCCGCTTCCTCGCCATCTTCCGCCAGACCAGAGTTCAGGCAGTCATCACCGAACTGCAGGAGATCGAAGACGATATCTCCGCCATTCGCCGCGAGCTGAATCTCGGAGATTCCTCGCCACTCAGCCAGCAAAGACTGCGAACCGTCGCTGCCTCGCTCGAAGATCTCACCGATCAGCTCGACCTCGACGTCCGCCAGTGGCTCAACACCGAACGCCCCACCTACCGCACGGAAGCCCTCGCTTCATCAGCCGCCTTCCTGAAGCGAACACAGCAGATGCACCGACTCGTCGACACCGAAACGCGACCCGCGGAACTGCAGCGAGAAGTCGACGCCGTTTTCAGCGAATGGCAGAAACTGTACAGCTACCTTGAACGTTGCCGCACCACCGAGCGTTCCACACTTGCCTGGCGCGCCCGACTGATTAACGAAGTCCTCACCGACCTCGATACGCAGTTGCAACCGTGAACCAGGGCTGGACACCCTCCTGCACCAAAAACGCACACTCACCAGAAAACTCGCACACTTTTTCGGCACGGACACTTTGCCCCGATTCGAAAAATTGAATTCCTGATAGCAGGATCGCTGTTTTCGTGCGTTTTTTTGACACACAGAATCAGCCATGATGCATTTAAGTGCGTTGTTGGGCACTGTTTGTGCAGTATCGGTCAACCATTTGCCGGCGGCAGTCGTCCGGACCCCTGCCCCGATGCCTCGCCATCACCGCATTCATCACTGACAGCGCCCCCACTGGAACCTGTACGTATGCTCGACGCTCTTTGCCTCATCCTCGGCGGCGGAAAAGGAACCCGACTGCTGCCGCTGACCGAATATCGTTCCAAACCGGCTGTTCCCGTCGCCGGAAAGTATCGCCTGATTGACGTCCCGATCTCCAACTGCATCAACAGTCAAATCAGCAGAATCTACGTCCTGACTCAGTTCAATTCCGTCAGCCTGCACAGGCACATCCGACAAACCTACAACTTCGACCTGTTTCACAACGGCTTTGTCGAAATCCTGGCAGCTCAGCAGACACTCGATGGAAACAACTGGTTTCAGGGCACTGCTGACGCCGTCCGACAGCAGCTGCGACTGCTCAAGGAAACCACCAACCGATACATTCTGATTCTCTCCGGTGACCAGTTGTATCGCATGAATTTCGGTGAAATGCTGAAGACCCACCAGCAGGCCAATGCGGATGTTACGATCTCCACAGTGCCCGTGGACGCCGCGGCAGCCCGCGGCTTCGGCATCATGCAGCTCGACGACAGCGGCCGAGTCCTCGGATTTGTCGAAAAACCAAAGGACGAAGCTGCTCTCAGCCGTGTCCGCACAGCAGCCTCATGGATCGACCAGCGCGGCATCCAGTCCCGCGGCCGTGAGTATCTGGCCAGCATGGGTATTTATCTCTGGAACCGCGAACTGCTGGTTAATCTGCTGGAAAACACCACGCATGATGATTTCGGCAAAGATATCTTCCCAATGGCGATTCGCCAGCACCATGTGCAGACGCACCTGTTCGATGGGTACTGGGAAGACATTGGCACCATCCGCGCCTTTTATGACGCCAACCTGGCACTCGCACAGGCCGATCCGCCATTTCGATTCGCCGACCCGGCTGCCCCCATCTTCACCCGACCCAGATTTTTGCCCTCCACACGCATGGGGTCGTGTACCATTCGCGACAGCCTGATTGCCGACGGCTGCCTCATCGGCTCCTCGACTGTCCTTGAAAAATGCGTCGTCGGCATGCGCACTCAGATGGGGAAAAACGTAACCATCCGCAACACGGTGATCATGGGAGCCGACTACTACAAAACCGATACTTCCGGGTGTACCGCCGATGCGGAAACCGGTCCGATCTGGGGAATTGGCAACGGAGCCTACATTGACGGAGCGTTGCTGGACAAGAACGTGACCATTGGTCGCAATGCCAGACTGGTGGCCTCCGAAGCCCCCTCGCCAAACTGCGATTTCGGCAAGGTCATGGTCCGTGACGGCATCGTTGTCGTCTCCAAGGATGCCTCGATTGAGGACAACTGGCGATTCCCGCGACCCTGAGCAGCGCCGACAAAAACCGACTTTCCCCCGAAATTTCCAAAGTCCGCTGATCCGGCAGGCACCTGCTGCGTTTTCCCTGCCGACTGCGAAATGCGGCCACCGAATGCCCCGGTTTCACTCGCAGAATCTGCATCTGCGAACTAAGATGCGCCGCTGCTGGTCAGGCTTCGGCTGCCCCTGGTTTGCCGGGTGTAACGCTGCACAGGCGCAGCCACGCACCCAGTCAACTCGTGCGAAATCTCCAAAGGAATCAGAGTTATGAGCGAAACAGCTCCCTCAGAAACACTGGGTGTATCGCCCGCTGCACCACCCGTCACCGAGCCGCAGGCGCCCGAACTGCCGGACCGTATCTACCTCGTCTCATATCCCAAAATCGTCTTCATGTATCCGACGATGCTCACCTCACTCATCTGCTCAATTGTGATGCTGGTGAACGGTGGCATCCCTGCCAGTGAAGCCCGCACACAGGTGTCCCCGGCTCAGCCGCGCATCCTGCTGGCCTCCGTCGACATCGGCAAAGCCGGCACTGATGGTTCCACTGCGGCGGCCAAAGAACAGCCCGCGCCGGTCGCCGCTGCTTCCACCTCGCACCTCTGGTGCGCCCGTATCTTCCTCGCTGTACTTGCCCTGAATCTGGTGGTGCTCTCCTTCGAGTTTCCCCGAACCACGTCGCTCACCTGGTTCTTCGCACTCTCCACTGCAGCCATCGGCCTGTGGTTCCTGTTTACCATGTATGACAACCTGGCCCCCGCCGTGCTGCAGAGCCTGCTGGCAGTCAAACCGGCAGCCAATGCCGCCTTCTACATGATCTTCACGGGCATTCTGCTGCTGCTGTTCGTCGCAGTTCTGGTCAGTCGCCGAGTCGATTACTGGGAGGTTCGGGGCAATGAACTGCTGCATCATCACGGACTCCTCAGCAACCTCGAGCGATTCAGTGCTCCCAACCTCCGAATTGACAAGGAGATCACGGACCTGTTCGAATATCTGCTGCTGCGTTCCGGTCGCCTGATCATCCACTGCAGCAACGAACGACGCGCTATCGTGCTCGAAAATGTACTCAACATCGACCACAAGGAGCGACAGATCACCCGACTGCTGGGTGCTCTGCAGGTGCGTGTCCGCCCGGAAAAGGAATAACAGTGGCGGTGGGGCAGGCTGCGATGCAGCCATCCATCTATCTCGACAACAACGCCACCACTCAAATCGCCCCGGAAGTCCTGCAGGCGATGACTGAGTGCTGGGAGGCGGGGTTTGCCAATCCGGGCAGCCAGCACGCTTTTGGTCGCGCTGCCCGCACTCGGCTGGAAGATGCACGGGAATCCATCGCCGCGATCCTCGAAGCCGATCCGTCAGAAGTCATCTTCACCAGTGGTGGCACCGAGGCCATCAATCTGGCCGTTCACGGACTGACCTGCGGGCGACAGGGCTCCATCCTGCTCACTCGCGGAGAACACCCCGCCGTGCGCGAAGCCTGCCAGTTTGCCGCTGCCTCAGGCCTGCTGCTGCGCGAACTTCCCGTGGACCAGCAGGGGCGTCTGATGGATTCCGAAGCCATCCAAATGCTCGATCGCTCCAGTCGCCTCGCCTGCCTGATACTCGCACACAACGAAACCGGTGTCCTGCAGCAGCCCGCAGGCTTCGCGGCCGCCTGTCGCTCACAGCATGTCCCGCTGCTGCTGGATGCCGTTCAGGCTGTGGGTAAGATACCAGTCAGTTTTCGCAGTACCGGAGCGGCCGCACTGGCCTTCGCCGCCCACAAATTTCATGGCCCTCGAGGTGTCGGCGGGCTGCTGCTCAGACGCGGCCTGCGACTGACGCCGCTGCTGCACGGCGGCCATCAGGAAGGCGGTAAAAGACCGGGAACGGAACCCGTTCCCCTGATCGTCGGTATGGCCAAAGCGCTGCAGCTCTGGCACTCTGAACACATCGAACGTCAGCAATCTGCGGCTGCACTGCGAGACGACCTGGAGCAACTGCTGCGGCACAGCTGCGATCCCGTACGAATCCACGGCAGCGAAACTCACCGACTTCCAAACACCATCAGCATCGCATTCCCAGGTGTCTCCGGTGAAGCTCTGCTGGTCAGCCTGCACATGGCCGGTATCGCCTGCTCGCTCGGAAGCACCTGCGCCAGCGGGTCCGCAGAACCTGCACCAGCACTTCTCGCCATGGGCATCCCCGAGACCATCTGTCGCTCCACGATCAGACTGTCCCTTTCCAAAAACACCACCGCCGATGAAATTCGACAGGCAGCCTCCGTCATCACCGCCACGGTGCAGCGACTGCGGGGAACTGCAGGGAGTGCGACATGAGACTGAAAACAGTCAGCAGACTCACTGTAACACTCCTCATCCTGCTGGCCGGCCTGCCCGCGCAGGAATCGAAAGTGTTCGCCCAGCGTGCCGAACTCGATGATGTGCAACTGCGAGCTTCAGTCCTGCAGGCCATGCAGAATGGTACCGCATGGCTCAGGGCAACCCAGCAGGACGATGGCTCATGGCAGGGCAGGGGAGTCTATGCATCATTCACAACCGGTACGACGTCCATCGCGCTGCTGGCACTGATCAACTGTGATGTCCCGGCGGAAGCCCCGGAGATTCAGCGAGGACTGGCCTACCTGCGGAACCTGACGGTCGAGGGAGTGCAGGGCAGTGCCGGTGTCTACGAAACCTCGCTGGCCATCATGGCACTCTGTGCCGCCGAACAGTTCGATCGCGATCTGCCCCGCATTCAGCTGCTGGCATCACTGCTGGAACGCAGCCAAACCCGCCAGGGCCCCGGCGCCGGATACTGGGGATACCAATTGAATGCGGGGGGTGGAGGCCCGGGTGGCGGTGATGCCAGCAACGGACAATACGCAGTGCTGGCACTCCGCGAAGCTGTACTCGCCGGTGCAAAAGTCTCCCGCGAAACATGGCAGCTCATCGAACATCGCTGGCTCCAGGATCAGCAGCCAAACGGTGGCTGGGGGTACAGCGACAATGACCGAAAAACTCGCGGCAGCATGACCGCTGCCGGACTCGCCACCATCGCCATCACTTCCCGCATGCTGCAGACTGATGCCGATGTCGACGCCGAAGGACGCCCGGATTGCTGCGGCGGAAACATCCCCGGTGATGCCATGTCGCGCGGAAGACGCTGGATGGCTGAAAACTTCTCCGTCGCCACCAACCCCGGACACAACGACTACTACTTTTACTATATGTACGGCCTCGAACGCGCCGGTCGTATGGCCAACGTGCGCTGGTTCGGACAGCATGACTGGTACCGTCGCGGTGCACAACAGCTGGTGCAGATGCAGCAGCCGGGAGGCAACTGGACCGCTCAGACAGCCTCCGATCATGATGAAATCGTCAATACTTCCATGGCACTGATCTTTCTCTCAAAAGGACTCTCGCGAGTCGTCATCAACAAACTTGACTACAACTCGCCGCCCGGAGAAAGCTCAGATATCGGCGAATGGAACCGCCACCCGTGGGATGTCGTCAGCCTCGTCGACCTCGTCGAAACACTGCCCAGGTGGCCCCCCCGCATGACCAGCCAGGTCATCACACTCAGCCGACTCAAAGCTGCCAGCGCAGTCGAAGAACTCAGCCAGTCGCCCATCCTGTTCCTGTCGGGCCGCGATGCTCCGGTGTTTACCGATGAACAGATTGAATGGCTGCGTCGTTATGTCGATTCCGGAGGCTTCATACTCGCCTCTGCCTGCTGCGACGGTCGCGGATTCGACACAGGCATCCGCGAAATCGTCAAACGCATGTTCCCTGATGGCTCCGCGTCGCTGCAGAAACTGCAGGGAGATCACCCGGTATTCCGCAGCGAATACCTGCTGAATGCCGAAGGCATCGATCTTTGGGGAGTCGACTTCGGCTGCCGAACCTCCATCATCTACAGCCCGGATGATCTGGGCTGCCTGTGGCAAAAATGGATGAAGCACGAACCGCCAAATCGCAACCCCGACCTGACTCAGCGAATCCTTCGTGCCACCAGAATCGGCGTTAACGTAATGGCCTACGCCACAGGTCGCGAACCCCCCGAAAAGCTTTCCGAAACACCGAACAGTCGCCGGACCGTCGAGGAGCGCATCGAACGCGGGCTCCTGCAGATCGCCCGCATCCGCCACTCCGGAGGCTGGGATACCGCTCCGCGGGCCGCCCGCAACCTGCTCCAGGCGCTCAATGATACCGTCGGCGTCGCAGCCTCCACACAGGTCGAAGCCATCCCTCCCACACTCGAAGAACTTACCCGCTTCCCACTCACCTGCATGCACGGACGCTATCGATTCCAATTGCCCGTGCAACAGCAGGATGCCCTGCGGGAATACCTGCAGCGGGGGGGAGTCCTGTTCGCTGACGCCTGCTGCGGATCCACTCAGTTCGACCGCAGCTTCCGAGACCTTGCCCGACAGCTGTTTCCCAATCAGGAACTAAAGATCATTCCCCCCGATCACGAACTCTATGCTGCCACCACAGGACACGAAATTCGTGAAGTTACCAGACGTCGACTGGTTCCCGGCGAACTGAACGCAGCACTGACGATGCAGACGGAAAAAGGGGCTCCGCTGCTGGAGGGCGTCGAAATCGATGGACGCCTCGCCATCATCTACAGTCGCCATGACATCAGTTGCGCACTCGAACACCAGGCATCCCTGTCCTGCGACGGATATATTGAAGCAGACGCGGCTCGGCTGGCCGTCAACGTCGTGCTCTATTCAATGCTGCAGGACATCAGCTGGTCGCGGTTCATGCAGGCCCCGCCCGAAAGCGCCAAACCATGAGCCTGCGACTTTTCATCGGCACCGATGAAGCCGGCTACGGCCCCAACCTGGGACCACTCGTCATTGCCGCCACCGCATGGCAGGCCTCAGAAGTCACCGATTGCAGCGAACTCTGGCAGGCACTGCACCGCATTGTCGCCCCCGAAAAACGCCCCAACGACCGCAGACTGTTCGTCGCCGACTCAAAAACCGTCTACGCCTCAGGGGACTCACTCGAAGCACTGGAAGTTCCCGTTCTGTCATTCCTCAGCACCACCGGAATTGCTGCGGGAACCCTCGACGAACTGGCTGGTGCCGTCAGCAATCCGGGATTCCGCAGTGCATGGGATGCCGAACCGTGGAATCAGTCTCCGGGACTTGCCATCCCCGCTGACTCCAGCGATGAACACATCACCGAATGGATCGATCTGCTGGGCCCCGCCATGCACGTGGCCGGAGTCCGACTCTGCCAGATCGCCGTCAGAATCATCTTCCCGGCGGAATTTAATCAACTGGTTGAACTCGCGGGCTCCAAGGGTGCCGTCCTGTCAGACGCCACACTGCAGCTGGTCCGACAACTGACTGACCTCCATGCCAGCGGAACCGTACAGGTCGTCTGTGACAAACACGGCGGCCGAAATCGCTACGACGAACTGATCGCTTCACATTTCGATGACCAGTTCGTGTTCCGCGTGGAAGAATCCCGAGAACGGTCCCGTTATCGCCTGGGTACGATCGACTTTTGCTTCCGCACGCGGGCTGAAGAACTGCTGCCAGTGGCCCTCGCGTCAATGACCGCCAAGTACCTGCGCGAAACTCTGATGCGACAGTTCAACACCTGGTGGCAGCAGCAGCTGCCAGGACTGCGCCCGACACAGGGCTACCCCGTTGATGCCAAACGCTTCCTGGCCGACATCCAGCACCTGCTGCAGCCCCTGCAGATCAGTGAATCACTGCTGTGGAGAACTCGCTGACTGCGGTGGTGCTGCCAGAGTGCTGAGAAACTCGCGTTCTCCCACCGTCAACAGCAACCGCAGGTTCAGTCCCTGCAACTGACTCGGAAACGAAAGGACTCCAATCGGCTCAGACAGGAAATGCACGTTTCCATAGATTTCCTGCAGTGCTTTGGCCTGGCCCCGCTGGTCGGGACGGCCAAGCAGCACCACCGGACAACGCCGCGTTCGACAGTCAGCCCGCAGGTTCGCCAGTGTTGTGGCTGCCGACCAGCGGGAAGGATACATCGACAAAAAGATCACTTCACAGTGCAGACAGTCCACCGCCCGGTCAAAGCCACTCGGCCCCGTGTCGGCCACTTTCACCGAGTATTTCTGGTCTTCCAGCAGTTGCCGCAGCACCAGGCTGAGCTGGTCATCAGGGGCAATCACAATTGCCTCCGGCTGAGTTGCGGAACCCACTGCCGCGGCAAGTACATCATTCGAACCGAAGACCGCAGTCCCCGCAGCCAGTTGATTCCGCCGCGCCGTCACAGCCGCCAACACTCGCACTCGCACATCCTCACAGCCAACCGCCGCAGTCAGGACGGCAGTTGCTGCAGCCTGATCAGTTGCAGACAGATCCTGAGCCGACAGATTCCGCAAACACTCAATCGCCGCCGGCCATTGCTGCAGGTCCACTGCATTGCCCAGAATCTGCAACACTTCGGTGGCCGGTCGGCCCGCCAAAGGCCCCGCCGGTGCCGAGACCACCGGGTCTGCTGCAGCCGCCAAAAGCACCTGCTGCAATCCCCGGACCTGAACTGAGTCAGGCTGCAGACTGATCGCATCAGCCAGCAAAGACTGTGCACGTTTCAGCAGCTCTGCCGCCGTTTCATCGTGGACATCATGGTCACCTGCCGTGACAGCAGATGAAACCAGCGACGCCCGCCGCAGCAAGGCCTCCGCTGCACCTGCCAGAAGACCGGCAGCCTCCTGCGACGTGGGAGTCCGAATTCGTCCTCGGCTGAGTCGCCCAACCGCGTCAATCGCCGCCCGCGACACTGCAGCGTCCCCATGAAACTGCCACCTGACGAGGGGTAGTGCCAGTTCTTCGCGAGCGGTCCCGGACAGCAGCCTCAGAATCCTGACCGCCATGGCTGCATCAGCCTGGTCCAAATGCTGCAGCAGCCCGACGCGAACATCCACGGCATGGACTTCCAGAAATTCCTGCGCAACACGACCCGCCGGACTGCCAGTGTCGGCTGCCAGCAACGCTGGCACCGCCACATCACCAACTATCAACAGATCGGTCACCGCGTCAGCAGCACGAGCCCCTCCCAAACCAAGGTCAGAGACCCGCTGCCCCAAAACGGCAGAATCCGGCTGTGCAATCGCCTGCTGCATCGTCTTCAATAATCGCTGCGATTCAGGATGCAAACGCTGGTCACGCTGCAAATCCACGAAAATTGCCAAACCCTGCTGCCTGCGGAGCAGCAGCAGTTCGGAAGACTGCGGATCCCGATCCGCCAACTGCCCAAGATAACCCCGGGCGTCTGCAGTGCGGTCGAGCTTCCACGCGATCTGCCCCGCAGTCAACAGCTGCTGTGCAGTCTGTGGCTGAAACTGAAGCAACGCAGCACGACTGCCCTCCGCCCCGGCGATTCCCTGCCCCCGGGCGACCTGCAGCATGCTGACAAAGACCGCTGCAACCAGCACTACGGAAGTAGTCCGAAACGGTAAATAGACATCGCTTCTGTCACTGGTCATCACTTCGCTCCGGACTGCACCCCATAGACGACGGGCAGACTGCTGCCGGGAAATCAGGGCTTTTCGCCATATTCATCCCTAATCCCCCGAATTACCAGGTAATTCAGTAAAAAATGCTCAAAACGGCAGCATTCGAAATCGGCGACCGCAGCGGCCGCCATGCAGTCACCTGCACCAAAACCTGCAGTTTCTGCCGTTCCACCGCTCCCAACTCCATTAAACCCGCACAGGCGGAGACATCGCAGAACGCTTCACGCACCCAAAAACCAAATAAAACTGACCACTGCGCGGGATCAGACAACCACTGCAAGAAAAAAAGGCAGCAATCACCGACACATGCACACAATTGCAGCACACCGCCTGTGAACATCCGGAAGCAGAGCTGCCCCAGCAACAAAAAAAAATCCGCAAATTGTTTCTGAGCAATATCTTGCAACGCAGAAAGTCAACCAAAAAAACACAACGGGCACATTCTTTGCAATCGGGTCCAGCAGACCGTTTCGGTGGCATCAGGCCGTATGGCTGGCTGTTGTTCAGCCCTCAACCGAACTGCCGATCCGGTGTGAATTCAAATCTGCTGTGGAAATTTGCGATTGGCAACAGCCGAACTGCAGCACCTGCACATTTCCTGATCAACGTTCATCGGGGACATCCACGAACGTTACAGGAAGTCCCCCAGTCTGAAGAAAGCTAGCGAGGAGAATCAGGCGATGTCGAGTGTTTTGAGGATTTGTTTTCGGCCCGGTCTGGCAGTGCTGGCTGGTCTTCTGTTAATGCTGACAACGACCAGCCGCGTTCAGGCTCAGGACGCCGCCGCCCCGGCGGAAACAACGGCAACTGCTGAAGCTCCGGCTCCAGCCGCCGAAGAGGCCCCCGCTCCTGCTGCTCCGCCAACCGCTGAAGAAGTATTGGGTAAACTGACCGTCGGTATTGACACCATCTGGGTCCTTGTCTGCAGCATGCTCGTCTTCTTTATGAATCTCGGATTCGGGTGCGTGGAATCCGGCTTCTGCCGAGCGAAAAACTGCGTCAACATTCTGTCGAAAAACTTCGTCGTGTTCGCCGTCTGCTCCATCGGATTCTGGCTGGTCGGCTGGGACCTGATGTTCGGCACGGGTGACGGCGAGTTCATTGGCAAGTCAGGCAGCTTCATGGTGCAGGCAAAGGATAACAGCCCGTTGCAGGCAACCAAAGGTTACGAAGGCGAGTACTCGGCGATCGCCTGGGCAACCATACCACTGTGGTGCAAATTTTTCTTCCAGCTGTGCTTCGCCGGTACGGCCGCCACGATTGTCTCCGGTGCAGTGGCCGAGCGTATCAAGTACGGTGCCTTTATCGCCTTTTGCTTCGTCATGGCGGTGGCCATTTATCCTGTCACTGGCCACTGGATCTGGGGTTTCGGATATCTGGCCAAAGAATGGAACTTTTGGGACTTCGCGGGCTCTACTGTCGTACACTCGGTGGGTGGCTGGGCCGCTCTGACGGGCGCCATTATCCTCGGCCCCCGCATTGGTAAGTTTTCGAAAGACGGCCGAATCAACGCGATCCCAGGCCACAGTATGACTGCGGCGTTCATTGGCTGTCTGGTCCTGTGGTTTGGCTGGTTCGGTTTCAACCCAGGCAGTACAATGTCGATCGCTGCTGACGGTGGCAGCATGGCGGCTCTGTCTGCCGTCAACACAAATCTGGCGGCTGCTTTCGCCACAATGACTGCGACAGCCACAGCGTGGCTTCTGCTGGGCAAGCCGGATATTGGAATGACCCTCAACGGCTGCCTCGCTGGACTCGTGGCCATTACCGCCCCCGCATACTTCACCAACCCGCTGTGCTCGGCGATCATCGGAGCTATTTCAGGGGTTACGGTGGTACTCGCTGTGCTGTTTTTCGACCGCATGCGAATCGACGACCCGGTCGGTGCCATCTCCGTACATCTCGTGCACGGCGTCTTCGGAACCCTGTGTGTCGGGCTGTTTTCTGTCACTGACCTGTCAACAACACCCATCACCGGTGGACCGAAAGCCGGCCTGTTCTTTGGCGGCGGTACGGAACAGCTGGTGGCTCAGGCCGTCGGGGTAGTCATGGTTGGGGGTTATGTGCTGGTGGTCTCCGGCATCACCTGGCTCGTGCTCAAGTACACCATGGGTATCCGAGTGACGGAAGCTGAGGAAGTGGAAGGTCTGGACATTGGCGAACATGGCAACGAAGCTTACCACGGATTCGTCATGCAGACCGGCGGTCACTGATCTCGATCAGTCAACTCGAACGAAGAATGATACAGCCCGGACATCACTGATGTCCGGGCTGTTGTTATTTACCACCGCCGCAGTTTGGCTGCCAGCCAATCATCCCTGCCTGCGACGTCACAGCGACATCGTGTTATCGCCCAGCGTCTTCCACTCCATCAGTGAGGGATCAGCCACCTTGCGATAACCCAGACTCAGCAGCACTTCCAGCACCTCGCTCCATGTCGGAAACGGACGGCCGCTCTTGCGTTTGTAGTCGTCCATCGCACGCATGAACTCAATCTGCTGGTCACTGTAATCCCGCTCACACGTGGTTGGGTCAATCTGGCGACGACGATCCATCCGACGACGCTCGATAATCTCACGGCGTTGTGATGCTTCGTCCTCACGCAGTAATCGCTGCCCCGCGCTCTCAGAAACCACAGGCCGAACACTCGCCACAGGCCTGACCATATCCGCAGCTTCGACGGACTGCTCGCCCGGAACCACCACACGCTGCTCGTTTCGCTGCCGCGCAGCACGTCGACGGGAAGGAGGAACCAGTTCAGATGCTCTCGTTGCCATCTCAGATCCTTATGCACCAGGGGTTATCAGGCCGGTCTCATGCCAGCATTCCTTGCTGAGCGACACCCCGGCCAATTTGTACAGACAGTGCGGTACTGCCTGCCGGGTCATGACATTCCCTGCCATTGCCCACACCCAACTATGCCCTCAAATCTGACGGTCGGGGAAAATCTGCTGAAAACAGAGACCTGATGCTCCAGGGAAACATGAGCGAATTCTCGGAAAAACCAGTTGTAACGATTCTGCAGCCCTGTCCCCCTGATTCATCGTCATTTCAGTTTTTCTGGCCCGAGCAACAGCTTTTGGCTAAAGCTCACATGCCCCGCAAAACCTGCATTTCCGGATCTCATGCTCAACCCGTGGGAGCGCGAAAACTGGCATTTTGGCAGTCTGCTGATTCTGCGGACGGACGAACGAATCCTGCACACAACTTGTAAACCCATGCAAGGCCTACTCTTGCGATAATCATCCCCCCGCTTGCTCGAAATACTCAATTGCCGTTTTTTTGGAACGCAGTGTGCACGTCAACCGATTACAGACGCCCGTGTGTCAAAAACGGCAGAAAGCCAGTCTGTTTCCCGACATCTGCGGGGCGAGGAGACTGTCGATGGCAATTTTTCGATGGGGACAGTCGTGGGATCCGTTCCACGACCTGGAGCAGGAACTGGACAGGCTTCTGCAGAGCGTGCACCAGACGTTCCACATGGTGCGCACAGCACGCAGTTTTCCCCAGTGCAACATTGTGGAAACACCATCAGCCTACATCGTCACCGCTCAGATTCCAGGTGTTGAAGCGCGGTCCATCGAAGTCACTATCTCAGCCGGATGTCTGGTTCTGAAAGGGATACGGCGGCCGCCGGAAGAATCCCGGGAAGACTCATACCGCCGCCGCGAAAGGTTTCACGGTTCCTGGCAGAGAAAGATTTCGCTGCCCGACCGCGTCGACGAAGATCACATGAAAGCTGATTATTCCGCAGGCATTCTCCGTATCACTCTGCCCCGAGCAACCCCCGGTCGGGCTCGACAGATTGCAGTCAACGAAGGTCCCTGATCCGATTCCCAGGACTGTCCTGCAGATCACAGGTGTCGTATGAACGAACAGGATGGACAGTTAATTCCGCGCCGCAGCGACCTGCTGCCCGCAGCCGTGCAGGGCTCAGGCCCGCCCGATACGGCCGAGGTTCCATCCGCTGCCGAACAGCCACAACTGCTGTTCCAGCCGCAGATGGATATCTACGAAACTGATGACGGGCTGGTGCTGTACGCCGACCTGCCCGGGGTCACCCTCGACGGCCTGGAACTGCAGGTTCAGGACAAAAAACTGACGCTGTTTGGGCGAGTTCGCCAGCCGGCCGACGAGATCGTTCAGATCCTGCACCAGGAATACCAGATCGGTCATTTTTTCCGTTCCTTCATTCTCAGTGACGATGTCGACCACGATCGTATTGAAGCCAGGCTGACCAATGGCGTACTGCGAGTGTCTTTGCCGCGTGCCGAACGCGCCAAACCGCGACGTATTGAAGTTGCCGGCAGTTGACGCGCGAGTCCACAAACACGAAAGCTCCAGGATGGCCAGTCGTCGCGAAAAACTTGAAGGCATGCTGCAGTCGTCACCCGACGATCAACTGCTCAGGTACATGCTGGCGATGGAGCTGGATCGTGAAGGGCAGTGCGAAGAATCACTCCAACAGTTCCAAAACCTGATGACAGCCACCAGTCCGTACGTGCCGGCATTCCTGATGGCCGGACAACTGCTGATGCGATTGAATCGCACGACCGATGCCCGGCAGGTGTTTCAAACCGGAATCCGACAGGCCGAGCTGCAGCAGAATTCGCATGCCGCCGGAGAAATGGCAGGCTTTCTGGCCACGCTGAATCCCGCGTCAGCCTGAAATGGTGCCAGTTCCCGTGTTCCGCTGCCGCCAGGCCTCCACCGCAGCCCGAGCCAACTGCCCCATCTTCGGCGGACTGGCCTCAGCGTGCACCGGAAACCCCTGATCCTGCAAAGCTTCAGTGCAGGTGGGACCGATCGATGCAATCAGCATCCCCCGCTCCACTGCCTGACGCAGTCCCTGTTCCAGCCCCAGCTGCTGGGCTGCCTGCAGCACGTTGCTGACCTGATTGGCACTGGTGAACAACAGCCCGTCCACCGATCCTGCAGACACCTGTCGCAGCGCCGCATACAGCGGTTCAGGATCCTCTGGAAATGCCCAGCGATACACGGGCACCGGCACTACCGTCGCACCACGCTCCTGCAGCGCCGCATACAGCCTGTGATTAGGCAGACCATACTCCTGAATTGCCAGCTCAGTGCCTGCGAGGTCCGGCCCTGCCGTGTCCAAAGCCTGCAACAGCTCTCGCCACGTGTTCGGCTCCGGAGCCTTCAGCTGATACTTCAATCCCACTTTCGACAGCACGGTGGCCGGCTTGGGGCCGCGAATTGCCAAAAAGACTCGCCCCAGTGCGACAAGCAGGTCCTCAAACAATCCCTGCGAACGAGCCACCTCAAACAGTGATTCCGTACCTACCCCTGTCATCAGAATCACCAGCGGAAATCGACCGGAAATGATGTCCCGGATGGCAGCCACGGCCTGCGGATTATTCTCAATTGGGACTTCCCGCATCGACGGAGCCGAAATCACCGTCGCGCCCTGTCGCCCCAGCAGTGAACTCATTTCCTCCGCCCGCCGACTTTCGAACGAACAAAACAGTGGCATCGCACTCATCTTCCAACCCCGTATGCACTTCCAGCTTCGGACCTGCCCCCGGACCACACCTCCCTGTCGACGAACCGCAGAATATCAATTGATACGCCATACCCCAACCGCCTGCACTGCTATAATCCCAGAGGTCTCCTGCCGCGGCAACTCGTGCCACGGCACCGTGAACCGCTTGAACGACCGGCATCCAATCCTGCACCAAAGGCTGTCCCTGTGAACCAGACTGAGAATGAATCCGGCGAATCTCAGGGTGCCAGTCAACATTCTGCCCGGACTGCAGTGCCCGGTGGCGTCGTGCACATTTACCAGCAGTACGACCCACAGCAGTTTCCGCCCCCCGGCGATCCGCCCCCCGATCTGGTCTCTCAGGCATTCGAGCACATGCTGGAATGGGGGTCGATGCGGGAATTGACCGAAGAGGAACTGGCGAACGCAATTCGCCTGGACCCAGGTCAGTTTCCAGGCCTGGGGCCCAGCCTCGATTCCCTGCTGCGAATGCTGCGGGAGCGTCGCGAGAAGATTCTGGCCACATGGGAAACTCAGACGGTTCGCAAAAAAACGGTCAAGCGAATGGCCGAGGCTGCTCGGCAGGCCCGGCCTCCCGGACAGTTCTCGAAATCGTTCTGGAACGCGATCCGCAGCGAGCAGTTGTACCAGTTGGAAAACCTGTGGTATCGGGCAGAACGAGTCGACCCGGACTTTGCCGCCCGACTTCCGGCCCTGATGGAGACAATGGGCGAGAAATACCAGGTCGATATGCTCGCCTCCAAATACGAATTCACCGGGACTCAGGCACTGACGGTGGAACAGGCCATCGAGGTTTACCAGGAATTGCAACAGATCGATGAATTGCTGAAGCAGCTGGAAGAAGCGAAAAAGAACGCGCGGCTTGCCGTCATTGACCTCGAAGAGCTCAGTGAATTTGCCGATCCGGAGACTGTGCAAAAGCTGTCGGCATTTCAGGAACAGATCCAGCAGCACCTGAAGAATCTGATGGAACAGCAGGGTTTGAGCGGTGGCAATGGACGCGTTCAGTTGTCACCGAAGGCCTATAAACTGTTTCAGGGTCGCCTGCTGGAACGCATTTTCAGCGACCTGCAGGCATCACGCTCAGGGCGTCATCAGGGGCCGGTGGAGGGTGACGGCGTTGTCGAACTGCAACGGACGCGTCCGTGGGAATTCGGTGATGCCACCGCACAGATTGACCTGCCAGGTTCGCTGATCAATGCCATGCTGCGTCAGGGAGCTGACCGCCCGCTGCGACTGCATTCCCGCGATATAGAAGTGCATCGAACTCGCAACAACCCCCGCTGTGCCACCACCGTGCTGATGGACATGAGCGGTTCCATGCGCTACGACGGCCAATACATCAACGTCAAGCGGATGGCACTGGCCCTCAATGGACTGATCACCTCGGAATTTCCCGGAGACTATCTGCGGTTCATCGAGCTGCACACGTTTGCGCGACTGGTTCCGCCCGGTGATCTGATTTCCCTGATGCCGAAGATCCCAACCATCACCAGCCCCGTGGTGCGACTGCGGGCCGACATGAGTCGTCAGGACGTCAGTGAAGTTCACATCCCTCCGCACTTTACCAATATCCAGCACGGCCTGCAGCTGGCCCGCCAGCTCCTGGGACCTCAGGATACCCCGAATCGGCAGATCATCCTGATCACGGACGGCCTGCCCACAGCGCACTTCGAACAGCATCTGCTGTATATGCTTTATCCGCCGGATCCCCGCACCGAGGAGGCAACTCGACGCGAAGGCATGCTGTGCCGCCGTGAGAACATCACAATCAACATTTTCCTGCTTCCGTCGTGGTCACAAAGCCACGAGGACGTGCAGTTTGCGCATCGACTGGCAGAAAGCACGGGTGGCCGAGTCTTCTTCACCGCCGGACGCGATCTTGACCGCTACGTCGTCTGGGATTACGTCGGACACCGCCGGGAAATTATCAGTTGACCCAGCTTCGAAAGGTGGCATGCTCTTCAAAAGCGCGAAGCGGCAGCAGCGTCGCCCCCCCATCGCGATCCCTGCTCCGCACAAACACCTTACCCACGCATCCATTCCGC
>VFQT010000779.1_pt1 | contig 43076 bp, 38 predicted proteins | sample 3512381 | NCBI WGS metagenome assembly VFQT01 (sample SAMN10412376, study PRJNA504923) | tailings metagenome | isolation source: Relicate 2 Philex TSF3 active mining site | place: Philippines: Tuba, Benguet | collected 2017-08-29 | reverse complement strand
TCGTGGCCGACCATGATCGCCGCCATCGAGTCGAAGTCGACGGTGTGCCGCCAGCCGAGCTCGAGGTAGGCGGAGCGGCTGTCGCCGACGAGCAGGTTGGTGTCGACCGGGCGATCGTTGGCCGCAGTGCTCACCACGTGGTCATGCCAGTCAGGGATACCTGCCGCGGCGAAGGCCTTTCCGATGAAGAAGCTGAGTCGATGCGAGATGCCCGTGGCCAGCACGTAGTCGTGCGGCACGTCGGCGCGCACCATGAGCTGCATCGCTCGCACGTAGTCCGGCGCCCAGCCCCAGTCGCGGGCGGTCTCGATGTCACCGAGCTCGATGACATCCTGCAACCCCCTCGCGATGCGGGCGACCCCCATCGTCACCTTGCGTGTCACGAAGTTCTCACCCCGCAGCGGTGACTCGTGGTTGTAGAGGATCCCGGCGACGGCATGGGTCCCGCGGTCGCGGGCCGCGTCGACGAGATCCATGGCATCGCGCTTGGACACCGCGTAGGGACTCTTCGGCATGCGCTCCATGCGCTCGGTCTGGGGAGAGCGATCGACTCCCTCGAAGATCGAGGCCGAGGCAGCCTGGAACATCCGGCACTCGGGGAGTGCCTCGACTGCGTCGAGGATCGCGGCGACCGCATCGACGTTGACGACGCGCACCTCGTCCTGGTGGTCCCAGGACTCACCAGGGGCTGTGAATCCGCCGAGGTTGTAGACCTCGTGGGGCACAGCGTCGATGACGGTTGATTTGAGGCCAGGCGTGTCGGCGAGGTCCTGCTCGACGACCGTCGTGCCCGGGGCGTAGCGGAGGAGCTGCTCGATGCTGGTCCCGGGCTTCACCAGCGCGACGACGTCAGCGCCCTCACGCCGGAGCATCGTGCACAGGATCGTGCCGTCCTGACCGGCGGCTCCGGTGACGAGGGCACGCATTCGTGTGACCTGCGAATCGCAGGACTAGAACTTGCCCTCGGGGGCACCCTCGAGTCGCGCGATGTCGGCGTCGACCATGATCCGCGCGAGCTCCGGAGGCAGCACCGTGGCCTCCCAGCCGAGCTTGGCCTTGGCCTTGCCGGCGTCGCCGATGAGCTCGTCGACCTCGGTGGGGCGCAGGAACTTGGGGTCGAACTTCACGAAGTCCTCCCACTCCAGGCCCACGTGCTCGAACGACAGCTTCAGGAAGTCGCGGATCGTGTAGGCGGTGCCGGTGGCCAGGACGAAGTCCTCCGGCTCGTCGGCCTGCAGCATGCGCCACATGCCGTCGGTGTACTCCGGTGCGTAGCCCCAGTCGCGGATGGCGTCGAGGTTGCCCATCCAGACCTCGGTCTGGTTGCCCTTGACGATGTTGGCGACGGCCAGGGAGATCTTGCGGGTCACGAACGTCTCGCCTCGGCGCGGGGACTCGTGGTTGAACAGCTGGCCGTTGACGGCGAACATGTCGTACGCCTCGCGGTAGTTCTTGGTGATCCAGTAGGAGTAGACCTTGGCGGCGCCGTAGGGCGAGCGCGGGTAGAACGGGGTGTCCTCGTTCTGGGGCGGCGGCGACGCGCCGAACATCTCGCTCGTGGATGCCTGGTAGAAGCGGATCGACGTGTCGGTGGTGCGGATCGCCTCGAGCATGTTGAGGGTGCTGACGCCCGTGGCCTCGGCGGTGTAGCCGGGCTCGTCGAACGACACCCGCACATGCGACTGCGCGGCCAGGTTGTAGACCTCGTGCGGGTGGATCTCCCGAACCAGCTGCTGCATGCGGCCCGCGTCGGTGACGTCGCCGTAGTGCAGGTGGAGGTTCTTGCCCGGGATGTGCTCGTCATGGTGCAGGTGGTCGATGCGGGAGCGGTTGAACGTGCTGGAGCGGCGGACGACGCCGTGCACCTCGTAGCCCTTGTCCAGCAGCTGCTGAGCCATGTACGAGCCGTCCTGCCCGGTCACGCCCGTGATGAGCGCACGCTTCGCCTCAGACACCTGTTCCTCCTGTGGATAACTTCGACAAGCCTATCCCCTGCCTACGATGGAGCCGTGCCCTCCGAGGTCGTGGCGGTCGTTCCCGGCTACCAGCCTGTCGCAAGAGAGGTCACCGCTCTCGTCTCGAGTCTTCTTGCATCCGGCATAGGGGTCCTCGTCGTCGATGACGGGTCCGCGGATGCGTCCTACCTCGATCAGTGCGCCGCGCTGGGGGCGTCCGTGCTGCGTCACACCGCCAACGAGGGCATCGCGCGCAGCCTGAACGATGGGCTCGCGTTCGCGCGAACCTCCGGCGCCACGTGGCTGCTCACGGTCGACCAGGACACCGAGCTCGAGGACGGCTACGTGTCGTCGCTCCTCGCCTTCGCCCATGCACGCGCGGGCGTCATCGGGGCCGAGACGATCGGGGATGCGTCCGGAGATCTCCGCTACCCGGCTCGCGAGGTGGCCGGCCATCTCGTCACCGACGAGGTCTTCCAGACCGGATCACTGTGGCGGGTGGAGGCCCTGTCGGCTCTGGGCGGCTTCGACGAGTCACTCGGCATCGATGCCGTGGACGCCGAGGCCTGCCTGAAACTGCGGGAGGCCGGGTTCGCGGTGGTGCTCGCCCGAGGTGTGCGGCTGTCGCATCGGTACGGGTCAGGGCATGCCGTGCGGCTCCTCGGCCGGTCCGTCGTCGCGACCGGCCATTCCCCCGCCCGTCGGGAGACGATGGTGCGCAACCGGCTCCGCCTGTTCCCCCGGGAGTTCCGGCAGTCCCCGGCCCACGCCCTGCGCACCCTGCGCCGCGTCGGCGTCAATGTCCTGCTGGGCGTCACGGTCGAGGAGGACCGCTGGGCGAAGGCGCAGGGGAGCCTGCGCGGCCTCCTGCCACGCGGCTAGGGTCGGCGGCGTGAAGGGGATCATCCTCGCCGGAGGCACCGGCAGTCGCCTGTGGCCGATCACCAAGGGCGTCAGCAAGCAGCTGCTGCCCGTCTACGACAAGCCGATGATCCACTACCCGCTGTCGACACTCATGGCGGCCGGGCTGCGCGAGATCCTCGTCATCACCACCCCCGAGGACTCCGAGTCCTTCTCGAGGCTGCTGGGTGACGGGTCGCCGTGGGGCATGTCGATCCAGTACGCCGTGCAGCCGCGGCCGGAGGGCCTGGCGCAGGCCTTCATCATCGCGGAGTCGTTCCTCGCCGGCGACCAGGCCGCCCTGATCCTCGGTGACAACCTCTTCTACGGCCCGCGCCTGGGCCGTCATCTCTCCGAGCTCACCTCGCAGGTCGGCGCACACGTGTTCGCCTACGAGGTCGCGAACCCTTCGGAGTACGGCGTCGTCGAGTTCGACGAAGCAGGCGTCGCCCTCTCGGTGGAGGAGAAGCCCGCGCAGCCCAAGAGCAACTACGCGATTCCGGGCCTGTACTTCTACGACGAGACAGTCGTCGAGGTCGCCAAGTCGATCACACCCTCGGCTCGCGGCGAGCTCGAGATCACGGCAGTAAATGATCACTACCTGCAGCAGGGCTCGCTCACCGTCACCGTGCTCGAGCGCGGCACCGCGTGGCTCGATACGGGCACCTTCCGCTCCCTGCAGGACGCCGGCGAGTTCGTGCGCGTCATGGAGGACCGCACGGGCACGAAGGTGGGCTGCGTCGAGGAGATCGCCTGGCGTAACGGCTGGATCACCGCCGACGAGCTCGTGGCGCTGGCGGAGCCGCTGCTCAAGAGCGGGTACGGGGAGTACCTGGTGCGGATCGCTGGGCGCTGACTCCGCGTTCCGACGCCTGCGCTTCGATGCGCAGCAGCATCCCTGCTGACGGCATCGTTCGTCCGGTCATGTAGGTGCTGAGGCGCGAGGCGGACGTACCCACCAGCGATGCGAACTCCCGTGCGGCCAGACCCGAGCCAGTTACGGCGGCCCTCACCCGCGCAGCCACGATCTCACGCTCGCGATCCTCTCTGCTCTCTCGTGCTCGCGCGATGGCGAGGGTGAACAGGTTCACCAAGCCTGGTTCCTCGCAGTACGTCATGAAGTGCTCGACCTTGCGCGCCACTGGACCCCAGGGCTCAAGTCGAATCTCCGCCAGAACCGGTCGCCAGTCACGCACGCCGCCATTCGCCAGAACCGAGACAAGACCCTCGTAGGGCCACAGCGCGACGGGGTCGTCGGTGGTGCCCTCGACGTTGCGAAAAGCGATCGTCATGTCGAGTCCTCAGCCAGGCGCAGGGCGAGGTTCTGGCATGCCCCGACGACGTCATGCCAGTGCTGCCACCGGGGGACCAGGCCCTTGTAGCGAGGAAGCTCCTTCGTGACGTGGACGTCGGCCGGGCGGGGATCGGCGAGGCGAAGGACGAGCGCGGTGAGGACGGAGTCATCTTCCCCCGATCGATCGACGTAGTAGTCATCGATATCGCGAAGGGTACCCACGGCAGGTTCGATACCGAGGTACTCGGCAAGGGCGACGACATCGAGGTAGTCGCGGACCTGGTTGCGCTGCACCACGAGATAGGCCTTGATGCGCAGAGACTCCTGCGCGGTGGGAGCGGTAACCATGACTTCGGGGGCGACCTCGATCGTGCACGTCTCCAGCGGTCGCCTCCGCCGCATCTGCCGCAATCCCGCCTCAACACCGTCCAAACTGCCGAGGATCGTCATCGGCGGCTTGGACGCACGAATTGAGGTCGCCCATCCGTCGCTCGCCTCGACTGCGTCGAGGACCTCGTCGTAACGGGTCTGCAGATCGGACAGCACGTGGTCGTGGCCGAGGGAGTCCCGATGGCCGGCGTGAAGGGCAGCCGCGGAACCTCCGACGAGCACGGCGTCCGGCACGAGGTGCTGGAGTTCAGCGGCCGACTCCAGCACCTGCCGGAGGATCGGCGATGGCGGTCTTGGCGACTTCACCATGCACCTATATTATCAATTTCGATAATTCGTGTTCAACAGGTCCAGAGGTCTGTGACCGCAAGCCATGAGGCCCCCGGGTGCTCAGTCACGTGGCGTGGCATTCTGCCTGCGTGTCAAGCGTCGACCCCGATGACGAGGCAGACATCGCCGAGGCTGTCTCCCTTGAGCAGGCACGGGGTCTTCGAGGGTCAGGCTGGGACGGACCGGAGGACTGCTCCTAGCGTCGCAGCACCCTGCGCAGCCTCTCCGCCGCCCGGTAGCTGCGGCTCGACAGCACTGCGGCGAGCGCAGCAGCCTCGGCGCCCGATTCAGTCGAGAGGCTGCTGGTCGGCACCTCGGGCATGTGGGTGATGCGGCGGAAGAACTCGGTGAGCTGAGCAGCGAAGCCGGCCCAGGTCTGGCGCTGGATGGCAAGGGTGAGGGCCGCGACGCGAGCGGTGCGCGCCTCCTCGCTGGCGAGCAGCGCCGTGAGGTCGGCGGCGTGGGCATCCACTGACCATGTCGTCGGAAGGCCGGGCACCTGAGCAACCTCCTTCAGGGGGCCGAAGTCGGTGAAGACGGTCGGCGTGCCGAGCGCCGCCGCCTCGTAGGGCACGAACCCGAATCCCTCGGCGCTGCTGGGATAGAGCGCCACGGTGGCATTGGCCAGCAGCCAGGCGCGGCTGGGCGAGGAGACATGGCCGACGGTGTGGATGGTGCCCCGCAGGTCGAGGTGCCGCGCACGGAGATCGTCCTCGGCATCCTTGCTGGAACTCGACTTCACATGGAGGCCGGCGAGGACGAGGTCGCAGGGCTCGCCGCTCTGCAGCGCGCGCTGCCACACCTTGATGGCGAAGTCGCGGTTCTTGTGCTGGAAGTCGTTGCCGAGCACAACGACGAATCGCTTGCCCTTCAACGCCTTCACGACAGCGGCGAGATCCTCGCCGGGCTGATCCGGCGCGCTCGCGGCGGTGATGTGATCCAGCCCGAGGACGATCGGCTCGACGCGGTCGGGGTCCAGACGCGGAACCTCGTCGATGAGCCGCTGCGCCACGTCGGCGCTGATGGTGGTGATGCCGTCGACACTGAGGGCGACCTTGCGCTGGAGGGCGCGGTAGGCGTGCCAGGCCTCTGGTGACGCGTGGTAGCGCGGGATGTCGTAGGCGATGAGGTCGAGGTAGGTCGTGACCACCCGGGCGCCGAGCCGGCGGGCCTGGCCGATGGTGCCGCGTCCGTCGACCTGGTTCGGGTACCACACGACGTCGGAGCGCTTGGCGTCATCGACGGAGACGAGCTGCACCTTCTCGAGGTCGGTCAGGTGCTGGGCGTAGGGCGGCAGCGCGTCGAGGCCGACCACGCGGATCGCGGTGATCTCGTCCTGGCCGGCCAGCCCGGCGATGGCAGCCGTGGTGAGCACCTGGGCGCCCGTCTCGTGCGGGCCAAGCCAGGTGACGTCGACCGTGACCGTCAGCCTGCCCGACCTCGGCGCGTAGGCCCGCAGTGCGTGGTGGCGCGAGCTGGCCGGATCGTCGGCCTCCACGATGTCGACGTCACGTGGTGTTCGTGCCGCCTCCGCGTGGGCGACGTCGGCGTCCTTCGTCATCCACCAGTCGTGCCACAGGCCACGCTCGCTGGCCCTGGTGAGCCACAGGGTGACCGCGTCAGGGTCGTCGGCGGCGAGTGGCCCGACGAGGTCCTCGAGGTCGGTGGCGATGGCGGTGAGGGGACCAGCGGGGCCGGCAGCCCGCAGCCACTGCCCGCTGGTCGTCGGCACCGCCACGAGGGAGAGGCTGGCGATGCGGGGGTCGGAGTCGATGCGGCTGGTGAACTCCGCCAAGCGGTCCATGGTGAGCAGGGCCGGGTCGCCGATGACGACGAGGGTCCGGCCCCGGCGCGTGCGGATCGGCTCGGTCACCGACCCATCCTGACAGGCGCAGGGGGCTGGCTGCGGTGGCGGCGCGGGATCAGGTCGAGCCGCACGAGGGGGCCGTCATCAGCGAACGTCCGCGGGATCGATCCACGTCAACTCACTGAAGCGGGCAAACCCCCGGTCGTACGAGTACCACGTCACGCCGGCACGGATGGCCGACGCGGCAAGCAGCGCATCGGTGACGTCCGCTCCCCGCAGCCCGTAGCGGGTGAGCAGGGAGCGGAGGTCAGGCCAGACATCGGCGCTTCCCTCGCTGCAACGCACATGGGACGGCGTCAGGAGAGCATCGAGGAAGGCCGTGGCCTCCGCCGGTGACGCCGGGTTCTGGAGGATCCGCCGATCCGTGACCACGCGAACGAATCCCGCCGCGACCGACGGGAAGATCAGCGCCACCTCTGGTCCTGCCATGACGCGGGCCAGCAGCGCGGCAGCACTCTCATGGTGGGCACTGTCTGCATCGAAGCCGTAGATCAGGACATTGACGTCAACGGACAGCATCGAGGGGCTCGTGCTCGTCGAGGATCTCCCGAACCGTGGACATGTCGTCGAGATCGATTCCCGGACGAGCCCCACCGGAGCGCATCGTCGGTAAGGGGGGTGGCGTGACGGGGGCCGGTGCAGCCGCGGCAAGGAGATAGAGGCGCAGCGCTTCCTCGATCACCGAGCTCACCGACCGGCCCAACTGGGCTGCCCTGATCCGCACGTCGTCGTAGACGGGATCGGGAAGAGTGACGGTCGTTCGCATGTCGGCACCATAACATCAGGAAGGCGCATCATGATGCGTCGTTGTCCCCAGCACGGGGCATCTCTGTGCCTGGGCTTGCCCCCCTGCAATGTCCGCCCAATCACCTACCAACTCGCCCCGCTCGCTCCCAATTGGCGGGGGAGACTTCTAGGAGTGTCTGCCGAATCGCTCGTGGGCGGCCTGCCGACTCGTGCCGAGCGCCGCCCCGATGATCGCCCAGGAGTCCCCATCCGACCGAGCCTGCCGTACGGCTTCCGCAAGGGCCTGCTCGGCGACCTCCACTTGGTTCATCGCAGCTCTGATCGCACGGAACCCAGCAGCGTCTCGGCCGGGGTGCATGTTGGGGCTCAGGTTGTCGAGCCCTGTGGTGTCCTTCGTCTTGGTCGCCATCTCTCTCACCTCAAGTAATCGAACACCACCAACCGGATTGCATTGTCGAGCGCATGCCGGATCTCGGCGTCCGTGACGCCATGCTTGCGCGCAGAGTCACGGATCTCCATCTGTCAAGACTACCCTGACACTAGACGTTGTCAAGGTTGTCTTGACGTCTGCCCTACAGCCGCAAACGTCACAGCGCCTCATAGATGCGCTCAAGGGCCGGGTTCAGCGCCGGGGAGTAGTACGGGTCCACCGGGTAGACGCTGCCCCAGCGCTGAGTGAACATCGCGGACTCCCGCGGATCGGCCTTGCGGCGCGCCATGCTGGCGCCCTCGTGGTGGGTCAGGTGGGCGTAGGGGGTCCAGGCGATGCGATGACCCGCCCTGTGCGCCCGCAGGCAGAAGTCGACGTCGTTGAAGTCGCGGGCGAAGTCCTCGTCGAACCCACCGAGTTCGTCGAAGACGTCGCTGCGGACGAGCATCGCCGCGGCCGTGACGGCGAGGTAGTTGCGTGGAGTCAGGGTCGAGCCGAAGTAGCCGGGCTCCTTGGCGGGCTTGCCGATCCAGGCGTGGGTCGGGCCACTGGGCAGGAGCACCAGGCCGACGTGCTGGAGTCGGGTGTCGGGGTAGGTGAGCTTGCAGCCGACGACGCCAACCCCGTCGATCTGGCCGATCTCGAGCATCCGCGTGACCGGATTCGGCTCAGCCACCGTGGTGTCGTCGTTGAGGATCAGCAGGTACTCACCGGTCGCCGCGGTTCGGCCGAGGTTGATGGCCTGGGCGAAGTTGAACTGCCCGGTGTCATAGACCACGTGCCGGATCGAGTGACGGCCGACGTCAGCAGTGACATCGGGGATGACACCCGTGGTGACGATGACGAACTCGAGGTGGATGTCCTGCTCGCTCTGCGACAGGGAGGCGACGGCGTCGTCGACGAACCTGCCGGTGCCCTGCGCGTTGGGGGTGCCGATCGTCGGGATGATGACGGAGACCCGGGGCGTGGCGGTCAGTCGCGGGTGGACCTCGTTGAGTCCGGGGACGCGACTCGGTGTCACCTGACCGCCGCCGAACGTGCGCTGCAGGTGATCGCGCTGCACGCGGGCCGCGGCCTCCTGCGCCCAGGGCTTGGCGTCGATGGTCAGCGCGGTCGACTCGCTCCACGCACGCCAGTGGTAGTACGGCCGGGGCAGGCGCACGACTCGGTGCAACTTCGGCAGCAGGCGCAGCGCGAGGTCGAAGTCCTGGGCGCCGTCCATCTCGCTGCGCAGCCCACCGATCTCCTTCACCATCGCGGTGCGGAAGACCGTGAAGTGGCACAGGTACATCTGCGTGAGGAGGAGCTCGGGGGAGAAGTCCGGCTTGCAGTAGAGCTCGAAGTGCTCGCCCTTGGCATCGACCTTGTCCTCGTCGGAGTAGACGGCATCGGGATGGCCGTGCTGCTCGATGGCCTGCGAGAACGCCTCGATGCACCGACGGTCGAGCACATCGTCGTGGTCGAGCATGCCGACGTACTCCCCCGTCGCCCGCTCGAGCGCGGCGTTGAGGGCGCTGCTGATCCCGCCGTTGGGCTTGGTGACGACCTCGATCCGCGGATCGTCCGCGTGCTTCTCGAGGAACTCGTCGAGGTAGTCGTTGACTTCTGCCTTCGTCGAGCCGTCGTTGGCGACCACGAGCTGCCAGTTGCGGGCCTGCTGCTCGACGACGGAGGTGAGGCACTCGCGGAGGAAGGCGACGGGCGGGTTGTAGACCGGCACGATGATGCTGATCGTCGTGTCGTGATCCGTGGAGCCCGGCTCGACGGTCGTCGCCTCGGCCAGCCAGGCCTTGTACTGCCTGCCGATGTTGCGCTCGTACACCTTGCGCTTGACATAGCGCTTGACGCGACCGGCGCGTCGCTTGGCCTTGATGATCGGATTCGACTCCTGCATGACTGCTGCCGGTCTACTCGAAGCGGAATTCGGGCTCGAGCTCGATCAGGCCCTGGCCCATCTCGCCCCGGGGGCTGCGCACGGCGAACTCCAGGGCGTCGTTCCAGGAGTCGACCATCCTCGAGCCCGTGTAGTCGAAGACGTCGATGTGCACGCGATAGCGACCCGGCAGCAGGGGGTTGCGGGGCAGCGTCATGGTGACAGCGTGATCGCCGACGATCGTGCCGAAGTCGAAGCCCCAGCGATGGTTGCTCAGCATCGTCACGAGGGTGCCGGAGTCGTGCTGCAGGGCCACCCGGATGTTGGGCCCGAGGATCTCCTCGGGCACCGCGAAGCGCACCCGGATCGCGAGCGGCGAGCCCGTCTCGCCGTGCGTGAGCTGGTTGCCTTCTCCATCGACGATCTCCGCCGCCGTGACGCGCACGGATCCGTCACCGATGCGGTGCTCGCCCGACTCACCGTCGCGGGTCGCCGCGACCATCGGGGTGCGCGCGGCCTCGTCGGCGTTCACCTTGCGCAGGTAGGAGGCGATCGTCTCGACGGCCGGGCCGTGCTCCTGCATGCGGCCGTGGTCGAGCCACGCGACCTCGTCACAGAGCCCCTCGAGCTGCCCGAGCCCGTGGCTCACGACGATGATGGTCTTGCCCGCCTTGCGCAGGCCGTAGAGGTGGTCGAAGCACTTGCGCTGGAACTCCTCGTCGCCGACGGCGAGCACCTCGTCGACGAGGAGGACGTCGGGCTTCATGTGCACGGCGACGGAGAAGCCGAGCCGCACGTACATGCCACTGGAGTAGTGCTTGACCGGGTCGTTGATGAACTCGGAGAGGCCACTGAACTCGATGATCTCGTCCGTGACCGCCGCGATCTCCTTGCGCGACAGGCCGAGGATGGAGCCATTGAGGGCGATGTTCTCGCGACCGGACATGTCGGGATGGAATCCGGCCCCGAGTTCGATGAGCGCAGCGACGCGACCCTGCGCGGTGATCGAGCCCTCGGTCGGGCGATAGATGCCGCCGATCATCTTCAGCAGGGTCGACTTGCCGGAGCCGTTGTGGCCGATCAGCCCGTACACGCTGCCCTGCGGGATCTGGAGCGTGACGTCACGCACGGCCCAGAAGTCCTGCGCGTTCTTGGCCTTGCCGCGGACGATGCGCTCCTTCAGCGAGCTGCGGCGATCGGCGTGCCGCAGGAAGCGCTTGCCCACATGCTGGACGTCGACGGCGTAGTTCTCGGGCATCAGAGCAGCTCCCCGATGTCCTCGCTGCTGCGATCGAACACTGCCAGCCCGAGCCAGAAGACGAGGAATCCTCCGCCGAGCAGGGCGACGATGACCCACCAGGCCGGAGCGACGAGGGAGTACATGACGTCGTGCATGCTCTCGACGAACCACGTCATCGGATTGAGCTTGATGACCCAGGCGAGCAGGTCGCTCTGGCCCTCGATCATGCTCAGCGGGTACAGGATCGGAGTCAGGAAGTAGAGGGCGCCGAGGACTACCGCAACGATGTACTGAACATCGCCGTACCGCGCATTCAGGATCGAGAGCATCAGGCCGATCCCCTGCGCGAACAGCAGCAGCCCGATCAGGATCGGCACCGCGAGGATCCACGTCCAGCCGACATTGAGCAGGAACAGGAACATCGCGATGAGGACGATGAGCTCGAGCACCACCTGGATGAGCTGCACGATCGACGCCCCCAGGATCGGCGCCCACGCCGGGAACTGCACCTTCTTCAGCAGCTCCCCGTTCGACTTCAACTGGGTCATCGACAGGTTGAGGATCCCCGAGAACATGCCCCACGTCACGATCCCGGTGAAGAGGAAGGCCGCATACGACGTGCCATTGCCCGAGCCCAGGGGCGGAGCCTGGATCCGGAACACGATGCTGAACACCGCCGCGAAGACCACCAGGGTCGCCAGCGGCTGCAGGAGCGACCACGCCCAGCCCAGCACGCTCGAGCGATAGCGGGTGGCGAAGTCGCGGTTGGCGAAGGCGAGAATGAGGGCCCGGCGGGAGTAGAGGCTGGTCAGCACGACGCACCGCCCCTTCCACCCATGACCCCGTCAGCCTACCGGCCACACTCGCGCCCGATGTGCGGCGAATTGCCCGCCAACGTTCGGTACCCTCGTGAGGAATCATTCGCGTGGCTGCCCGCAACGGCACTCAAGGAGGACCCATGTCCCGTCTGACCACCCGGTCCCGCGTCTCGCGCGGACTGATCGCGGCGGCGCTCGCCTTCGGGGTGACCGCCGGAACAGCGCTGGCCGCGGGAGCTCCCGCATCCGCAGCCACCAAGGGATTCATCGCCGCACCGAACAGCATGGTCGGTGTCAACACCCAGATCGTCATCTACGCCCCGCAGGCTGTCGGCCAGACCGTGACCCTCGGCGCCCAGGTCGGTGGCTTCTCGAGCACGATGCAGACGACCATCGGGTCGAACGGCTACGGCTCACTGACCTGGAACCCGGGCGCTATCGGCACCTGGGTCTTCAATGGCCTCGGCGTCATCGCCAGTCTCGGATCGACGACGGCCACCGTGGCACCGATGCCGACCTACACCGTCCTGCTCGCTCAGAACAACGTGCAGCAGAACGCGAGCAACAACCTGCTGGCAGCGGTGGTTGCCCCGATCGGCACCCTTCACCCGACCGGAACGGTCACGCTCCAGACGGGCGGCGCGGGCAATGCGATCTCGTCCTCCACCCTGACCGGTGGCTTCGGGACGTCGACGTCCACGGCGACGCTCGGCTGGACTCCGACGCAGGCGGGGAACATCGCCATCCAGGCCACCTACACGCCTGACTCCTCCGCCTACACGAGCTCCACGAGCCCGATCTCGAACCCGAACTCGACTCCCGGTGCGACTCCGCTGGCGGTCCGCTGGCCGGCGAACCTCTACGTCGGTGAGCCCACGGTGCTGCAGGGCGTTGTGGGCAACGGCTACCCGCCCGGCACGGTGGCCTTCACCTGGAACACCACGGGCATCAGCGGCTCGATCCCGACCACCAATGGCGTGGCGAGCTTCCAGTGGGCTCCTCCCGGCGGAGGGCTGAACACCATCTCCGCCGCCTACACCGGTGCCACGGGTTCACCGAACAGCCTGGTGTGGTCGAACGGCACCTCCAGCCAGATCGTCAACGTCCAGGCGACCCGGCCGACCGACAACATCACGGTCGATCCGCCTGGTCAGCCCGCCTGGAACATCGCCCAGCCGATCACCATGCAGGCAGGCTCGACGGTGACGCTCGCCGCAACCAGCCAGTCGGGCACCACGGTGATCTTCAGCGAGCAGGGGCCCTGCGTGATCGCCGGTGCCGTGCTCACCGCACTGTCGCCCGGCCAGTGCCAGGTGACGGCCCAGAGCCCGGGAACCGCGTCCATCAAGCCGGGCAGCGAGACCTACACCATCACGGTGAACGCTCCGCCGCGCCGCCCGCGTCGCTAGTACTTCCCATATTGACGATGGCCCTCCGGGATCCCGGAGGGCCATCGTCATGGTGGGCGACCATTCCCTTCACCGTGGAAAGGGTCCTGTCCGAGTTCAAGGAATTCACAGGACCATGTCACTGCCTCGCCTCGGCCACAGGTCCCGCGAGGACACGCTCCCATGTCAGGGCGCGTCACTAGGGTCGATTCAGGCGACTACATCTCCCTGTGCGCCGGATCGAGGGGGGGCGACGGTGGATGATCTCGACGTTGTCGCCTTCCTCGACGAGTCCAGGAAGCCCATTCGAGACCCCCAATCCGGACGACCTGTCGCTTCCGAGCTGCACTACGCCGTGGCTGCCGCCATGCTCTTTCGCGGCAACCTAGTGTCACTGCGCGCCGATCTCGTCTCCCTTGCCCAGAACGTGGGTGGCTGCCTTCACTACGCCGACCTCGGCCCCGAACGGAGAATCGCGGCGTTGACCGCACTCGGGGAATTGGACGGATGGGAAGGACTCATCTACGAGACTGCTGCGCCCCTGAGCCATCGCATCCCCGAGCGGCGAACCCGTGCACGCTTGCTCGGAGTGGCTTTCCCCGACCTCCTGAACCGCCATGAGGTGCAGACGATCACCTTGGAGACACGGGCATCACCGCAGAGGGGCTTCAGCCAGCTTGATCAGCATGACCACTCCACGTGGCAGTCTCTCGTGGACCAAGGACTCGTTCCCCGCAGACGCGTCCTGACCCACGGCGACAAGTCTGAACCGCTGCTGTGGGTGGCTGATCTCATGGCGGGAGCCCGCACCGATCACCTGTGCGCCGTCAACCGCGGCAACTACGCCATCATCAGTCACCGGGTGACAGCCATTACCCCTGTGGCGGGGTGATGGCCTCGGAAAACGCAGAGGCCCCGGGACACTGAGACCAGTGCCGATCCGGGGCGTACTTCCAACGAGGCTTTCGCTTCTCGCGGCATTCCCAGTATTGCCCAGCCCTAAGGCAGAGTCAATCGGTCGTGCGACCTCCCGGCATTGCTGCTTCGTCAGGTCAGGCGGGCAAAGCCGGCCTGCGCGGGGCCATTCGGCAGAGCGGCTGCGAGACCGGCGTCATCGAGGGTTGCCAGCTCGGCATAGATGGGCGCCAGAGCTGCCAGGTAGCGCTCGGTGAGCTCAGGCGTGTGAGCGATCGAGGCATAGAACACCGGGCCGCCGAGGATGCCCGCGGCGAGGAGCCGCGTGGTCAGGAAGGTCTTGACCAGCAAGGGGTTGCGGTCGTCGACCGTGTAGGTCGACAGAGCGGGCAATTCCCCCATGGTGAGGCTCAGGCCCGCCTCGTCGGCAAGGCGATGCCAGTGGGCCTGCATGCGCTCGCCGATCACGTGCACCCGCGCAGGAGCATCCTCCTCCCGCATCACGTCGAGGGTCGCGAGGGCGGCGGTCGGGCCGATCCGCTCCGTCCAGAAGGTGCTGGAGATGAAGGTCGACTGCGCAGCCTGCATCACCTCCTCGCGGCCGATGACCGCGTTGATGGCGTACCCGTTGCCGAGGGTCTTGCCGAACGTGGCGAGGTCCGGCTCGACGCCGTAGTGCAGGTGCAGGCCGCCCAGCGTGCGCCGGAACCCCGAGGTGCACTCGTCGAAGATCAGCACCGCACCATGCTTGGTCGCCAACTCCCGGACACCCTCGAGGAAGCCGGGGGCCGGAGGAGTGCTGCGCTGCACCTCCATGTAGATCACACCGACCTCGGGGTCGTTCTCCAGGATCGTGCGCAGGGCCTCGAGGTCGTTGTAGCGGAACGGGATCGAGGTGCCGGCGAGTACCCGAGGAACGCCCTTCGGCTCGAGCCCAGGTAGCAGGTGGCCATCAAGGGAGTCGTCGGTGCCGAGGTTCGCCGCGAGGTACCAGTCGTGCCAGCCGTGATAGCCGCAGAAGGCGACCTTGTCGCGACCGGACGCCGCACGGGCGATGCGCACCGCGATCGCGCACACCTCACCGCCGCTGCGCGCGAAGCGCACCATGTCGGCCCACGGGTGCAGTTCCACGAGCCGATCGGCGAGCCACACCTCCTCCGGTGCGTTGAGGGTCGACAGGTTCCCCTTCGCCACCGTGCGCTGCACTGCCTCGTCCACCTTCGGATGGGAGTAGCCGAGGATGTTCGTGCCGATCCCCATGAATCCGAAATCGAGATACTCGTTGCCGTCGAGATCCCAGATGCTGATGCCGCTCGTGCGGTCGAAGTAGGCCGGCCAGCCGACCGGCAGTTGCAGTTCCGCGCGCTTGCTGAGCAGCATCGACCCACCCGGGATGCGCTGCTTGGCGTGCTGCCACAGATCTGATCCGGAACTCACGCTCCTCTGCCCTTCCACTTGCGCAGCGGCGCCGTCACCTTCCACGACCGCGTGCCCTGCATGAAGTCGAGCTCCTGCCGCAGAGCCTCGGCGGCCGACCGATGGGCGATCACCTCGGCCTGGAGATCACCGGCCTTGAGCACCGCGAAGGAGCGGATCCCGAGAAAGCCCTCGATCGAGTCATGGGCGTCGACGACCGAGAGCGACACCTGCGCCGGCTCTCCCGCGCGCCCATCACCGAGGGGCAGGGAGATGACGGAGCCGAGGTAGACGTCCTGCCGAAGCGGTCCACCGGGGCCGACCGCCTCGATGGTCGCCACGCCCGGCATCGACCGGGTCGAGATGAGCAGGGTGAGCGGGCCATCGACGGGTCGGCGAACGCGGACGTCGACTCGACGACCGGGACGGACCTCGTTGCCCCACACCTGCGGAGCGCCGAAGGTGCCGATCACGGCGGCATCGACGATCTCGTAGTCGCGTTCACCGCGCGGCTGACGCAGCATCGGGGTGAGGCCCTCGGACTGCAGGTGGGCGAGGTACTGGTCGGCATGGCCGCCGTCGGGAGCCGGCTGGCCCACGGCCAGCATGTACTCCCGGCCGAGCTCGATGTCGGGGATCACGGGTTCCCTGCCTTCCGCTGCGATGGCCGCAGCAACCTCCTGGCCGATGATGCCAGCCACCTGGGCCCAGCTGATGCCGTCCTGCTCCTGCGACGCGATGGCCTGCTCCGCGGCACGTCGTGCATCCGGATCGAGCGCCCGCGTGCGAAGCACGTGCACGAGGTCGTCGAGATCATCGGAGCGGAAGTAGGCGGCGAGATCACCTCCCGCCTCGGGCAGGGAGGAGTTGTGAGCGACCACGGGCAGTCGGCCGAAGGCCAGGCTCTCGCTGACCGGCAGCCCCCAGCCCTCGTAGCGCGACGGGTAGACCGTGAACTCCGCATGGGCGTAGAACCGGGCGAGATCGGCGTCAGGGACGCTCGTCGTGAGCACGCTCACCCGACCGTCCAGCCCGTTCGTCGTGACGTACTCGCGCAGGAACTCATCCGCGTGCCAGCCGAGTCGACCGACGCACACGAGGTCGGGGAGATCAGCGTTGCCGTCCTGAATCAATCGCTGCCACGCACGCAGGGCGAGGAGGTGGTTCTTGCGTGACTCCACGGTGCCGACGAAGAGCGCGTACGGACGCGGCCACGGCGACTCGCCGAGATCGAACCCAGCTGGGGTGAGTCCGCAGGGCAGCCCGGTCGCGGCGCCGTCGGGCGCCTGCCATCCGCGCGCCTGGCAGTGCTGCGCGTAGTCGCGCCGGCTCGACTGGGAGATCGCCGGGACGCGGCTTGCGGTCTGGGTGATGAGGGTGAGGTAGCGGTCGAACAGCTTGTTGACGGCGGCGGTGTGACCGGCCTCGAGCACCGGCGTGAGGTCGTAGAGCAGGTAGACGCATCGCGCGCCCTGCGCATGCGCATCGCGCGCCGCGAGCATGAGGGCATCGTTGATCCACACCGCACCGAGGAAGACGAGGACGGAGCCCGGGGTGATCGTGATCGGCTCGGCGGTGTGGGCGCGGGCGAGGCAGGCGTTCGCAGCCTGCGCGAGGACATCGCGCGGAAGAGTCGAGGTCGCCTGGGCTCCCTGACGCAGGAGCTGCTCCGTCTCCTGGACCGTGAGAGGGACGAAGACGCCCCGGGGTCGATCGAGCACGACGGGAGAGACCTGAGGGTCAGCGGCCATGAGCAGCGGGGCCGTCTCGGCGATCACGCGCTGCACCCCGGACACCGACTCCTGACGCTGCAGGAACTCGACGAGGTCGGTGACGTCGAGCCAGGTGGCCGGCGACAACGAGGCACTCACCTTCACAGCGTACGGGGATTGCCGACTCGTCAACGGGCCCTGCCGGTACCACCCGTGCCCACGTGTCCGTTCGTGCGGTATTCACGGCGCGCTAGACTCCCATTCATACGGCCCGGGCCAAGGGGGGTGCGCGAGAGGAGCCAGCGGTGGGCTCATCTTCGCGTCCCACGTTCCATGGCCACCGCATCTATCCCAGGTATGCCCCGCTTGTGCGGGCATCCTGCCGCTACCCAAGTTTGACGCCCTGGCTCCTTCGCATGGGCCGTGGGTTCCTGCAGGACCAGACCGCCAGTTCGTCCGAAGATCCCGGCCTCGATGACAGGCGGGCGACCCGCATCGTCATCTGCGGCGTGCAACGCTCCGGCACCACGTTTCTCGCCCAGGCCGCCGAAATCCTCCTGGAGGCCCCGGGGCGCGTGTGGCACAGCCACGATCCGTGGATCGCCCGTGACTTCATCCCTCACGGGATCCCCGTGATCGTCACGGTCCGAGACCCCCTCGACAGTGCCGTCTCGAAGGCCGTCTACCACAGCGATGCCCCGACTGCTCAGGCGCTGTGCCGGCGAATCGACCTGGTCACCGCGTGGTACCGACTGGTCGCTCACGAGCCCCGCAGCCCGCTCTTGACGATTGCCGAGTTCGGGGAATTCACGCAGTACCCGCAGAAGAGTCTCGCCGACATCATGCCGACGCCTGTCGCCGTCGACATGACCACGCACGACATACGTGCCCGGGTCGAATGGATCGACCGACATCAGCACCTGGACAGTGAGCAGACGCATCTGCCCCATACCGATCGTTTGGAGCGTCAGGCTCAGTTCCAGGAGTTCGCCAATGTGCCGTCCGTCCAGCGGCGACTGGCACAGGCTCGGGATGCGCAGGAGAGGGTGCGACAGAATCACACACCGTGAGTGATACGGCGACGGGTCGCAGGGCACGCCTCCTCGACTGGGTGCTCGTGTTCGCGATCAGCGTCCTGGCCGCCCGCTTCTCCGGAGCCGAGCGATGGACCGGGTTCAACTCACCTGACTCGGAGTTCTACGCGTCCCTGGCCCTCTTCGGCGACGACGTCACCTCGCGTTCGGAGCCTGCCTACACCTGGACCCGCCTCGGCTACATCGCCCCCGTGCGGTTCCTCGTCACGACGGTCGATCCGTGGCTCGGCTTCGAGATCTGGCGCGTGCTGCTCGTCGTCATCATCGTTGGCTCGGTCTACGCCCTCGTGCGGATGCAGTCGACGTGGCAGTTGGCCACGCTCCTGGGGGCCTTCGCCGCCCTGAACACGGTGGTGCTGAGCTTCGTCGGCAACTCCTACCTCACCGGCACGGTCATGGCCGGCGTCCTGCTGCTCGTGCTCCTGGGCGCGTGGCCCGTCGTCGGATCGCCACGATGGCCGTGGGTCACCGTGCTGCTCTCCGGGATGGTCGCCGCGTGGCTCGTCATGACGAACCCGTACGGACTGCTGCTCGGCCTGAGCATCTGGATCGGGCTGCGGGCGATGCGGCTCGTGGCCGACGGCGCGGGGCGCTGGAGGCACCTTCTGCAGGATGTCGCGATCGCCGCAGCCGGCTTCGCAGTCGTCTTCGTCGTGTTCCTGATCGCGGGCCTTGCGATCTTCCGTGGACGCAACTGGTTCGACACGTACCTGACCTGGAACGCCCAGCTCGACTACGCCTCCTTCATCGGCGACGCGACCACGTGGCAGCGCGACATCGCCCTGCTCCTCCCGGTGCTGGCCGTCGCCGTCGCCGTCGTGGTTGCCGTGTCGACGCGCTGGTCACGGGGAGCGATCGCCGCGCTCGTTGTCTCGGTGATGAGCGTGGCCTTCACCGTCGTCTACTACGTGCTCGTGCCCGGACCCTGGCTCGAGTCCCCGACCTACGTGGCGAAGCTGTGGCCTGGCGCCCTCGCGGCCGTCGCGCTCGCCTTCGGGGCCGTGGCGGGCCGCCGGGGGATCGGCTGGCCCGGATTCCTCCTCGGGCTGCTCTTCGTGCCTGTCGTCATCTGGAGTGGCCACTGGTCGATCGACCTGCCCTACGTCGTCGGCGTGCTGATCGCCCTGCTCGTCCTCGGCATCGTCATCGTGGCGGCCGTGCTGGCCCGCCGTGACCGCGCTGTCGCCGCGGGCCTCGTCATGGTCGTGGCACTCGGCTCGCTGGCCGTGGGTGCGCAGCTGCTGCAGAACGGCCGCGGACTCCTCGGCACCTACGGGCAGTTCCCGTTTCGCGCTGCCTATGAGGAGTTCAGCATCGAGACCCTGATGCGCTCCAAGGTCGCCGCCGAGGAGTTCGTCCTCGCCAACACCACGCGGGGCGAGAAGGTGATGATCTGGACGGATCCCGATCGCCTCACCGCCGGGATCGCCGGGATGCAGCTGTGGGGCTGGTACAACAACGTCCCCGAGGAGGCAGCCCTGAGCCCGGCCGGGGTCAGCACCCTGACGGAGGCGCGCCCTTCGTCCATCGTGATGTACGCACCGCAGCGGGAGCAGATCGACACCTTCGTCGCCTCGCTGCCCGCCTGGGCACTGCCGTCGGAGCCGGTGTGCACGACGGTGCCGTTCCTTGGAATCGGGTCACCTGACGCGCACGTGTGCGTGACGCACCTGCGCTGGGTCGGCTGACTACACGAGGTTGCGCAGCAGGCGAGCACCCCGGAGTTCCGGGGCCGTCTCCGGTGTGGCCACACGTGCCAGCTGCTGAAGATCGCGGATGCGACTCACCGTGGTGCCCAGCTGCCCGGCCCCGGCCCTCAGTCGGTCCAGGGGTGAGCGTGCCTGGTGGCCGCGGTCGAGGCCGACCTCCTGACCGGGGGAGATCCGGTAGTCGACGACCGCGGTGTCGTCCAGCCGCATCCCCTCGCGTGCCGTGGCCACGAGACTCCACCAGCGATCGTGCAGCCAGCCCGTTGGGATGGGCTCGTCGACGAAGGCCGCCGGGCGCACCGCGCTCGCTCCTCCCGTGGCGATGCTGCGTCGGATGACCGCTCGCATCTGCTGTGCCGGGGACAGGTCGTTGAAGTCCGACGGCACAGGAAAGGCCGACCGCAGCGATCCGGGCACCACGTTGCCGGCCATGTCGATGAGACGACCGTCGGAGGCGAGCATGGTGACGTCGGACCACACCTCGAGAGCCTCGGCCTGGTGCGCGATGCGATCGGCATGCCAGATGTCGTCGTGGTCGCCGAGGACGGCGATGTCGCAGTCGCGCACCTCCTGCAGCCCCTGCCGGAAGTTGGCGGCGATCCGGGTGCTGAGGTCTGCCGTCGTCGCTCGGGCGGGAACGACGCGCGCCCTACTGCCGGCGACGCGCTCGATGATGGCTCGGGTGTCATCGGTGGATCGATCATCGACGATGACGATCTCGTCCGGCTGCCGCTCCTGCACGAGCACGCTGGTCAAGGTCGACTCGAGCCAGCGCGCGGAGTTCGACGTGACGAGCACCGCAGCGATGCGTGTCATCGTCGCGACCTCGAGCGGCGTCGTGTGGACAGCCGCTGGATGAGGGCCTCGTAGTCGTCGGTCACCTGATCCCACTGGTAGGCGGCCTGGACCCGCTGCTTCCCTGCAGCGGCGAACTCGGCGAGACGCTGATCCTCGGCTCCCGTGGCGATCGTGTCGAACAGGTGGGTCAGCGCCGGGGCGTCCCTCCAGAAGAAGGCCTCGTTCGCCGTGACCTCGTGGCTGAACTCGACGTCGAAGGCGAGCACCGGCGCTCCCGCCCCCATCGCGCGCAGCAGGGAGGGATTCGTGCCGCCTACCGAATGGCCATGGACGTAGGTCACGCAGTTCGCGTAGAGCTGGTCGAGCAACTGCTGGTCGTACAGGCCCCCGGTGAACCGGATACGCGGATCATTGCGGGCCGCATGGTGGACCTTGTCGACGTACCACTGCGAGTAGGGAGCACTGCCGACCACGATGAGAGGACGGGTCTCGTGGCTCGCCCGGTAGGCATGCACCGCATCGAGCACGTGGTTCTCCGGCTCGAAACGCGCCACGATCAGGTGGTAGCCACCCGCGCTGAGTCCGAGCTCCGGGAGTCGATCACTGCCCGGGTCGATCACCTCGGCTCCGTACGGAATCACGGTGCAGGTGCGACCGTACTGCCGCATGACGTGGTCGGCGATGGCCTGAGCGTCGGCGATGACCTCGTCGCCCCACGTCACCGAGGCCTTCTCGGCCCATCGGTAGTACTTCGCGCCGGCGCCGCGCCACTTCTCGCGCTTGGACTCCAGGCCGTCGAGGTGGATGGCGGTGGGGATGCCTGCGAGCTTGAGCGGCTGCAGCAGAGGAGCGTTGCCGGCGTTGAGGAGGAGGACGACATCCGGGTGGTCGCGGATGATCGCGTGGGCCGAGCTGAGCGCGGTGTGGCTGAGGGTCTCGGCCATGCGATGGCGCAGCGCCGGGACGTTGACCAGCCGCATCCCCTCGTACTCGGTGATGGTCTGGCCGGGGTTGCGGCAGTAGACCGTGACGTCGTAGCCGCGGGCGGCCAGGCGCTTGCCGATCTCCTCGACCGCCGTCTCGAAGCCGCCGTAGGAGGCGGGCACGCCGCGCGTACCCATCAAGGCGACCTTCACTCCGCAACCGTACCGGGGGAGCGCTGATAGCCTCCCTCGCGTGGAGGTCACCGCCGGGCGCATCGAGGGCGTGTGGGAGTTCACCCCCGTGCTCCGTCCGGATGATCGCGGCGTCTTCCTCGAGTCGTTCAAGTCGAGCGTCTTCGCCGAGGCAGTGGGCCACTCCTTCGACCTGAAGCAGATGAACATCTCCGTGTCGAAGCGGGGCACCGTGCGCGGCGTGCACTTCGCGGACGTCCCTCCCGGGCAGGCCAAGTACGTGCAGTGCTTCGCCGGTCGCATCCTCGATGTCGTCGTCGACATCCGCGTCGGATCGCCCACCTTCGGGGAGTGGGAGGCGGTCGAGCTGGCCGAGGAGTCCCGGAACGGCCTCTACATCGCCGAGGGCCTGGGCCATGCCTTCTGCGCCCTGACCGACTCCGTCACCGTCGGCTACCTGTGCTCCGAGCCCTACGCGCCTTCCCGTGAGCACGGGATCTCGCCCGTCGATCCGGCACTCGCCCTCCCGTGGCCGACCGGCATGGAGATCCTGCTGTCCCCCAAGGACGAAGCCGCTCCCCTGCTCGCCGAGGCCGTTGAGACCGGGCTGCTGCCCGACTACGAGCAGTGCGTCGCCTTTCGCGTCTCACGCTCCTGAGACCGCTGCTCGCCACGGACGCGGGTCGCTAACCCCACGGTGAGGTGAAGGCGACATCCGGGTGAAGGTCGTTGATCCAGCGATTGCCCCGATACACGATCGTCTGCGTGCACACGTGACCACCAGTCACGATCTGGGCCCACGCGGCCCACGAGGCATCCCAACCCGACGGGCACTCCGCGCCCGGGAGCAGACCGACCTGAAGCAGGATCGGTGCTGGGGTCTGGTCCACTGTGGAGGACGGTGAGGGAGCAGCAGCGGAGAAGGTGAGGGTCACGGTGCCGTTCGTACCCGAATCCCCGCTGACCAAGATGCCTCCTGCACCACCCGCACCACCGGCGGCACTGAAGGACGCCGAGCCGGAGAGGTGGGTCGCAGAGGCGTAGGAGCCACCGGCGCCACCGCCCCCTGCGTTCACACCCGCCTCACCGCCACCGCCGTAGCCGGAACCACCGTCACCGCCGTCCGAGTCACCCCCCGCGCCACCTGCTCCTCCAGCAGCCCACGTCGATCCGTTCGTGCGCCCCGTACCACCGGAGCCGGAGCCGTCCGCTCCCCGCCCGCCGTTCGTGCCCAGCCCGTCGCCGCCTGCAGATGTCCCCGCGGCGGATCCACTCCCCCCGACGAAGGAGGATGCGCCGAGGTCGCCACCTGCCCCGCCGCCACCGCCCGCCGCCACGACCAGCACGTCAGTGGCGGTGCTGCTGGCCCCCCGGTAGACGGCCGAGAATCCGCCGCCGCCACCACCACCACCGGGCGTGCTCGCCGTGCCGCCGGCGCCACCCGCTGCGACGACGGCTCGAAGGGTGCTCAGACCGACGATGTCGAACGTCCCAGACACGCGTGCTCCCACACCTCCCGCTGCTCCGACGCTGCCAGAGAAGTTGTCTGATCCACCGCCACCGCCGCCGGCACCATTCACCGTGACCGTCACGTAGGACGCCCCGGCGGGGACGGTGATGTCAGTGAATCCACCCGCGTTGTAGGTGCACGTCACCTGCTGATCGAGAGCCGGAGTGGTCGTCGTGCAGGAGGGCGCTGCGTGAGCGGTCGGCGCCACGGCAAGCGCCCCCACGACGCTGACGGCAGGGAGAAGGATGCGGAGGCCCGCGCGACTCACCACTGTCATTCCGTGAGTGTGCCAGAAAGGAAGGTCGGTACGGAGCATCGCGACAGTGCGCTGACCCGCTACTCCCCCGTGCAGTCCGGGCACGCCCCGTTCGCCGGCATCGGAACCTTCACCAGCGTGACGTTGTCGCGACCCTGCGCCCACGCAGTGAGGGGAGCCTCCGACTTGGGCGCGAACCACAGCACGACGAAGCGCATCTGCGGATTCATCGTCGAGATGAGGTCGACGTAGTCGAGGGTCTTGGCGTCATAGGGATCCGACGGCAGGCTGAGGTAGAGGGTCTGCATGTCCTTCGACAGCGTGGTGTGGAGCGACGCGACCCACAGGTTCTGCAGGACGCCGCCCGCGTCCCAGAGGAGGGTCGCATCATCGGGATACGGCGCAGCGGCCTGCGCGGAGCGGATCAGCACCTCGCCGATGGTGGAGTTCGCGACCGCCGCCGACCTGTCTGTGCCCGCACGCACGCCCGCTGCGACATCGAGCCCCTCCGTGCCCGCCTCCGGTTGCGCACCTGCATAGCCGAACAGCCCCGCGACGATCGCAACGGACGTCGCGACACCGAGGATGCGCGCGGAGCGCGCGAGCCCGTCCAGGGCGCGGATGACCACCACGGCCACCAGCGCGGCGATGAGCGGCGCGACCGCGAGGAGCATGCCGTTGAGCGGCTTGAGCACGTAGTAGGACTGCAGGCGGCTGGTGTCGGTGCCGTCGGCGATGACCATGAAGGCGCCCGCGATGAGGGCGAAGCCGAGGACGGGTCCGGCGATCGCGAGCGCGGTCGCGGTGCGCCGCTGGGTGATGAGCAGGATCGCGATCAGGACGGCCACGACGGGCGCGAGGAGCGCGGCACCGACGTTGAAGGCGCTCATGCCGACGTCGATGGAGCCGAGGTTCTGCGCGAAGTCCGAGGCGCCCGCGTCCGGGTCGGCGCCGAGGATCGCCGAGAGCTGCGTGACCGCCATGACGCCGCCGGCGATGATCGCCGCGGCCAGCCAGGCGATGCCCGCCCAGAGCCGGTAGCGGAACAGCGCGATCGCGACGATGACGCCCGACGGAACCAGACCGATCGCGAGCGGGGTCCACAGGCCCACCGCGGCCAGCAGGCCGACAGGGATCAGGAACCAGCCGAGCACCTGGGCGGACCGCCAGCTGCGCGCGGAGATCCACGCGACCGCGACGACCACCGCGACTCCGACGACGAAGTTCGTGAACCCGCGGTTGTAGAGCAGGGCCGGGCTGCCCAGCAGAGCGAAGAGCGCGAGCAGGCCGGCGCCGAGTGGTCGCGTCCATCCCTCCCGACCACGTCCGCCGAGACGGGCGGCGATGTCGCCGGCCACCCACGCGAGGATCGCCAGGCTGGCCGCGAACAGCGCGGCGTTCCACTGCACGAACGGCCACAGCAGATCGATGCGGCCGAGCGACTCCCCGCGCCACGCGACCTCGGCCAGCGCCATCGCGGTGGTCTGCAGGGCCGGGTACCACTGGTTCCACGCCGTGCTGCCGTCGATCGTCGGCCACGTCGTGCTCTGCGCGACCACCGTGTTGGCGAAGGTCGTGAAGTGGCCGTGGTTGTCCCAGCCGGTGAAGAACAGCCCGCTGACGATGCCGACGGCGGAGGCACCGACATACGCGGAGACGAACCACCAGGCCGCGGCGACCAGGGCGAGCAGCACGATCGCGTCGGCGACGTTCGGGCGCGGGATGCGCACGTCGCGCAGGCGCGGCACCAGGTTCATCGCCAGCAGCGCGACCAGGAACGCCGCGACCAGCACCCGCGCACTCGTCGCGGTGACGGGCATGGAGGCTGCGCGCGGGAAGACCACGGCGACGACGCCGAGGAGGACGACGCCGGAGATCACCGCCCGCTCCGTCAGCGTGCGCCCCCAGGGCGGCAGCAGGACCGCCATCACGGCGGCCGCGACGAGACCCACCGGCGGCACGAGCCAGAGCAGCACGACGACGACGGCCGTGACGGCCGCCAGCACGCCGACGCGGCGGTTCATCGGGTGAACCTCATCAGCACGTCGACCGGTGCGCTCTGCACGGCACTGACGGTAGCGGTCGAGCCCTGCACGATCTGGCCTCCCGCCTCGACCGGCCGCCACCCTGGCGGCGGGGTGACGGTGACGGACAACGTCGACGGCACGAAGAGGGACTGCGGGTCGGCGTGCAGCACGTACTCCAGCATGCCGTCGACGACCTCGAAGGTGCCGGCCGGCAGCGAGTAGCTCACCGACACCGCATTCGTGCCGCCCGGCGGCGTCCACCCCACGACCCGGATCATGCGGTGCCCGAACCCGTCATCGACCCAGCCGCGTCCGAGCTGCGGATGGTTCTTGAAGGGCCGAACGGCGAAGCCGCTCGGGTAGTCGGCACGGAAATCCGTTGCGGCATCGGGGATGTAGACGATGTAGGCGTTCTTCAGCCACGAGGTCTCGTAGCCGACGCGCTCCGGCGGACCCTCCGGACGCTCCGGGGGCGTGGCATTGGTCAGCGTGACCTGCTGCGTGACGCGCGCGGACCCGTCCTCCGCCATGGTGACGGTGACGAGCACGTTGCGCTGCTGGAAGACGTCGACCTTGCTCTGGTTGCCGTTCTGCGTGTAGACCGCGGACCAGTCGCCGACCCCCGGGTCCTCGACGATCCCGGCTGCACCCGAGCGCATCGACAGTCGCTGGAGCTCGGGGTTGCGCATCCACGCCTGGAAGTGACGACCCGGTGCGGTGCTGGTGATGGCCCGCGCCGCGTTGACGAGGTCGTCGCCGCCGAGCAGCCGCTCGAGGAGGGTGTTGAGCAGCGCCTGGTTCGCGTTCTGCCGCTCGACCGCGCCCTCCTGCCCGAACTCCTGGTAGGCGTCGACGAGCAGGATCTGGCCGAGCCGCTCGCCGTCGACCGTGCCGTAGACGTCCGACTCCACCGGGCCCGTCGCATCGAGCACGGCCGAGATCGCGGTGAGGTCGAGGGTGATGACCCCGTCGACGCGCGGGTAGTCGCCGCCCGTCCACGCCTCGGCCATCTCGCGCGCGGAGAACAGCAGATTGGGATGCGTGTTCGTCACGACGAAGGGGGCATTGCGCGGGTTCGTCGCGAAGAACGGGTTCGCACCCGGGCCCCACCACTGCACCGGCGCGTTGAGCGGCGGGAAGAGCTGCGTGCTCGTCGGCCCCTTGATCGGGATGGAGATGCGCCCCTCGTTGAACTCGACCATGACGAGGGTGAGCGGTGCACCGCCCGCGGCACGCATCTCGGCCTGGTTGCCGATCGCGATGAGATAGCGACGCGGGCCGTTGGCTCCGAGGGCGTCGGGCAGCACCGGCGCGATGAGATCGAGCGACGCCATCGCGTCCTCGACCGGGACCATCTCCTCCAGGGCCTCGTCGCGGATGCGATCCAGGGGCTGGGCGGGCGTCGTGGTCGCCACGATGCCGGTCAGGGCGCGGTGCGCGGACGCCAGCTGCGTGCTCGCCGCGTCGACGCGCCCGGGCAGCTCCTCCAGCATCGACAGGTCGATCGCGCCGTCGCTGAAGATCTTCGGCCCGTCACCCTTGCCCGACAGGTCGCCGTACAGCGTGATGAGGTCGCCCGTCGCCGTCGTCAGCGCACTCGCCGCGTCGACCGCCCGCTTCCAGTTCTCCGTGGCGACGTCGACCCCCGGGATGCGTCCGACGAGGACGAAGGGGGCGATGTCGACTGACTTCTGCATCCGAGCCGTGGAGTCCTGGGCCGCCTCGTAGTCGACGAGGGCCTGGGCGTAGTCGCCGCCGGTGAGGCCGTCCGCGGCCGCCGAGAGGCGGTCCTGGAGGCCGTAGCCGCCCGCGGCGAGGCTCAGGGTCGACCACGCCAGGCCCGCCTGCATCCACAGGACGAACCCGCCGACCCCGGCGACGAGAAGGCCGCCCAGCACCAGGCGTGGGCGGCTCACAGACACCTCGTGAGTATACGGAGGCTCAGGGGGCCGACCGGGGCCCTTGCACGGCGTCAGTAGGCCCCGTCGCCCACCAGCACGGCCTTGACCGTCTTGGCGACGATGACGAGGTCGAGCGCCGGCGACCAGTGCTCGATGTACTCCAGGTCCAGGCGCATGCGCTCCTCCCAGTCGGTCGTCTTGCGACCGGAGACCTGCCACAGGCCGGTGAGGCCGGGCTTGGTGAGGTGGCGGCGGTGATCGGCGTCGCCGAGCAGCGGCATCTCGTCGACGAGCACCGGGCGCGGGCCCACCAGCGACATCGAGCCCGCGATGACGGCCGCGACCTGCGGCATCTCGTCGATCGACCAGCGGCGCAGGAAGCGGCCGAACGGCGTGATGCGCGGATCGGCCTTGTAGCGGTCGGCGATGCCTTCGTCGGGTGCGCCGATCACCTCGTCGCGGATCTGGTCCGAGCCCACGTACATCGTGCGGAACTTCGCGATTCGGATGATCTGGCCGCCACGGCCGACCCGCTCCTGGAAGTACAGCATCGGGCCCTTGCTCGTGAGCTTGACGCCGATCGCGGCGACGATCATGAACGGGAGGAACACGATGAACAGCGCGCACCCGAACACGATGTCGAGCGTGCGCTTGATGGCCCGCTTCGGGCCGGTGAGATGCGGCTCGTCGAGGTGCAGCAGTGGGAGGTCGGCGGCCATGCGCATCGACACGCGGGGGCCGGCGACATCGCCGACGGTGGGTGCGACGAGCAGGTCGACGCGCGGGCCCTCCAGGCGCCACGCGAGGCGCTGGATCACCTTCGGGCCCATCGAGGGTGATCCGGCGACAGCCACGGTGTCGGCGTCCTCCAGCGAGATCCGCGTCATGACCTCGTCGAGCCAGGCGTCGAGCTGGGCCTCGGTGGCGTCGGACTGGACCTCGTCGATGACGTCGACGACGGTGAAGCCCGCGACCGGGTCGCGGTCGAGCATGTCGACGATCTCGGTCATCGCATCGCCCTGGCCGATGACGACGGTGCGGTGCAGGAAGTGCCCGTAGCGCCGCTCGTGCCGCAGCCACGCGCGCAGGCTCCAGCGCACGATGACCAGCAGGACGATGCCGACGACGAAGGTGATGAGCACGAACCCGCGCGAGAGCTCGAGCTTGAGGGCGAACGCGACCAGGGCGATCGCGGCGAAGACCATCGCGGTCGCGCCGATCACGCGCTTGAACTCCTCGGACCCGACACCGAGCACCCGGGTGTCGTAGGCACCGCGGAGGACGAGCACGGACATCCAGGCGACGACGACGACAACGACGAAGGAGACGTAGGTGGGGTCGTTGAGCTCGACGGAGTACGGGATCGCCCAGCGCAGGATGAAACCGGTGATGCCGGCGACGATGATGGCCAGGAGATCGAGGAAGACGGCGCGGGTGGCGTAGACGCGAAGCGGGTCCCGGCGCAGGTGCGGGCGGTCCCACTGGCTGTGCGCCTCGGCCCAGCCGATGCGCGAGGGCATCACCAGGGGGATGGTGTGGTGGAGGTCGTCCGGCGTGGCGTCGGCGTCAGTCGTGCGATCGTCCCGTGCCATGCCACCTCCCTCGACGGCGTCAGACCACGGTAGCAGCGCCCCAGCGGAATTCCGATCCATGACCGGTCAGAGGCAGGTGACGCCCACGGACTCCGCGGCCTGCTGCAGCTGGCGGTCGAGGGTGGCCAGGGGCTCACCGCTGATCATCGCGAGGTGCAGGTAGGTGGCGTCGTACGTGGACAGGTCGTGGGCGAGGGCGAGGTTGACGATGGCCTCGGGATCCCCCTCCTCGAGGATCGCGAACGGCAGCGCCATCAGATCGCGGAGAAGCACGGAACCCTCAGCTTCGGTGACGATGCGGCGGCGGCGCCAGAGGTTCACGACGTTCATCACCTCGAATCGCCACAGATGCGGAACGAGGGCGACGTGATCATCCAGCAGTGTGCGCCTCTCCAAGGCACCTGCCGCTGGCTCATCCGCGAACCACTCCATCGCCATGGAGGCGTCCAGGATGAAGCCCTTCACGCACGTCCTTCTTCGATCGCGTCCTTGATGGAGAACCCAGGAGGCAGCTTCACCCGGCGCTCGTCGACGCGGCGCCAGAATTCGGCCCAGTCCCGGCGGCCGGGAGCGTCGGCTATGGGCACCAGCCGGGCCACCGGCCGCCCGTGCTTGGTGATGGTGACCTCCTCGCCCCCCTCGACCAGGGCGAGCAGCTCCGACAGCCGGGTCTTGGCCTCGAAGGCCCCGAGCGTGATCGTCACCGGCCCAGACTACGCCCGAATCAACCAGTCTCCAACCAGTTGGACCGGCCTCCGATGCTGCGTCAGTAGGTGGGGTCGGCGAACCCGCTCAGACCCCACCCACTGACGCAGGAAGTGGGAGCTACTGGGTATAGAAGCGGACCGGGACCTCGGTGAGGGTCACCGCGGCGCCCGCCGAGGACTCCGTGCAGTTGGCCAGCGGGTCGCACACGAGGGCCGTGCCCTCGGGCGCCGTGAACGGCACCTCGCCGGTCTGCGCCCACGCCACGACCCAGCTCGACCCGTCGCGCGAGAAGGTGCACGTGACGGCGCCCGTGGCGGCCTCCTCGCAGCCGTCGAACTGGGCGCCCAGCACCCAGTTCTCGAGGGCGAAGAAGCCCTGCTCGGCGTCCGATCCCGGGAAGGCCTGCACGCCCAGCAGCGGGTACTCCCGCGGCGTCCAGATGTACCAGTAGGAGCGCTCGACGCCGTAGCGCAGGTCGTCGATGTAGGTGCGGACGACGAAGCCGGCGGCGCGCGCCCCGGTGATGTCCTGCTTGGGCAGGTCGCCCGGGCCGGCGAGGCCGTAGTTCAGCTCGGTGTCCCACAGGGGCAGGTCGGGAGCCCCGGCCTCCGTGAGGTCGGCCTTGACGGCGTCGAGGAGCGCACCGCGCGCCGACGGGTCGCCGTCAGCAGCGGGGTAGGTGTGGACCGCGAACACGTCGACGGGCCAGCCCTTCTCCCCGAGTGCCTTCAGGTAGGCGGGGAAGAACTTCTCGTACGGCCCCGTCAGGCGGGTCGACGGCGACGCCGACACCACGAGGGCGTCCGGGTCGATCTTCTTGATGATGTCGTAGGCCCGCTTCGTCAGCTCGGCCATCTCCTCGGGCGTGCCGTTGAAGAAGTTCTTCAGGTTCGCCTCGTTCCAGATCTGGTACGAGGAGATGCGGTCGCCGTAGCGGGTAGCGACCTCGGTGACCCAGGAGTCCCACGCCGCGAGGTCCTTAGGCGCGCTCGCGGCGCCCGGCTGCGGGTAGTCGTCCGGATTGACCTCCTTGGCGTTCCACTCGGGAGTGGTGCCGAGGACCATCAGGACGTCCGTCATGCCCTTGGACTGCGCGTTCTCCAGGATGCCCTCGAGGTTGTCCCACTTGTAGACGCCCGGCTCGAGCTCGATCTGCGACCACGCGGTGCCGTTGTCCCACAGGCGCAGCGCACCGAACGGCGCCGACGCCCACGCCCCGCCCTCGGCGCCCTCGATGTGCATGCCGATGAGCGAGGACGGGATGCCCGGCACCGACGGCGCCGCCGACTCCGCCGGGGCGGCCGTCTCGCCACCCCCGGAGGCCTCCGACGAGCCCCCGGAGGAGCACCCCGCAGCCACAAGGCCGGTGGCAGCGACCGCTGCCGTGAGCAGGACTAGCTTGCGGGGATTCCGAACCATTGCGGCATGCTTCCAATCGTCACCTGGGACCCAGCTGCGACCGGCGTGCACTGGTTCAGCGCATTGCAGGTCTGGGTCACGTTCGCGGGCACCGTAAACGTAGCCGACCCCGAATCGACCCACGCGATCACCTCGGGATTGACGTTGTCGCCCAGCTGGCAGACATTGGGCTGGCCGCCCGCGCCCTCCTGGCAGGAGTAGAACGCGCCGCTGAGCCAGTTGCGAGCCGTCTGGTAGCCGATCGCGCCCTCGGTGCCGGTGTACATCTGGATGCCGACGAGGTTGGAGTTGTTGTACCAGTAGTACCAGTACCCGCGGCCGATGCCGTAGAGCACGTTGTCGAGGTACGTCGCCGCCGTCCAGCCCGCGGCGTTGGCACCGGTGATGACCTGGCGCGGGATCGCGCCGGGGCCGGCGATGCCGTAGTTGACCTCGGTGTCCCAGAGCGCCTTGCCGGCCGGCACGCCGGCCTTCTGCATGTCGGCCTTCACCTGCTTGATGTAGGTGACGCGGTCAGCGGGCGTGCCGTTGGCGGCCGGGTAGCCGTGGAAGGAGATGACGTCGACCGGCCAGCCCGCCTTCTTCAGCCCCTTGAGGTAGGCCGGGAAGAACTTCTTGTACGCGCTCTGCAGGCGGACGGTGGTGCTCGCCGCGACGATCTTCGCCGAGGGGTCGTTCTGGCGGATGATCTTCGCGGCCTCCTTCGTCAGCGTCACCATCTGCTTGGGAGAGCCCTCCCAGAACGTCGGCAGGTTCGCCTCGTTCCAGATCTGGTACGCGTCGATGGAGGCGCCGTAGCGCTTGGTCACCGCGGTGACCCAGTCCTTCCAGTCCTTGATGTTCTTCGGCATCGAGGCAGCGCCCTTGTTCGGGTACTTGCCCTGCTTGGTGCTCGTGGCGGCCCAGGTGGGCGTCGAGCCGAGGACGTAGAGGATCTGCAGGTTCTGGTTGTTGGCGTTCGCGATGGCGGCGTCGAGGCCGTTCCACCAGTACTTGCCCTTCTTCTGCTCGACCTGGCCCCACGTGACGCCGGAGTCCCAGAGCCGGACGGTGCCCTCGTTGACGGTCGCCTGCTCCCCCTGCGAGATCTGCGGGATGTGCATTCCGAAGTCGACGTCGGTGACGGGGCCACCGCTGGAGTCGGCGATCGCGGGAGCCGCGAGGGAGGCGCCGGAGGCGCCGAGGGCGACGGTGAGGACGGCGGCGGTCAGTGCACGGCGCATCGAGGAGGGCCTTCCAGGTCCGGGACGGGTCTTGTCGACCCTAACCCAGGAAAGTGCCGAAACCCGTTATCCCGCACCCGAATCGGGGTGCTGGAGCCCTATCTGTGACGCAGCACATACAGGCTCTGGCCATCGGTCTCGCGGCCGTACTCGAACCTGTCTACGGCCAGACGGGCGCCGTTCACGTGGTCCTCGAAGTGCCAGCGGGCGAAGCGCGTGCAGTGCAGCCGGCCCTTCCACTCCAGCGGCCCGTACCCGTCCGGGTTCTCCTCCCAGCCGGGCACGTCCTCCTCGACGAAGCACGTGACGAAGGCCCGCCCTCCCGGCGCCAGGGCTTCGGCGATGAGCCGCAGGTAGGCCGGGGTGTCGTCGTCGTTCATGTGGGAGAAGACCGAGTAGGCGTAGAACACGTCGACAGTGCCCGGCTCCGCCCCGAGGGTGCGCTCGGGCGTGCCGTCCGGGTTGTAGCGCTCGTTGGCTACGTCGAGGAGGGTGAAGCGGAAGCCCGGGCCGGCGAGGTTGGCCTGGGCCCACTCGACGAGCTCGGGCTGGATGTCGACCCCGTGGTAGTCGGCGATGCGGCCGCCCTGCCCGACGAACCGCTCGCGCACGCCGACGGCGAGGCGGCCGGCACCGCAGCCCCAGTCGAGCAGGCGGGAGTCCGTGGTGAGGCCGCAGTAGGCCTCGAGGCGCTCCACGTCCTGCACCGCCGTGCGGATGAACGCGGCGTCGTCCTTGAAGTGCTCGCCCCCCATCCGGTACTTGCCGGGGGGAAGGACCTTCCTGGGCGCCTTGGCGGGCGACTTCTTCCCGAACATGGGCCGCAGCCTAGTGCGGCCCCCACCCTCCCTTCCTGCGTCAGTAGGTGGGGTCCGGAGGCCGCTGGAGCCCCACCTGCTGACGCAGCAACGCACGGGCAGCTCCGTCCCGGAGGGCGCTCCTGACCCGCGCGATGACGCGAGCGGGGTGGTGCATGTCCGAGCCCACGACCTCGACCACGATCCAGCCGTGCTCGCGCAGGCGAGCGCGCCGTGCCGCATCCTTCGCCCGCTGTTCCATCGGCGCATGGACCTCGCCGTCGTACTCGACGATCACGCGCTCCCGACGGAAGACGAGATCGCCGCGCGCCAGGAACAGGCCGGCGGCGCTGACGATGACTCCGTTCACGTCCGGATGGGGCAGGCGGGCCTGCCGAAGGAGGACGCGCAGGTGCGACTCCCGAGGTGACTCGGCACCTGGATCCAGCCAGTCGATCGCCCCGAGGGCGCGTCCACGACCCGGATACCGGCCGCGCCGCAGGGCCACCTCTCGAAGTTCGTCGTGGCTCGCCTGATGATCGCGAAGGACGACGTCGCCAAGGGCCACCAGATCGGCATGGCCAAGCAGGGCAGCCATGTCGACGTACGTCCGAGCCGGGCACGTGACACGCAGGCCCCCGAGCCAACCCCGCTCAGCCTGCGTCAGATCCGTATGGTGCGTAGTGATGTCCCGACGGCGCGGGCGCGGCACGTCGCGCGGGGTCGAGACGTGGATCTGCGGCGAGTTCTGAAGACGCCACGGCACGGGCAGGTTGAGCGCCGCCGCCGCACTGGTGTGCGACAGCACGCTCTGCGGAGGGAGCAGGAGCAGCGCCGCCGCCCACCGTGCGTGCGGGTTGTCCGCAACACTGGCCGGCAGGCGCACGCCCCGGCTCGTGGCCGTGAAGGCCTGACTGCGGAGCTGCTCGTAGGTCAGGCCCGGGAGGCCGGCCTTGGTCGCGTGGTGCGGGCCTGATGACCTCCCGCGCTCGTCGTCCTTCACACGGGCACCATGGGCCACACGCCCCATCCACCGGTATGTCATGGCACCGCCTGTGGACGCCTGACCTCGCCTGTGCATGGGCTTGCTGCGTCAGTAGGTGGGGTCCGCAGCGTGCTGGAACCCCACCTACTGACACACCAAGGGGGCGGGCTAGAGCAGGCCCATCCGTCCCGCCGCCTCGCGCAGCTCGTCCCGCACGCCCGGGTGGGCGGCCTGCTCGATGATGTTGCGAGCCTGGTCATCCTCGCTGCACCCGAAGCAGCGGGCCAGGCCGTGCTCCGTCGCGACCCAGCTGTGCTGGAAGCTCGTCACCGGCTCCTCCAGCAGCGGCACGATCGTCGACACATCCGCCTTGGCATGCCAGGACGGCAGGGCCATGAAGGACTGGCCTCCGCGCGAGTGCAGGGCGCCGACGATGAAGTCCGTCGAGCCGCCGAAGCCTGAGTAGATGCGTCCGTTCACGCGCGAGGCGTTGGCCTGGTCGAAGAGGTCGACCTGCAGTGCTGCGTTCACGCTGACCATCCGGGCCTGGCGGGCGATCTCGGCCGGGGAGTTGGTCTTCTCCGTCCGCAGCATGCGGATGCGCTTGTTGAGATGCACCCATTCGTACAGCTCCTGCGAGCCGAACAGGAAGGATGCGGTCAACGGCACCTCGGTGTCGAGGGCGCCCTGCCTGTGCAGGTCGAGCACGCCGTCGCTGAACATCTCCGTCCAGATCCGAAGCCCCCTGCGGTGCACGAGGGAGGCGAGGACGGCGTCCGGCACGGCGCCGATGCCGAGCTGCAGCGTGGAGGCGTCGTCGACGCGAGAGGCGACGAGCTCGCCGATCCGGCGTGCGGTGTCGCCGATGGCCCCAGGGGCGTGGGTGGGCAGCGGCTCGTCGACCTCGACGAGGAAGTCGATCTCGTGGTCGTAGATCTGGGCATCGCCGTAGGTGTAGGGCATGTTCGGGTTCGCCTGAGCGATGACGAGTCCGCCCCGCTGCCGGACGGCCTCGATCGCGGCGGGGAGCACGTTGACCTCGGTGCCGAGGCTGACGGTGTCGTGCCGCCGCGCCGACGTGTGGAGCAGGACGACGTCCGGCGCGTACTGCTCGCGATAGAGCACGGGCACCAGGCTCAGGCGACACGGGACGTAGTGCAGGCGCGGGTGACGACGCATGGCCGGCCCGACGAAGGCCGTCTCGTAGACGATCCCGTCCCGATCCGGGATGGGCTGCTGGGCATTGAGCATGTGGAGCCGGTACTCGGGCACGACGGAGTCGAGGGCGCCGAGGATCACGGTCGGGGTCGCGAAGTTGCCGGACGCCACCACCCGCGGGTTGTCCGGCAGGCTTCCGAGGACGCTGGCGAGCTGCTCGACCGTGACGACGCGCATGCCTCGATCCTCCCACCGGACGGCAGCTCGACGCCGGTCGAGGCGGTGAACGCTGTGACACACTTGCGTCCCATGGAGCAGATTCGCTGGCCCGACGTCAAGGTGTATGTCGCCGGTCACAACGGCCTCGTCGGATCCGCCATCGTCCGGGCCCTCGAGGCCACCGGGGTCGGCGAGGTCATCGGATGGCGCTCCTCCGAGCTCGACCTGCGCGACCGCGAGGCCACGATGACTGCGATCGCCGAGGCGCAGCCCGACGTCGTCATCGACGCGGCCGCGAAGGTCGGCGGGATCATGGCGAACTCGACGTATCCCGTGGAGTTCCTGAAGGACAACGTCCTGATCCAGACGAACATCATGGACGCGGCGCACGCGATCGACATCGACCGCCTGCTGTTCCTTGGCTCCTCCTGCATCTACCCGCGTCACGCGACCCAGCCGATCCGCGAGTCGAGCCTCATGACAGGCCCGCTCGAGCCCACGAACCAGGCCTACGCGATGGCGAAGATCTCCGGCATCTACTACATCGAGGCGCATCGCGAGCAGTACGGACGCCACTGGATCTCGGCGATGCCCACGAACCTGTACGGCCCGAAGGACAACTTCGACCTCGAGACCTCGCACGTGCTGCCGGCCTTCATCCGCCGCTTCCACGAGGCGAAAGTCTCGGGCGCACCGACGGTGACCGTGTGGGGCACGGGCGCACCGCGTCGGGAGTTCCTGCACGTCGACGATCTCGCGCAGGCGTGCCTCATGCTGCTCAACAACTACGACTCGCCCCAGACCATCAACGTCGGATGGGGCGAGGATCTCCCGATCAAGGAGCTCGCCGAGACCGTCGCCGACGTCGTCGGCTTCGAGGGCGACATCGAGTGGGACACCTCGAAGCCCGACGGCATGCCGCGCAAGCTGCTCGACACCACGCGCATCAACGCACTCGGCTGGAAGCCGACGATCACCCTCCGCGATGGCCTGAGCACGACGTACGAGTGGTACGTCGAGAACGTCGCCTGACATGCAGGGCGAGGTCGACGGAGCAGAGCCGGTTCAGGCGCTGCTGCCCGGCCGCAAGGCGATGGTCGTCCGGCTGACCTCCAAGTCCGGCATGCGCCCCGCGTTGCTGGACACCCTCAACACCTACGCCGACGGCCTGGCCGAGGAGCCCGGCACCGAGGTGTTCATGGTCTCCCTCGATCCCGAGAACGAGGACCTCGTCTGGCTCACCGAGGTGTTCAAGGACGACGACGCGGAGAACGAGCACCGCTCGTCACGTGGCTTCGCAACGATGATCGCGGAGCTCAACGAGCTGCTCGAGGAGCCACCCGCCGTGCTCCGCATGGAGCCCCTGCGGCTGGTCATGCAGGAGACCCTGCTCGAGGAGGACTGGGCGTTCTGAAGGACGGGGCCAGCCGAAATGGTATCGTCCAACCATGTTGGCAACCATCGATGCGGGCGGCCGCGTGGTGGTGCCGAAGGACGTCCGTGAGCGTCTCGGCCTGCGGCCCGGAGCCCAGGTGGAACTCACGGAGGTCGATGGAGCTCTGGAGATCACGCCCGTCGTGACCCCCATGACCGTGATCGACCGTGATGGTGGTGTGGTGCTCGATACGAAGGAGCCCATGCCGACCCTGACGGCCGAGCAGGTGCGGGCCGTCCAGGAGGCAACCCGACGGTGATCGCCGTCGATACGAGCGTCGCCATCGCTGCCCTGTCGCCTTGGCACGAGCGTCACCGTGAGGCTGCCACCGCATGTCGTGATAACGCCGTCATCCCAGCCCATGCCCTCCTCGAGGCGTACTCGACTCTCACGCGGATGCCCGAGCCCCTGCGCATCTCGGGCTCGGTCGCCGCCGAGGCACTCGAGCGTTCCTGGGGTCACCGCACGATCGCCCCGACCGCCGCGCTTCTGATGGATCTGCCCGCACGGTTGGCTCGAGCATCCATCGTGGGCGGAGCGAGCTACGACGGGCTCGTCGCACTGACCGCCGAGGAGCACGGGTGCACCCTTGCGTCACTCGACGTCCGAGCGGAGCGCACGTATCGAGGGCTCGGAGTCGACTTCCAGCTGCTCCGCTAGAAGGTGATCGACGAGGCCGGGTCCCAGGTGATCACCGCGGTGAGCCGGCAGCCCGGCTGCTGAGCGACGAGCGACCACTCTCGGCACACGGAGTCCAGGAGGGCCGAGCCGAGGCCGGGCGGGTGACCGGCGGGCCCGGAGCCGTCGTCGATGACGTCGATGTCGATCACCCCGTCGCCATGACGAACGTCGATGGAGATCATCGAGGCATCGCCGTGGGTGATCGCGTTGGTGATGCCCTCCTCCACGACGCGAGAGACATCGCGTGCCACGGGTCCACGAAGATCCTCGAGTCGGGGATCGATCACCAGACGCACTGTGCTGAGTCCCTGCCACAGCGACACCGTGTGCTCCACCTGCTCTCGCAGAGAACGCGGGTCATCGAGTCCGAGAGTCGGGGGCACCAGTGCTGCGCGTGCTTCACGCATCGCCACCTCGAAGGCGTCGACGTCGTCGGTCTGCGCTGCCCGTTCGATGGCGATGGCACAGGAGATCAGACGCGTCTGGACGGAGCCGTGCAGAATCCGCGCCGACTCGCGTGCCAACTGCGCGACCTGTCTGCTCGCGGCGATCGAGGCGAGGAACTCGCGGTCGATGTCTGCCTGCAGGGTGCGGGCCACCGAGTCGCGATGCGTGCGCAGCGAGCCGACCCCGGACGTCAGCAGGATCAGACCGATCCCGAGCGCCGCGCCGAGAACGAACTCCAGCCACGTGTAGGGCGCGGCACCGAGCCATGCGCGCACCGGGAAGTTGAGGAGGCCGAACAGTTGCAGCGCAATCGCTGCGCTCACGAAGATCACCGAATGGTGCGCGGGGCGGCGGCGCATCAGGGCGTTGGCGCCGCCCAGCACCCCGAGGATCATGAGGATCCCGGCGATCTGGGAGATCACGCCAGTTACCCAGCCGAGCATCGTGACCGAGCCGGCCAGCGAGGTCACGACGTACACCAGCGCGAGAGTGACCGGCTGGAAGGGCTGCTGCGCGACGATGGTGCGCAGGATGCGCCCGAGCGTGGGCGACGGAACGTCCGGCGTCGCATCGGACCACAGCTGACGACTCACCAGCCGTACGGTCTCGCGGGCCGTGGTGCGCAGCTGAAGGGCGATCGCCGTCCATTCATCACTGCTGAGCTCGCGCTCCCGGGCCCTGAGGCCCTCGGTGATTCCCACCCTCGCAGGGGAGAGCGCTGCGTCGATGTCGGTATCGAGCACCAGGCGCATTCGCTGCACGATGTCGGCCACTTCCTCACGTGCATCGGCGAGCGTCACTCCCTCGTCGAGCAGCCGAAGACGACGCTCCCGCTCCTCTCGACGTGAGCGATCAACCACGGTGAGCACGTAGCCGAAGAAGCCCACGCTGATGCTGGCCGAGACGATCAGGAGCACCGGGTCTCGGGCGACGCTCACCCCGACCACGTCAGCGATGACGAGGTAGGAGACGGAGAGGGCGCCGCCGATCACGAGGGACTCGATGACGACGACGGTCGTCGCCCGCCGCCCGGGTCGTCGGGAGTTCAGCCACCAGAGCAGCCCCAGCAGACCAACCGCGATGCCACTGCTGATCACCGCGGCCAGCAGCCAGGAAGCGGACTGCTGCGCCCCCACTGCGTCGATCTCGGCGATCAGCAGGTAGCTGAAGAAGAGCAGGTATGAGACGAGCCCGAACAGGAGTCGCCTAGTTGCGGCGCTCACTGACCGTCCCCGTCAACTGGTTGTAGGCCTGCGTCAGCAGCACCCGCGCGTTCGCGTCCTTGCCCACCGTGAGGTCCAACTGCCTGACCAGCCGCGTGACCGCCTTGTTCACGGCATCCTCCGTGAGCGTGCGACGACGGGCGATCTCGGCGTTCGAGTATCCGGCTGCCACGAGGCGAAGGATCTCCCACTGGTTCTCGCTCAACGGTGAGGCTGCACCGGGGCTGGCATCATCCGTCAATGGATCGGCGAGAGCTCGCTCCATCGCGTGGGCGAGCACCTGAGCATCGCTGACGCTCCCCTTCACCACGTAGCGCGTCCCAGCAGGCGGCCTGCGTCGCTGCCCCATCCATGTCGGGTCTCCGTACGAGGTCAGCATCACCAGCGCGATCCGGGAATTGAGCTTGCGCAGTCCGTGGGCAAGGTCGATGCCGGTCGGCCCCTCCCCCAGGTCGAGATCGAGGATCGCCAACTCGGGTCGTTCCGACTGGGCGAGGCCCATCGCCTCGGTCACAGCACCCGACCGCGCGCACACCACATAGCCCAGCGACTCCACCAGGGAGGCCACGAGGCTGCGGGTGAAGTCGTCGTCATCGACGACGAGCACGCGTACCGACATCCCACCTCCGATTCGAGCACGATGCTGCCCCACCCATCCTCATGCACCGTGGTCGCGTGGCGCCCAATGGCGGCACTCAGGTGCGCTTGGGGGTCTAGACCCCCACTTCCTCGTGCCTGAGAACAGCAGGTTGCCCGACTGCGCGGGCGTGCCCCCAATTGGCTCCTATGGGCCTCCTGCACCGACGGAAGCAGCGGTGCCCGGAGCTTGCCAGGCGATTCACCGTGCTCCTGCTTGCGGGCGTCCTGGCATCCGCATCTGCGCTGGCGTCAGCACCGAGAGCACACGCCTTCACCTGCCCCACGGACTTCACCCCCGTCGCGGGAACCTCGAACGTGTGCGAGCGGCGCTTCACGACGACGGGTGCCACGACGTGGACGGTGCCCACCGGCGTGACGTCGATCGACATCATCGTGGTCGGCGGTGGCGGTGGCGGTGGATACGGCAACGCGAACTGGGACCAGTACAACGGTGGCGCTGGTGGCGGCGGTGGTGGCTACGCCGCCACCGCCGGGTATGCCGTGACCCCGGGATTGAGCTTCACCGTGACCGTGGGAGCAGGAGGCGCGGGGGCTGCTGCAGCGCGCGCCTGGGGTGCTGCCGGCAGTCAGAGCCGGTTCGAGCGCAGCGGACTCATCATGACGGGAACGGGAGGAGACGGTGGGTCGCCGGGTACCTCCAACCCGGCCGCGGGTGGAGGCGGTGGCGACGGCACCTGCATAGGCTGCGCGTCGTCGCGAGAGGGATCGGGCACCAACGGCGGATACGGCGCAGATGGCCGTTACCAGCTGCCAGGAATCGCAGGCGCTGCCGGAATGAGCCTGACCAGCAGCAGCGCCGCCGCCTTCGGTCTGTTCCGTCAGGGGACACCGACCGTGTCCTTCACGGGCGGCGGTGGCAGTGGCGCATCCAACTCGGGGCTTGGCGGAGGGTATAGCACGGGCGGCGGTGGCGCGGGCGGTGGAAGTCAGAACGGCCGCATCGCAGCAAACGGCATCGCCAACACCGGCGGGGGCGGTGGCGGCGGAGCTTTGTACAGTGCAGGTGCCGCAGGTGGCTCCGGAATCGTCATGATCAGGACGACGTCGAGCGACCCACTCGCCACCACCCCCACGTTCGATACCCCGGTGCGCACGGCCGGTGGATACACCGTCAACGTGACGAACTACGACGCGTCCTACACGTGGACTCCTGCCGTGGCCTCAGGTTCGGTGAGTGCGGGAACCCCGTCGGGATCAACCCTCCCGTTGACCGTCACCGGGCTGAGCGCCGGTGCGTCGTCCGTCCTCACGCTGACGACGACGAGATCGGGATACCTCGACGCGTCGGCGACCGTGACCGGGCAGGCGAAGAGCACGCAGTCGGTGACGTGGTCGCCGACGACGGCGGTGACCGTGTCGCAGTCGCCGTTGACGCCGTCCACGTCGGCGTCGGCTCTGGGGGGCGCGCCGGTCTCGTACGCGGTGGTCGCCGGGTTCACGACGACGACGTGCTCGGTGGATGCGACATCCGGCCAGGTGACGTACACCGGGACGGGTGCGTGCACGGTCCGGGCGACGGCGGCGACGACGTCGGCGTACCTGGAGGGCACGAGGGATGTGACGTTCACGGTGTCGAAGGGCACGCAGACGGTGACGTGGTCGCCGACGTCGGCGCTGACGACGGTGCAGTCCCCGGTCACGCCGGCCGCGGCGGCGACCAGTGGTGACGGGGCGGTCTCGTACGCGAAGGTCAGCAGCACGACCACGACCTGCACCGTGGATCCGACCACCGGGCAGCTGGCCTACACCGGGACCGGCAACTGCGTGGTGCGTGCCACCGCGGCGGCGACCGACCTCTACAACGCCGGCTCCACAGATGTGACGTTCACGATCAGCAAGGCCACCCCGGCGTTGACGTGGGCGCCCACGACGGCGTTCACCGTGCCGGACGCGTCGACGACGTTCACGGCCGCGACCACCGACAGCGACGGGGCGGTGTCGTACACCCTGACCACGAACACCGCCGGCTGCACCCTCAGCGGCCGCGTGCTGTCGTTCACCCAGGAAGGCTCGTGCGGGGTGACCGCGTCGGTCGCCGCCACCGACACCTACAACGCGGTCAGCTCGGTCAGCACGTTCGCGATCTCCAAGGCCGGCCAGACCGTGACGTGGGCGCCATCGAGCACGCTGACCCTGGCCAGCCTGTCCGCGACCCTGCCGGCCGCGACCACGACCGGGGACGGGGCCATCACCTACACCGTCACCAGCGCCGGCGGAACCGGGTGCGGGTTCGCGAACCCGACCAGCCCCGTGCTGACCTACGCCACTGCCGGGACGTGCTCGGTCACCGCGACCGCCGCCGCCACCACCGCATACTCCCAAGGCACCCAGTCAGCGTCGATCGCGGTCACCCTGGCCACCCCGACGATGACCTGGACACCCACCACGGCGCTGTCCATGCCGGCCGCGACCATCACCCCCACCGCAGCATCGACCACCGGGGACGGGGCGATCACCTACGCAGTCACGTCGGGATCGAACTGCAGCGTCGACACCACCACCGGCGCCGTGACCTACACCGCCACCGGCGCCTGCCAGGTCACCGCGACCGCCGCCGCCACCACCCGCTACGCCGCCGGTTCGACCGCCGTCACGTTCACCGTCAGCCTGGCGTCCCAGACGATCACCGGCACCGCGTCCGCCACCAGCCTGCAGCCCGGCGGCACGGCCACCGTGACCCACACCGGCAGCACCGGAACCGGCGCCATCACCTGGACCAACACCACTCCCGGCACCTGCTCCCTGACCGGCACCACCGTCACCGCGATCACCGACGGCACCTGCACCCTGACCGTCAGCATCGCCGCCGACACCACCTACGCCGCCGCCTCCCACACCATCACC
>VFQT010000778.1_pt1 | contig 43095 bp, 35 predicted proteins | sample 3512381 | NCBI WGS metagenome assembly VFQT01 (sample SAMN10412376, study PRJNA504923) | tailings metagenome | isolation source: Relicate 2 Philex TSF3 active mining site | place: Philippines: Tuba, Benguet | collected 2017-08-29 | reverse complement strand
CCCCAAACACCTTGATACGCAAACAAAACCATCTTCTTGTCTCTCTACGCAACGGAAGACGCCGGGCGAGGTTCTGAAGCGAACCAAGATCCAGGCGACACCGCCAATCGGACAAACCAAACTCACGGAGAAACGCGATCTAACGAAAGGCCTGCCTCATCGCGCCTTTCGCCCCTGCGCGTCCCCCGCAAACTACCTTCATTCAGTCAAAAAACACTGACATATCAATAAAGGCAATTTTCAAATATGGGTCAATTTTCCTTTTATCTAAGCTCCATCTCTTATGAGACACCCCGGTTATCGTAAGTCCTAAACCGTTTCAAGTCGGGACAGTATATTCACACATTAAGATTAGTGGATAAACTTATTATATTAATGTTTTTAATTACTTATTGAGTGAAAAATCTCTCAATTTAGACTTCTCGAGCGAGATCAAAGCCCGTTCGAGGCACTCAAGCTGCGAGACGTGCGGGTTCGGCGAAAGCGCCGAACTGGAGGATCAACTGACTGATCGAAGATACGCCGAGCTTCTGCATCAGGTTACGCCGATGAACCTTAACGGTAGCTTCCGACACGTTAAGATCATAAGCGATCTGCTTGCCCAAGCGCCCCTGGCATAGAAGCCCGAAAATCTGGCGTTCCCGAGCAGAGAGTAAATCCATGCGGCAGCGCACCTGTTCTTGCTGAGCAGTTTCCCGAGCATGCCGATGCGCCGCTTCCATCGCGCACCCGATGGCGTCGAGCAGATCCTGCTCTCGGAACGGCTTCGTCATAAACTCAACGGCATGGGCTTTCATCGCCTTCACCGCCATCGGCACATCACCATGGCCGGTGAGGAAGATGATGGGAACCGTGCACCCCATATCGAGCAAGCGACGCTGGATTTCGAGGCCACCCGGCCCAGGAAGGCGAACATCCAGTAGGATGCACCCTGCAATCCCGCGCCGCGCTTCCTCAATCAGGTCGAGGCCATTTTCGTAGAGAGCAACCTCATAGCCGACCGAGCGGAGGATTGAATCCAAGGCGAAACGCATTGCAAGGTCATCATCAACAACATGAATTTTGGGAGTCTTGTCCGTTTTCATGATTATCCTCTTTTCAGGCCCGTTATGATCGAGCTCTTGAATTCCAAAGCATCTGCACGCGGCGCAGCCGGAGCAGCTACACCTTTAGAACATTGTTAAATCTCACGAATTAATCTTATCGCCAAGATAGATACTCCCTAAGTCTAATTAGGTCGCATCTCGGGACGACGCCAAACCACGTCCCGGCAGATATCGATCGCGCGGCATGATCAGCGATGACTGGGAAATGGTGCCCCTGGCCGGACTCGAACCAGCACTCCGTAAGGAACTCGATTTTGAGTCGAGCGCGTCTACCAATTTCACCACAGGGGCACGCGAGGAGCAGCGCCTAGACGATCCTTTTCAGGGACGCAAGATACTGGCTCAACTCAATCCCCAAACCCGCCGGTAGGACAGTGCTTCGGCGATATGTACACGACAAACATCGTCCTGACCTGAAAGATCGGCAATTGTTCGGCTGACCCGCAAGATACGTTCAAAACTGCGCGCCGAGAGCCGAAGGGTAGATGCCGCTTGCGCCAACAATGCCTGACCAGCGGCATCAGGCGTGGCATATCGCGCCAGCACATCACCCTCAGCTTGCGCATTGGTGCGCGGCCCAGTCGGCCCGTAACGCGCAGATTGCCGGTCGCGCGCTTCAACAACTCTGGCGCGGACTTCAGCGGATGTTTCTGCACGTGCGGGGCGAAGCAGATCTGCTGCGGGCACAGCTGCAACCTCAAGATGCAGATCGATCCGATCGAGCAAGGGGCCAGATATCCGCGCTTGATAATCCACGGCACAGCGCGGCGCGCGGGCGCAGGCGCGACTGGCGTCGTCAAGGTAGCCGCAGCGACACGGGTTCATCGCCGCGATGAACTGGACACGCGCAGGAAAGCTGACATGCGCATTGGCACGCGCCACGCTGACCTGGCCCGTCTCGAGTGGTTGCCTTAGGGAATCGAGGACGGCCCGCTGAAACTCTGGCAGTTCATCGAGGAAAAGGACACCCAGATGTGCGAGGCTGATTTCACCGGGACGGATGCGGAGCCCTCCCCCCACCAACGCCGCCATGGATGCAGAATGATGCGGCGCCCGGAAAGGACGCCGCCGCGACAGCCGCCCTGCCTCTAACGTTCCTGAAATACTGGCAATCATTGACACCTCGAGCGCTTCGGCTGGGCTGAGATCAGGCAAGATACCCGGCAAGCAAGATGCGAGCAGCGATTTCCCAGCGCCGGGCGGCCCGGACATCAGCATATTATGCCCCCCGGCCGCCGCAATTTCGAGCGCGCGACGCGCGACCTCTTGCCCCCGCACTTGGGCGAGGTCTGGTCCGGGCGGCAGGTTTACCACTTCCCCTGGCGGCGCAGGTGGAAGGAGTGCTTCTCCTTTCAGATGATTGAGCAGCGCCAAAAGGCCCGGCGCGCCAATCACTTCGATTGAACCCGCCCACCCCGCTTCGGCAGCCTGCGGCGCAGGACAGACCAGCCCCAAGCCCGCGGCATTGGCCGCCATGGCTGCAAGCAGCACGCCGGGGGAGGCCGCCACGCGGCCGTCCAGCCCCAATTCTCCGACGAAGATATAGCTTGCGAGGGTTTCGGCATCGACAAGCCCCATGGCGCCGAGCAACGCCATCGCGATCGGCAGGTCGTAATGAGAGCCCTCTTTAGGAAGATCTGCTGGTGAGAGGTTCAGCGTGATCCGCTTTGGCGGCAATGAAAGGCCAATCGCGGCCATTGCGGCGCGCACCCGCTCTCGGCTTTCAGCGACAGCCTTATCTGGCAAACCAACCAAGACAAAGGCCGGCATGCCGGGCGCGATCTGGCACTGCACCTCGACGCTACGTGCTTCTAGGCCGAGATAGGCCATGGTTTGTGCAATGGCGACCATCAGCGCCATCGCTCCCTGATACGCAACACGGGAACCCCCTTTACCCGCAGGGACGGCGCCACTGCCAAACCCTGCAGCAAAGAGAATGATCAAACTTCGCGACGCTGTCGAGAGAAAGGGCGTTGAAACCGAACGCCTTCCACCCCAAATTCGGGGTAAGATGCGGCAATCGCCTTGGAAAAAAATGCTTCAACTGCCCGGCGTTCGGCTCTTCGCCGCCGGATTGGGCGCTGTGCTAATGGTTTCCGCCCCCTTGGTCGCACCCTTACCTGGACCCGCGGGGATGGCCTTTTTCCTTGTGGGACTGGGGCTGGTGCTGCAAAGCTCGGCTTGGGCGCGGCGTCGTTATGTGCATTTGAAGCGGCGTTACCCGAAACAAGGCGGCTGGGCGGATTGGGGCCTGCGGCGCGCAAGCCACAAGCGACGCCAAGCGCGCAAGAAACAGGTCAAAGGCGATTGACTCTGCCTTCAGATGCCCTTATCGGCCCGTTCCAACAGAGCCGCCTTTGTCTGGCGGCTTTTTCATTTGATTTTGTTTTGAGGGCATGAGCGATGAAGCGCACCTTCCAGCCGAGCAACCTTGTACGGGCTCGTCGTCACGGTTTCCGGGCTCGCATGGCGACCGTGGGTGGCCGTGCTGTTATCCGCGCCCGCCGCGCGCGTGGCCGCAAGAAGCTTTCCGCCTGATCACGCTTCGCAAGCGGTCGGAGTTCCTGGCCGCTAATACCGGAAAAAGGGCCGCCTCGGGCGGCCTTGTTCTGTTGGTTCGCGACCGATTAGACGATGATCCGCAGATGCGGATTGGCTTTACTGTTACAAAAAAGATTGGAAACGCGGTGATCCGCAACCGGATGAAGCGCCGGTTTCGGGAACTGGCCCGCCGCGTTCTGCCTGAGGCGGGTGTCGCAGGCGCAGATCATGTCCTGATCGGCAGGGCTTCGGGGGTTGAGAAGCCTTTTGACGGTCTCGAGGCAGACTTGAGGCGTGCCCTCAAAATGGTGCGGCGATAGATGGCCCGGCTACTCATCCTCTTCGCAAAATTGTGGCAATGGGGGCCGTCTGCCGTACTTCCCCCCAGCTGCCGCTATCAGCCGTCATGTTCGGCCTATGCAATCGAGGCGTTAGGGCGCTATGGCGCGCTCAAAGGAAGTTGGCTTGCCGCGCGTCGCATCCTGCGCTGTCACCCATGGGGCGGACAGGGTTATGACCCGGTGCCATGATGAAATTGGGCTTCGAGCTGTTGGGGAAATGAATTGAACGAGAATCGCAACTTCGTGCTCGCCATTTTGTTATCGGCGGTTGTCCTATTTGGTTGGACAATGCTGGGCGATAAGCTCTTCCCGAAACCAAAGGCGCCGCCCGCAGCAGAATCTGCGCCCACCGGATCTTCTGGAGCTTCTAACTCTGTTGCCCTCCCCGCTGCCTCCAAGCCGCGGGACGTCAATGCCGTTCTGGCAGAGGGCGGACGCATTCAGGTTGAAACCCCTAAACTCAAAGGGTCGATCAACCTCAAGGGCGCCCGCTTTGATGACCTTATCCTCCCCCGCCATACCGTGACCCTTGACGCTAAGTCTGGCCCCGTGCGCATCCTCTCCCCCGCCGGGACGGAGCACAGCCAATTTGCGGGTTTTGGCTGGACAGGCAGCGGTGCTGCGTTCCCCAACACGGAGACCGTCTGGAAAGCGAACGGCAGCAAGTTGACGCCGCAAAACCCGGTCACCCTGAGTTGGGACAATGGCCAGGGCCAGATCTTCCAGATCAAGCTGTCGGTTGACGAAAACTATATGTTTGCAGCCGAACAGAGCATCATCAACAAGGGGGCGGGCCCCGTCGCTGCGCGCCCCTATGGCTATATCAACCGCGGCTATGCGACTGTGGGCAAAACAAGCACGCTGGCTGGCCCCAGTCATGACGTTGATAGTTGGACCATCCATGTTGGCCCGATTGGCACGTTCGAAAATGCCACAAATTATGACGTCAACTACACCGATCTCGACGAAGCAGGTGCAAATGGCCCGCGATTCAAATCGACGGGCGGCTGGCTGGGCTTTGGCGACACTTATTGGCTGACCGCGATGGCTCCCTCGCAGACGGCGCATATGGATGCCGGTTTCCGCAAGGGCAGCGGCACCTATCAGGCCGATTACGCGCTCGATAATGTCGTGATTGCGCCCGGCCAGTCCAGCACGGTGAAAACGCACTTCTTTGCCGGCGCGAAGGAAGTGCCGGTTCTCGATGGCTATATGGACTCGCTCGGCATCCAGCAGTTCGGCAATGCGATCGACTGGGGTTGGTTCAAGATGTTCGCCAAGCCGATCTTCTACCTGCTCGACAGCCTGTTCAAGCTGGCCAAGAATTTTGGCGTTGCGATCATCCTTCTCACCGTCATCGTGAAGCTGGTGATGTTCCCCATTGCCCAGCGTCAGTTCGCCTCAATGGCCGCGATGCGCGTGGTCCAGCCCAAGGTCAAGGAGTTGCAGGAACGCTATAAGGATGATCGCCAGAAGATGCAGCAGGCGATGATGGAGCTGTATCAGAAGGAAAAGATCAACCCGATGGCGGGCTGCCTGCCGATCTTCATCCAGATCCCGGTTTTCTATGCGCTCTATAAAGTGCTGTTGCTGACCATCGAAATGCGCCACCAGCCCTTTGCGCTGTGGATCAAGGATTTGTCTGCGCCTGATCCGCTGACCCCCGTCAATCTCTTTGGGCTCCTCGATTTCACCCCACCAAGCTTCATCGCGCTTGGGGTGCTGCCGATCCTTTTGGGGATCACGATGTATATCCAGTTCAAGCTGAACCCGGCGCCCGCCGATCCCGTGCAGCAGCAAGTCTTTTCAATCATGCCGTGGATCATGATGTTCCTGATGGCGCCCTTTGCCGCGGGGCTGCAGCTCTACTGGGTCGTCAACAACCTCTTGACCATCGCGCAGCAAAAGCTGCTCTATGCGCGCCACCCGGCGATGAAGGAACCGATAAAGGCGTGACCGACGCGACTGACCTTATCGAGACGGCCCGGAAGCTGTTTTCCGGGCCGATCACCTTTTTGAAATCTGCGCCGGACCTGAAGTTCCTGCCCGACGCGGAAGTCAACGAAGTGGCCTTTGCTGGACGGTCCAACGTTGGCAAATCATCGCTCATCAATGCGCTCACGAACCGCAATGGTTTGGCGCGCACGTCCAACACGCCGGGCCGGACGCAGGAGCTTAACTTTTTTGATGTGGGCGATCCGCTAAAGTTCCGGCTGGTCGATATGCCGGGCTATGGCTTTGCCGAGGCGCCCAAGGATGTCGTCAAGAAATGGCGCTTCCTTGTGAACGACTATCTGCGCGGGCGGCAGGTGCTGAAGCGCGCGCTGGTGCTGATCGACAGCCGCCACGGCATCAAGGATGTCGACCGCGATGTGATGGATATGCTCGATGCCGCCGCTGTCAGCTACCACCTCGTCCTGACCAAGGCAGACAAGATCAAGGCATCTGCCCTGGCTGAGGTGACCGCCAAGACGGCCGAGGAAGCCCGCAAGCGCCCGGCAGCCCACCCGCACATCATCGCGACCTCCAGCGAAAAGGGTATGGGCCTGCCCGAATTACGGGCCGCGATTTTGGGTGCGGTTAGCGATTAAGCGATTTCCGGACATTACCAACCCGCCCGTGCTGAGCCTGTCGAAGCACTATCTTTGATGATCGCATCGCAAGATCAAAAGCAGCCCTTCGACAGGCTCAGGGTAAGCGGCGATGGATCGCCCTCTCGACTTTGCTGCATAGTCATGATTAGGAACAGATATGCTGAAGCTCATCATCGGCAATAAAGTCTATTCCAGCTGGTCGCAGCGCGGCTGGCTTGCCGCCAAGCAATCGGGCCTGCCTTTTGAAGAAGTCGTTGTGCCGCTTTACGATGAGGCTTGGGCCGCGCGGCGCGAACAGCCGGACATCCGCCCATCAGGCGGAAAAGTCCCAATCTTGTGGGATGGGGAAACGCCCGTCTGGGACAGTCTGGCGATCCTTCTCCATCTTGATGCCTTGTCCGGCGGCGACAAATTCTGGCCGGCTGATCCCACCGCGCGCGCAATTGCACTCTCGCTTGCAGCCGAAATGCATTCAGGCTTCATGCCGCTGCGGCGCAACCACCCGTTCAACCTTCGCCGCGTCTACCCCCCTGCGTCACTTGATCCCGAGGTGGCGGCAGATGTCGCGCGGCTTGCCCAGCTTTGGGATCAAACCCGCGCTCGATTTGGACAGGGTGGTCCCTATTTGTTTGGCGATTTTGGTGCGGCCGACATCATGTTCGCGCCAGTTGTCACCCGACTGGTGACCTATTCCATCCCAGTGCCAGATGCGGCGCGCGGCTATATGGATGCGATTTTGGCCCACCCCTTCATGCAGCAATGGGCCGCTGATGCGGCACGAGAAGATTGGGTGATCCCGCGCTTTGAACGGGAGGATGCATGATCGACCCGATTGACCTGACCAAGCGCCTGATCGCTGCTCCGTCCGTTACACCGGCACGGGGCGAGGTCTTTGATGTGCTTGAAGCCGCTTTGCAGCCCTTGGGCTTTGAAGTTGACCGTTTCATCTGCGGCGATGCGCCCGATGGGCCGGTCGAGAACCTTTTCGCCACCCGCGCCGGCACGGGCGACGGCCCGCACTTTGCCTTTGCCGGACATCTCGATGTTGTTCCGCCAGGTAAGGGCTGGACGAGCGACCCGTTTGCGCCTGAAATCCGGGGTGACCTTCTCTACGGTCGGGGCGCGGTGGACATGAAGGCAAGCATCGCGGCCTTTGTAGCGGCCATCCCGCCAGAAAGCGCCGGACGGATCAGTCTGATCATCACCGGCGATGAAGAAGGCCCAGCCGTCTTTGGGACCGTCGCACTGATCGAGCTTATGAAGGCCAAGGGGCTGGTGCCCGATCTCTGCCTTGTGGGCGAACCAACCTCGGTTAACCGACTGGGCGATATGATGAAGATTGGGCGGCGCGGCTCGGTCAATATCTGGATCACCGTGCCGGGCATCCAAGGCCATGTCGCCTATCCGCACCTTGCCGATAATCCGGTGCCCAAGCTGGTGCGCGCCTTGGCGCGGATCGACGCGCTGGTGCTGGATGAAGGGACCGACTGGTTTCAACCCTCCAATATCGAGATCACCGATCTGGAGGTCGGCAACCCCGCCACCAATGTGATCCCGGCGGCGGCCAAGGCACGGCTCTCCATCCGGTTCAACGATCTCCACAGCGGCGAGAGCCTCGCGGCGATGATCCGGGATGTCGTATTGGCCGAAGCGCCCGATGCAATCGTCGAGCCGCGCATTTCTGGTGAGGCTTTTCTGACCCCTCCGGGGCCGCTGAGCGATCTGGTTGCCACAGCGGTGGAGACGGTGACGGGGATAACGCCCGAAGCCTCGACCACAGGCGGCACATCGGATGCGCGCTTCCTCTCACGGCTTTGCCCGGTGGTGGAATTTGGCTTGCCCAATGCGACGATGCACAAGCTGGACGAAGCAGTTTCTTTGAAAGATATCGAAGATATTACAAATATTTATCAGACAATTCTGAAAAATATTTGAAAGTCAGCGCGCGCGCCTGAGGATGATATAAAGTGCGCCTTCCCCGCCATGACGCGGATGGGCGTTACGAATGGCGGCGATCCGATCCGCATAAGAGGAGACGGCAAGCCAATCCAACACCGAAGCCCGGATCACCCCACGACTGGTCGGCGGCAAGCGCGGATTATCTTTGGCGGGTTTGCCGGTAATCAACAGGATCGTGCGATCCCCCCGGCGTAGCGCTGCTTCCAACCCGCGGTTCAAGCGGACATGCGCCGTGGCCAGCGTCTCGCCATGCAAGTCAATCGTGACATCGGGGACAAGATCCCCTTTGGCGAGCCTTTTGTCCCAACTGCCATCGAGCGTATCCCGCGCAGGCGGCGCGGCACTATTGCGCGCCGGGCGTGGATGATGATGCATGATGCGATGGGGGGGCAGCTTAGGCCGCACTTCGATGGGGATGTCCGGGCCTGTAGCGGGAGATTCGGGCAGATTCTTCCCCGGCAACGGCCGTGCAGTCCGGGCGACTCTCACCCATAGAGCATGTTCTTCAGCGCTGAGATGACGTGGCCGCATCACGGGCCTCCAGAGCCAGACGAGCAAGACTTGCTTTCGGCAGGAGCACCAAGGCGCTCCCGCGTGCAAGCATACCCCCTGCAATCTGCCGGGCCTCGCTGCCGGCACCCCAGAATGTATCGAAGCGATTGGCACCTTTGATCGCCCCACCAACATCTTGTGCGACCCACAGACCGTTCGCCTCTGAGCGATCTGTCATCAGGAAAACGGGAGCGCCCAGAGGAACAAATCGCGGGTCTGCGGCAACCGTCGCCCGCGCAGCCACCGGCAGCCCTAATGCGCCCAACGGCCCCGGCCCCGTCACTTCGCGAAAGAAGATATAGCTCTTATTCTCGTTCATCAGGGCCCTGCCCGCGTCCGGGTTTGCGCGGAGCCAATCCATGATTGCCTGCATCGAGATATTCTGAGGCGGCAAAAGCCCGCGATCTCGCATCAGCTTGCCAATCGCTGTGTAGGCATGCCCGTTCTGGCCATCATAGCCGATCCGCATGATGCTTCCATCCGGGAGGGAGAGCCGCCCTGATCCTTGTACCTCAAGGAAGAAGAGCTCAACGGGGTCAGCAGCCCAAGCAAGCTCGAGTCCGCGACCTGCCAGACTGCCCGCCTCAATTTCTGCGCGGTCAGCATATGGAATAAAGCGCCCATCGCGCACACGCCCGCGCAACTGACGGCCCTTGAGACTGCTGGCAAACAGGCCAAGGTCAGCCTCAACCAAGTCTGGCGGGCGGCGATAAATTGGCGCGGTATAGCCTGGTGCCTGGGTGCGAGACGCTTTTATCTCTGGTTCGTAATAGCCTGTCGCCAGCGCCTGCCCACTGCCCACGCGAACGGCGGCGAAGGCCTCTTCAAAGAAGCGGACAGCATCTTGAGCCGTGGCTGCGGATTGACACGGCGCGCGCCAATCCTCGGCTTCTGTCAGCCCTGAGATGTCCGTGCGCGTCAAGAGGACAGGACACGACACTCGAAACGCTGCCAAAGCGCGTGCCGCAGCTTCCGGCGCAATCCCGGAGAGATTGATGGGGGACGCATGATCGACCCCAGCTTCGCGTGCTGACGCTGGCGGGGGTAGCGACTGAACGACCGGTGACGATGGCGCCATATCCCGCGCGCAGGCCGAAAGCATCAACGCTAGGGCGCTGAAAGCTAGGCAAGAAGAGAAGCGGCGGGACATCCCCGCTCGGTTAGGCCGCTTCGTCCGTATCGACAAGAACCCAGTTGGGATCATCCGACCGCACATCCCGCTCGAACGTCCATTCGTCATGGGTCTCGATCGCATCCGTCAGCGAGCCCGCGATCACAGTGCCCTCTTGGTCGCGGGTGACCGCCGCAATATCGGCATCGAAGCGCACAGAAATGCGCGCCACCCGGCCGTCCAATTCTGCTTTAGTGATCGTTGCGCGATCGATCCGTACCAAACGATTGTCGAGGACTTCACCCGCGTCGGCGCGCGCTTTGATGGCAGCGGAAAAGCTGTCCAGCACATCCCCACTGACATAAGGCGCGAGGAGAGCTTCATCGCCCTTCCAAAAGGCGTCAAGGATCATATGGTAAGCGGCCTTTGCACCGCCGACGAATTCCGCAGGATCAAAACGACTATCGACCTGCGCAATCGCCTGCAGGCCGGTCGCTGCCGACGCTTCGATGCTTTGGCCCGACGTCATCGAGGGTGCCGTACCGCCGCGAGCCTCAGCCGCGCCGACGGGGCCGGCAACCGACACCGGCTCTTCCGCAGGCTTATCAAAGGTCTGCTCATGGCCCGAACGTTTGCCCAGAACCGCGTAAAGCCGGAGCCCCAAAAATGCCGCCACCATCGCAAAAAGAACCGTTTCAACCACGCGCTCATCCTTTCAGGCCATTAACATAGGGCGTTGACCGGCCGCTTTCAAATACTGCTTTCGTCAGGGGTCTCTCAATCTGCGGCATTGCCCTTGCCGTGTAGCCCTGCTAGTCGGCGCGCTTTACGGCGGGATCCCGCACTTTCGAGAGAGAACAGGACTAGGTAAGCCATGGCTGACGATACCAAAGAACCCCTTCCCAATGGTGAAGACACCCTCCCCGCCGTGGGCGTTATTTCGCAATATGTGAAGGACCTGTCTTTCGAAAATCCCAACGCACCCGCCGTTTTCCAGTGGCAAGGCCAGCCGCAGATCGATGTTAACTTTAATATCGGCAATGAGCAGGTTGGCGAAGACGCATATGAAGTGACGCTGAAGATCAACGTTGTCGCAAAGAGCGCCGACAAGGTCGCTTTCCAAGTGGAGCTTCTCTATGCGGGCCTGTTCGGCGTTCGCAACGTGCCAGAAGATCAACTTGCGCCGATCCTGCTGGCGCAAGGCCCTGCGATGATGTTCCCTTTTGCTCGCCGCGTTTTGGCTGACGCCGTGCGCGACGGCGGCTTCCCGCCGCTGATGCTTGACCCGATTGATTTCGGCGCGCTGTTCATGCAGCAAGCTGAACTCGCGGCGCAAGACGCCGCCGGTGAAGGCGCTGAAGGCAACGCCTGAGCCAGATTGGCAAAGGCGACCCTTTTGTGAAACTCGGCAAAGCCATTGGCACGATCGGCGGGCTGACATTGCTCAGCCGCGTGCTTGGCTTTGCCCGCGAAATGGTCATGGCGCGCGTCTTGGGCGCCAACATGTTCGCGGATGCGTTTCTTGTTGCCTTCCGCCTTCCTAACACCTTTCGACGTTTTTTTGGCGAAGGGGCCTTTTCCGCCGGGTTCGTCCCGCTCTTCAGCCAACGCTATCACGGCGAAGGTGGCCTTGAAGAGGCAAAACGCTTTTCGGAAGAAATTCTGGCCGTCTTTCTCCCGGCCCTTTTCCTCTTTACCCTGATCGGCCAGATCGCGATGCCAGCCATGGTTTGGCTGCTGGCTTCTGGCTATGCCGGTGAACCAGAGAAGTTTGATCTGACGGTCTGGCTCTCGCGGCTGACCTTCCCCTATCTGATGCTGATCAGCCTTGTGTCGCTCTATTCGGGCGTCCTCAATTCGATGCATCGCTTTGCGGCGGCCGCCTTTGCGCCGACATTGCTCAACCTCGCAATGCTGGTGGCGCTCCTGCTCTTCCGGGATGGCGGCGCGGTGACCGCCCAAGCCATCTCAATTGCGGTTGTCATCGGCGGGGTGGCGCAGCTTGCGCTTGTCTGGTGGTCAGCGCGGCAAGCGGGCATTTCGCTCAAATGGCGGCGTCCACACCTGACGCCCGGCGTGCGGCAGTTCTTTCGTGTTGTTATCCCCGCGACTTTCGCCGCGGGTGTCTACCAGATCAGCATTTTGATCGACACGCAGTTCGTAAGCTATCTGCCCGAAGGGTCGATGGCCCACCTTAATTATGCCGACCGCCTGAACCAACTGCCGCTTGGGATTATCGGCACGGCGCTGGGCACGGCGATCCTCCCGTCGATCAGCAAATATGTTGATCAGGGCAAGCCAGAGGAAGCCGAAGCGATCCAAAACCAAGCGCTCGAGCTCGGGATGCTGCTGACCCTGCCGGCCGCGATTGCCTTTGCGGCCGCTGGAGTTCCGCTGGTGACCGCCTTGTTTCGCGGGGGCGCCTTTACGCCCGAAGATGCTGTTATCACAGGCACAACCTTGGGCATTATCGCCTTGGGCCTGCCCGCTTATGTCCTGGTAAAAGTGTTCACCCCCGGCTTTTTCGCCCGTGAAGATACCAAGACCCCGCTTCGGATCGCACTGTGGGTGCTGGCGGCGAATATCGCGCTCAACTTCGCTCTGGTGCCAATATTTGGCCTTTATGGGCTCGCCGCTGCGCTGATGCTCACCGCGTGGCTCAATTGCGCGATGCTCTATGTCACGCTGCACAAGCGCGGACATCTAACAATCTCCGCAGCCGTCAAGGCGCGCGTCGCGCGTCAAACGCTGGCGGCGCTCGCGATGGGGGCAACCCTTTATGGCGTTAATGTTCTGATCGGACCAATGTTCAATGGGGGAACGCTGGCCCGCATGGTGGCGCTTTCGGCGCTGATCGGAACGGGCGGGATCGTCTATTTCGGCCTTGGCTGGGTGATCGGCGCGTTTGACCGAGACGGGCTTCTAACCCTATTGCGCCGTCGTAAGGCAAGCGATGCCGCGGCCTAACTCTTACTCTTAAGGAAGTTTCGATGCGTGTCGTCTCTGGGATCCAGCCAACCGGCAGCCTTCACCTTGGCAATTATCTGGGGGCGATCCGTAACTGGGTGCAGATGCAGCAAGACATTGCGGGCGACTGTCTCTATTTCTTGGCGGATCTTCACGCGATCAGCCTGCCGCACGACCCCAAGGAGCTTGCCGCCAACACCCGTGAAATGGCGGCAGCCTTGGTCGCTTGCGGGATCGATACCGACCGTTCGATCCTCTTCAATCAGGCGCGCGTCCCCGCCCATGCCGAGCTTCAATGGCTGTTGAACGGCACGGCGCGAATGGGCTGGCTCAACCGGATGACGCAGTTCAAGGACAAATCAGGCAAGAACCGCGAAGGTGCTTCTATCGCACTCTTCACCTACCCTGTGCTGCAAGCCGCAGATGTTCTCCTTTATCAGGCGACGCATGTGCCTGTGGGGGACGATCAGAAGCAACATCTCGAATTGGCGCGGGATATTGCGCAGAAGTTCAACAATGATTTTGCGTCAGAAGACGCGCCCGTCTTTACCCTGCCCGATCCGATCATTCCGAAATCTGGCGCCGCTCGGATCATGAGCCTGCGCGATGGCAGTGCCAAAATGTCCAAGTCCGATCCGTCGGATATGAGCCGGATCAACCTGACCGATGATGCCGACATCATCCTGCAAAAGGTGAAAAAGGCCAAAACCGATCCCGAGCCGCTGCCGTCCGATGCCAAGGGCCTGGAAGGCCGCGCCGAGGCACAAAATCTGGTGGGCATTTATGCAAGCCTGTCGGGCGAGAGCGTAGATGCCGTGCTTGCCCGCTTTGGCGGACAGGGCTTTGGCGCGTTCAAGCCCGCGCTGGCGGAATTGTTGGTGGAAACATTGGGGCCGATCAGCGCGCGGTTCAACGCATTGCGGGAGGACACAACGTCCTTGGACGCGCTGCTGGTGAAAGGCGCAGAACGCGCAGCCACGCTGGCCGCGCCAACGCTGGCCGCAGCCTATCAGGCGCTTGGCCTTCAGCGCTAAGTGTTGTTCAACCTCTATTCAGCCGAATTGAGACTTATTAGGTTGAACCTTGTCCAAGACTGCTCTTAGATTCGCATAAGGGATTGAACATGACGCGTGTCTCGTCGCTTTTCCGCCTCACCGCACCAGTGATCCTGCTGGCAGTAGGGGGATGCGCGCAGAGCTTTAATGCCAAGGTCAGCCGGTTTCAGCAGATGCCCGTAGCTCAAGGGCAAAGCTTTACGGTGCAGGCAGCAGACCCGTCGCTGTCGGGTGGCCTCGAATTTGGAACTTACGCCAATCTGATCGCAGGCAAGCTCACGAGCCTCGGCTATCGCCCAACGGAAAATGGGGCTTCGGCGGATCTTGTCGTCAAAGTCAGCTACAGCGTCGATAAGGGCAAGGAAAAACTGCGTTCGGCACCGAGCAGCAGGTTCAACCGGTGCTGGGGCTTTTATGATCCGTGGTGCGGCGGCTTTGGTTATTGGGGCCGCCCCTATCGTTATTACGGCTATTATCCGGGCTTTTATGATCCGTTCCTGTTCGGGCCTGGCGGATTACGCGACGATGTTGAAAGCTACACCGTCTTCACCAGCGAGCTTGATCTGAAAATTGAGCGAACAGGCAGCGGAGAGCGGGTGTTTGAAGGCAAGGCGCAAGCTCAGTCGCTTAACGACACTCTCACCTATCTTGTCCCCAATCTCGTCGAGGCGATGTTTACGGACTTTCCTGGCAATTCCGGCGAGACGGTGAAGATCACTGTCCCGCCTCCGCCCAAGCGCAAATAAGCCTGCCGAACTCGCCTTGCCTCAATCCAGATTGGGCCGCAGCCAGCGGGTCGCCGTTGCCAGATCGACGCCACGCCGCGCGGCATAATCTTCAAGCTGATCTTGCCCGATCCGCGCAACGCCAAAATATTCGCTGTCTGGATGACCGAAATAAAAGCCGGATACGGCTGCGGTCGGCAGCATAGCGAAGCTCTCGGTCAAGGTTATCCCAATATTTTCCGGGGCCTTGAGAACGTCAAACAGGATCGGCTTCAGGCTATGATCCGGACAGGCGGGATAGCCCGGTGCGGGACGAATGCCGCGATATTCCTCTTTGATCAGCGCCTCATTGGTCAATTGCTCGCCGGGCGCATAGCCCCATAGCGTCGTGCGGACATGCTCATGCAACCGCTCGGCAAAGGCTTCGGCAAAGCGATCCGCCAGCGCTTTCAGCAAAATATCCTGATAATCATCATGCGCCGCCTTGAAGCGCGCGATATGTGGGTCAATCCCGTGGATGCCGACCGCAAAGCCGCCCATCCAATCGCCATCCGGGCTGATAAAATCAGCGAGGCACATATTGGCACGGTCCCGGCTCTTGCGGATCTGCTGACGCAGGAAGCTGAAAGTCACATGCCGCTCTTCCTCGGGCAGATGGACAACTACGTCATCCCCCTCGCGCGCGCAGGGCCAGAGGCCGACCACGCCCTTTGCCGTCAGCCATTTTTCCGCGATGATGGTGTCGAGCATCTTGTTTGCATCCGCAAACAGGTTTCGGGCGCTTTCGCCGACAATATCATCGTCGAGAATGGCAGGATAAGTGCCATGCAATTCCCATGCCCGGAAGAAGGGCGTCCAGTCGATCACCTCGCGCAGATCGGCCAGGCTCCAATCGGTAAAGACGTGAAGACCCGGCTTCACAGGCGGGGGAGCCTTATGGCTCATATCCGCCGCAAATCCATTGGCGCGCGCCTCATCAAGGCTCAATAATGCACTTGGGTCCTTCCCGGCCCGAACATCACGGACATGCTGATATTCATCTGCTGTCGTCTCGACAAAGCCATCGCGTTGCGTGTCAGAAAGCAATTGCGAGGCGACGCCCACCGCACGGCTGGCATCCAGCACATGGATGACTGGACCGTCATAAGCGGGATCAATCTTGAGCGCGGTATGGACCTTGGAAGTGGTCGCCCCGCCGATCAGCAGCGGGATGGCCATGCCCGCACGCTGCATTTCCTCGGCCACGGTCACCATTTCATCGAGCGAGGGCGTGATCAGGCCGGATAGGCCGATAATATCCGCATCATGGTCCTTCGCAGCCTTCAGAATGTCCGTCCACGGCACCATGACACCCAGGTCGATAACTTCATAGCCATTGCACTGGAGGACGACGCCAACGATGTTCTTACCGATATCATGCACGTCGCCCTTGACGGTCGCCATGATGATCCGGCCCTTGGCCTTCTGCCCCTCTTCCTTTTCCGCCTCGATAAAGGGAATGAGGTGGGCGACAGCCTTTTTCATCACCCGCGCGGATTTCACGACCTGCGGTAGGAACATCTTGCCGGAGCCGAACAGGTCCCCCACCACGTTCATGCCGTCCATCAACGGCCCTTCGATTACCTCGATCGGACGTTTGGCTTGCTGCCGGGCTTCTTCGGTATCTTCGACAATATAGGCGTCGATTCCCTTGACCAGCGCGTGCTCCAGCCGCTTGCGCACCTCCCAGCCACGCCACTCCTCGGCGGCCTTTTCAGCAGCGGCATCGGTGCCCTTGAACCGCTCCGCGAGGGTGATCAGCCGCTCGGTGGCATCGGGCCGCCGGTTGAGGACAACATCCTCGCAGGCATCGCGCAGCTCCGGGTCGATCGTGTCATAAACGTCCAACTGCCCAGCATTGACGATGCCCATGTCCATGCCCGCCGGAATGGCGTGGTACAGAAACACGCTGTGCATCGCCCGGCGCACCGGCTCATTCCCGCGAAAGCTGAACGACAGGTTGGAAAGCCCGCCCGAAATATGGACGTGCGGGCAGCGGGCCTTGATCTCCCGCGCTGCCTCGATGAAGTCGAGGCCGTAATTATTATGCTCCTCAATCCCGGTCGCAACGGCGAAGATATTGGGGTCAAAGATGATGTCTTCCGGCGGAAAGCCGATACCCGTCAGCAACTTATAAGCGCGTTCACAAATCTCGACCTTGCGGTCCTTGCTGTCTGCCTGCCCCTTTTCGTCAAAGGCCATCACGACAACCGCGGCGCCATAGGCTAGGCATTTGCGGGCCTGCGCGAGAAACGCAGCCTCGCCTTCCTTCATGCTGATGGAGTTGACGATGGGCTTACCCGAGACGCATTTCAGGCCCGCTTCGATGACCTCCCATTTGGAACTGTCGATCATCACCGGCACGCGGGCGATATCAGGCTCGGCCGCGATCAGCTTCAAATAGGTTGTCATCGCCTCAACGGCGTCGAGCAGCCCTTCATCCATGTTCACATCGATGATCTGCGCGCCATTTTCGACCTGTTGGCGCGCGACCTCGACCGCCTTGGTATAATCACCCGCAAGGATCAGCTTCTTGAACGCGGCAGAGCCGGTGACATTGGTGCGCTCGCCCACATTGACGAAGGTCGCGGTGGCTTGGGTATCAGTCATAAAATACTTTCAGGAAGCAGAAATCAGGCGGCAATCGTCATCGGTTCCAGCCCGGCAAGGCGGGTGCGGACGGCAGGCGTCGGAACCTGGCGAGGCGGGATGCCCGCCACCACACGGGCAATTGCGGCGATATGCTGAGGCGTCGACCCGCAGCAGCCCCCCAATATGTTAACCTGCCCGGCCTCTGCCCATTCACGGACATGCGCAGCTGTTTCCTCCGGTAGCTCATCATATTCGCCCAACTCATTGGGCAGGCCCGCATTGGGATAGACCATGATCAGCGTATCCGCGATACCAGACAGCAGCTTCACATGCGGGCGAAGTTGCTCGGCACCAAAGGAGCAGTTGAGCCCAATCGTCACCGGCCGGGCATGACGCACCGCGTACCAGAAAGCCTCAACAGTATGGCCCGACAAATTGCGGCCTGACAGGTCCGTCAGCGTCATCGAGATCATCAGCGGCAGATCGCGGCCCAGCGCATCCTGCGCTTCGAGTACAGCCATGATCCCGGCCTTGGCGTTCAGTGTATCAAACACCGTTTCGATCAGGATGAAGTCGACCCCGCCTTCGACCAGCGCATCGACCTGTTCGCGATAGACATTCTTCAGCGTGTCAAAATCAATCTCGCGATAGCCGGGATCATTGACATCAGGCGACAGCGAGAGCGTCTTGTTGGTCGGCCCGATCGCGCCCGCCACAAAGCGCGGACGACCATCGCGCGCGGCGAAATCATCAGCCATGCGGCGCGCAATCCGCGCATTGGCAAGGTTCAGATCGCGAACCAGATGCTCGGCAGCATAATCGGCCTGGCTGATCTGAGTCGAGCTGAAGGTGTTGGTGGAAATGATGTCCGATCCTGCCTCCAGATAGGCGGTCGCGATCTTCTCGATCACATCTGGGCGGGTCAGCGCCAGAATATCATTATTTCCCTTCTGATCCCGAGACAGGCCCAAATTGCCGGCATAATCAGCCTCTGCCAGCCGGAAATTCTGGATCTGGGTGCCCCAGGCCCCGTCAGTCATCAAAATGCGATGTTGGGCTTCTGCCAAAAGGCGCTCACGGGCGGACATGGGCTGTGCTTCCTTGCGGGCGACGCCCTAGCAAATGACAAATCGCATAGCTGAGTTCGGCGCGGTTCAATGTGTAGAAATGGAAGTGGCGGACGCCACCGGCGTAGAGTCGGCGACACATTTCGGCAGCGATTGTTGCTGCGATCAGCTGACGCGCGGCAGGATGATCATCAAGGCCATCAAAAAGACGATCCATCCAATCCGGGATTGACGCGCCGCACGCTTGGGCAAATTTGCGCGCTTGGGCCACGTTCGACACCGGCAAGACTCCCGGCACGATTTCGGCATCAATCCCCGCTGCAGCAGCCCGATCCCGGAACCGGAAAAAGACCTCAGGCGAAAAGAAGAATTGAGAAATGGCGCGCGTCGCCCCTGCATCCAGCTTGCGCTTAAGGTTATCAAGATCCGTTTGCGCGGAGATCGCTTCGGGATGCGTCTCAGGATAGGCTGCAACGGAAATCTCGAACGGCGCAATGTTTCTGAGGCCAGCTACAAGATCGGCAGCTGAGGCATAACCCTCCGGGTGCGGTTCAAAGGCTTGGCCCATTTCGGGCGGATCCCCCCGAAGCGCAACGATGTGACGAACGCCGGCGTCCCAATAGCTTTGGGCGATTTCGGCAATCTCTGCCTTGCTCGCGGCGACGCAGGTCAGGTGCGCTGCCGCGGGAATAGCGCTTTCCGCCGCGATCCGCGCAACTGTGGCGTGGGTCCGCTCCCGCGTGGAGCCACCCGCGCCATATGTGACCGAGACAAAGCGGGGGCCAAGCGGCGCCAGCGCCTCGAAGCTTTCCCACAGCTGCTCTTCCATGCGCGGCGTTTTGGGCGGGAAGAACTCGAAGGAAATCTCGGCATCTCCCGCTAGATCTGCAAAAAGGGGTGCGTCCAGCGCGCGGCGCGCTTCTTCCAACGTCGTCAAAGACATACTCATGATCCTACTACCCGAAGACCCGCCGATGCGGCCCGCGTGCCGAGCCAGAGCTTCACCGTCAACTCACGGCCTGCCAATTCCTTCACTTCGGTCATCGTCAATCCCGCGCCCTTATACCACAGCGCCATCTGCTCGTCCGAAAAGCCAAGCCGGGCATGGGCATCCTGAGACCGCAACTCCTCATGCCCATGCGGCGCAAAATCAACGATCAATAGCCGACCACCCGGCTTGACGATCCGCGCCAGCTCGACAATCGCAGCTTCAGGCGCGGGCAGATAATGCAGCACCTGATGGAGCACCACCGTATCCCCCACCGCATCGTCGAGCGGGAGTGTCGCGATATCACCTTGTCGCAATTCCCAGCCTGCCGCGCCCGATGCAGTCAGCTTGCCCCGCGCAACACGAAGCATTTCAGGGCTCCGATCAATGCCAATTGATTGGGATGCAGATGCACCCAGAAGCTCGACCATCCGCCCGGTGCCCGTACCGATGTCGATAAAAACGCCCATCGGCGCGCCTGCAAGGATGTCCTGCACGGCGGCTTCAACATCGCTTTCGGGGACATGCAGCGATCGGAGGCTGTCCCATTGATCCGCATGAGCCGCGAAATAACGCTCTGCCGCCGCAGCGCGATCTGCGCGCACAGCTGCTAGCCGCGCGGCATCAGCAAGGTGCCAATGATCTTGGCCCAGGCCATTGATCCAGGCGTCAATGACCTGGAATAAGGGCGCGGTAATTTCCTCAGGCCCAGGCCCGATAAAAACCCAGCTCCCCTCCTTGCGCCGCTCGGCAACGCCCGCATCGCACAGGATTTTGATGTGGCGGGACACGCGCGGCTGGCTTTGCGCCAGCACCTGCGCCAACTCCCCGACAGACAGCTCCATCGTCCGCAACAGCTGGACGATACGCAGACGGGTTGGATCCGCCAGCGCGCGGAAGATATCAAGCATTTGCGCCATGACATAAGGACATAAAGAAATCTTTATATCCAGTCAAGAAGGCGCATTTAAAAGCTAGCCTTGGCTGCCCCTCCCTAGCGGAAAAAACGCCGGATTCAACGCATAATCCCGATTGCAAAGGCCATGATGCTTGGATAGTCCTTGTCAGCATCAGAAGGGGATGATTTTGCCCCTTCTGTCGTGATTTTCAACCTCTTCGCTTTGGTAAGGATGTGACGATGAAGAAACTTCTCCTCGGTTCGGCAATGGTTGCTGCCTTGGCGCTGGCAGGTTGCGGTGAGCCTGCCGTTGATGATTCCGCAAATGCAGAGTTCGCGGTGAATGAAACGATGAATGCTGTCGACGGCGAAGCGCTCGAAGCCAGCCCGGATGCCAATAATAGCGCGGAGGCTGATGAAGGTCTGAACGATGTCGCAGCCGACGCTGCCGATGCCGCAAAGGACGCCGCAAGCGCAGCCGCGGAAGCCGCGGCAAACAGAATGTAACACCCGCGCTGAGCCGACTATATTTCACGGGCCGTGCCTTTTTGGCGCGGCCTTTTTCTTTTTGCACCGCGCCCCGTTTCACGGCACACTGGCCTTCCTTGCAAGGAGGACTTGGGCGCATGTGTCGGATGTCCAGAATGGGGATCGTCGCGGCTATGCTCGCACTGGTCGGCTGTGGCGGTGGTGAACAACCCGCCCCCGGCGCCTTAACCCGCGATGAGAAGCAAGCGTTGGAAGACGCGGCATCAATGCTTGACGCTGCGAATAACGAACAGGCGCTGCCATCAGGCCCGATCCTGCAGGAAACGCAAGCGCCGACCGTGCGCCCCCTTCCCCGCAGTCGGGGAATGACCGAATAACCTCTGGCCTCATAACCTCTGGCGAAGCGCAAATGGCGGCGAGACAAAAAGAAAGGCCGGAGATGTCTCCCCGGCCTTCCTGTTTTTCGATGACGCGTGGACTTAGAAGTCCATCCCGCCCATGCCGCCCGGCATCGGGGGCATTGCCGGCTTGTCTTCCGGCAGTTCGGCGATCGTCGCTTCGGTCGTGATGAGCAGACCGGCCACCGAGGCGGCATCCTGCAACGCCGTGCGGACAACCTTGGTCGGGTCGATCACGCCGGCCTTCACCAGATTTTCATAGGTGTCAGTTGCAGCGTTGAAGCCCTGGGTTTCGTCATTTTCGCGCAGCAGATTGCCAGCGACAACGGCGCCATCATGGCCCGCGTTCGACGCGATCTGACGGATCGGCGCTTCGATGGCCTTGCGGATGATGTCGATACCACGGGTCTGGTCGTCGTTCGCGCCCTTGAGGCCCGACAGCGACTTCGTGGCATAGAGCAACGCCGTACCACCACCGGGGACGATGCCTTCTTCCACGGCCGCGCGGGTCGCGTGAAGCGCGTCATCAACGCGGTCCTTACGCTCCTTCACTTCGACTTCGGTCGCGCCGCCAACCTTGATCACGGCAACACCGCCGGCGAGCTTCGCCAGACGCTCTTGCAGCTTTTCACGGTCATAGTCGCTGGTCGTGATCTCGATCTGCTGACGGATGGCTTCCGTGCGGGCCTTGATCGAGTCAGCTTCACCGGCACCATCAACGATGGTGGTGTTGTCCTTGTCGATCGTGACGCGCTTGGCCTGACCGAGCATACCGAGCGTGACGGTTTCGAGCTTGATGCCGAGATCTTCAGAGATCATTTCGCCCTTGGTCAGGATCGCAATGTCTTCGAGCATCGCCTTGCGACGATCGCCAAAGCCCGGAGCCTTGACCGCAGCAACCTTCAGGCCGCCACGCAGCTTGTTGACCACGAGGGTCGCCAGCGCTTCGCCTTCAATGTCTTCCGCGATGATGAGGAGCGGACGGCCCGACTGAACGACAGCTTCCAGGATCGGGAGCATCGCCTGCAGGTTCGACAGCTTCTTTTCGTGGATCAGGATGTACGGGTCGTTCAATTCGACCTGCATCTTTTCCGGGTTGGTGATGAAATAGGGCGACAGATAGCCACGGTCGAACTGCATGCCTTCCACGACATCGAGTTCAAATTCGAGGCCCTTGGCTTCTTCAACCGTGATGACGCCTTCTTTGCCGACCTTTTCCATGGCTTCGGCGATCTTTTCGCCGACTTCCTTGTCGCCATTGGCCGAAATGATGCCGACCTGCGCGATTTCGGACGAGCCAGCCACCGGCTTGGAACGGCCCTTCAGGTCTTCAACAACCTTGGTGACAGCGAGGTCGATACCGCGCTTCAGGTCCATCGGGTTCATGCCAGCCGCGACCGACTTCATGCCTTCGCGGACAATTGCCTGCGCCAGAACCGTGGCGGTCGTGGTGCCGTCACCTGCCGCGTCGTTTGCCTTGGAGGCAACTTCGCGCAGCATCTGGGCGCCCATGTTTTCGAACTTGTCCTTCAGTTCGATTTCTTTGGCGACCGAAACACCGTCCTTGGTGATGCGGGGTGCACCAAAGCTCTTGTCGATCACGACATTGCGGCCCTTCGGGCCAAGCGTCACCTTCACCGCATCGGCGAGGATGTCGACGCCGCGGAGAATGCGTTCACGCGCGTCGCGGCCAAATTTTACTTCTTTTGCAGCCATTGTGCAGTCCTTTCAAAAATCCGTTTGGGCTGAGCTTGTCGAAGCCTCGCCCTCTTTCTTTGCCCGTGTCCGAATGAAGGACAGCCCTTCGACAGGCTCAGGGCAGACGGGGAATGAAATCTCAGCCGATGATGCCGAGGATGTCGGATTCCTTCATGATCAACAGGTCTTCGCCGTTGACCTTGACTTCGGTGCCCGACCATTTGCCGAACAGAACGCGGTCACCCGCCTTCACATCGAGCGGCGTCACCTTGCCGTCTTCTGCCTTGGCGCCGTTGCCCACGGCAACGATTTCGCCTTCTTGCGGCTTTTCCTTGGCGGTGTCGGGGATGATAATGCCGCCAGCCGTCTTTTCATCGGCTTCAATGCGGCGAACGAGCACGCGATCGTGCAGCGGACGAAATGCCATATGAGTAACCCTCTCTGGATCAAGAATATCGATTAGCACTCACAATTGGCGAGTGCTAACGAAGGCGGATATGGGTAGGGGGTTCTCCCCCGTCAACCCATATAGGCCGGATTTTTTTCTACCTCGGTTTCGCGCAGGGGTAGCAGCCCCAGAACCTCCCGACGGCGCCACCGCAAAACCATCATGACTGCGACAGCCGCTAGCCCAGTCGCAAGACCGATCCAGATACCTTGACCTTCAAGCCGCAACGGGAAAGCAAGGATGGCGCCGACGCCGATCCCGATGCCCCAATAACCAATGAGCGCGTAGATCATGGGAATCCGCGTATCATGCAGCCCGCGCAGCATCGCCGCGCCCATTACTTGTCCCCCATCGACAATCTGGAACAGCGCTGCAATCTGCAGAAATGCTACCGCCAGGGGAATGACCGCCGCACTTCCTGCCGCATCGGGATCAACGAAAAGTCGGACGAGCGTGCCGGGGAAGCCCCACATCACGATCGCCATCAGGGTCATAAAGCCAACACCCAAGACAAACCCCGTCCAACCGGCCCGCGCGATCAGCTCTGTGTCTCGACGGCCATATCCCAACCCCACCCGCACGGTCGTGGCTTGGGCCAGACCCAAGGGCACCATAAACGTGATCGACGCAATCTGCAGCGCGACCGCATGAGCGGCCACCGCGGCCGTGCTAATTAGCCCCATCAGGAAGATGGCGACGCTGAAAACTGACGCCTCAAACCCCATCGTTAGCCCAATGGGCAGGCCCAAGCGAACGAGCGCCTTGAAGCGGGGCCAATCCGCCCGCCAGAAGCGACCAAAGAGATGATAGCGCCGAAAATCCCGATGCGTCACGAGGATCAGCGCCATCAACCCAAACATGAGAAAATTGACGAGGCTACTGCCCAAACCAGCGCCCGTTGGACCCAATTGTGGCAGGCCGAAATTACCCAAAATCAAGCCATAGTTAAGAACGGCATTAGCAAGCACACCCAGCAGCGTCACCACCAGCGCCCAGATTGTCCTATCCCGCGCCGAGATGAAGGAGCGCAGGACAACCATCCCGAGAAACGGGAAGATGCTCCATTTGAGCGTACTGACCATATGCCCGGCTTCTCGAGCGAGATCGGGCTGTTGCCCCAAGGCTCGGAAAATCTCTTCTGCAAAGGCCAGCAAAATCCAAATCGGCACAGAAAAGCTCAGGGCGAGCCAAAGCCCTTGCCGCACCGTCCGTCGGACATCGCGCACCGAATGGGATTTGCGCCCAATTTCAGAAGCGATCATCGGCGCTGTCGCGACCATCAACCCCATCCCGAAGAGGGAAATCGCCATCACCAGATTTGCGGCCAACGCCCCGGCAGCCAACGCAGAAGGGCCAAGTTTGCCCAACAAAAACACGTCTGTCGCGTGAATCATTGCGCCGGACAGATTGGAGAGGATGAGCGGCCCCGCAAGCGAAAGGGTAGCCCGCGCTTCATCGCGCCACGGCGTGAAATGTGGCATCAAACAAATGTCCGTTCGATGAACCAATAGCTGGAGACGATGCCAATAAAATATGTCACGCCCAGCATGGCAGGGCGCAGCAAGGGCGCTGCATAGCGTTGGACCAGGTGGAGCAGAGCCATGGCGGCCAACACAATCATCACCTGCCCAGCCTCCACCCCCAGATTAAAGGTCAGCAGCGCCATCGGGACTTCACCCCCGGGCAATCCTATTTCCTTGAGCGCCCCTGCAAAGCCAAATCCGTGGAGCAAACCAAAGACAAACGCGACAAGTCCCGGCACCCGCTGCGACAACCTCAGATGATCTGGCTCAGACTTCACGATCTCGACGGCGAGGAAGATGATGGACAGCGCAATGACGCTTTCTACGGGCCGCTGCGGCAAGCCAAGAAAGCCCAAGGTTGTGCCCACCAATGTAATCGAATGAGCCAGAGTGAATGCGGTAACGGCCATCAAGATCGGCCGCCCGCGGCGCAACAACAGGACAAGACAGAGAACGAAGAAAAGATGATCGAAGCCGAAGAGAATATGTTCCACCCCGATCACGAAATAGGCCCGTGCGACATCCCAGCGGCTCGCGCGCTTTTCGAGGGTAAAGCTAGGAGCTTCCGGGGTCAGCCGAGCGGTCTGCACAGCCTCCCCCAAGGGTGCTACCCGAACCAAAACATCCGCGATAAGGGCTTCCAGCCCCCGGATCTTGATTTCCGTGCCGGTCAACGGCGCAGTGCAGTTGAGCATCCAGATAGATGTCAGCGCCACCTCATCGACCGTGCGGTCAGGCAAGCTGGCCCGGCACCCTTGAGGCAGGACGGGTTCCGCACGCCGCGCAAGGCCAGAGCGCAACGGCCCCTTCCATGTCATGCGCCATGTCTTTGCAGACACCTCGGTCAAATCAAGATAGCCGGGCCGCAGCTCATCCGCGTGCGCCGTGCCGGCAGACAGCGCGAGAAGCAGCGCGAACAAAAGTCGGATCATGGCTTGGCAATCCGAACGCGATAGCCATCGAGTAAAGCCTGATAGGCCCGGGCCTCTCGCGCCTCGCGGGTGGCCGTCCGCCAATCATTCTCAACCTGCTGACGGATATCTGCCAAAGGAGAAACTCGCCCTGCCTCAACCGCGCGCACGCGCACAAGATGCAGTCCAAAGCCAGAGGCAATGGGCCCCTGCCAGATATCTGATTTCATCTTGGGCAAGGCTGCCGCGAAATCGGGACCAAAGTCATTCTCTATCCGCGCCTGACCCGCCCCTTCCAGCGTTGCTGGTAAAGAGATAGGTATACCGATCCCCTCAAAGGCCGCACCAGCCTTCAGGCGAGGCATGAGCGCATCCGCCCGTTCTTTGGCCCCAGGGTCATCTGCAGCACCGAGATAGACTTGATCGAACGAATAGCGCGCATCGCGCGTGTAGCGCTTCTTATTCTGATCAAACCAACGCCGCAGCGTCGCCTCATCGGGCGTTTCGCTTTCAACTGCCGACGCAGCCAAAAACTCCATCTTCGCGCGCATCCGCCGACGGACGATAGGATCATCCTGATCCAGCCCCATGCGCAGCGCCTCGCGATAATAGACTTCTTCCTTCACATATTCGCGGATGAGTTGGTCAATTTCCCCAGAACTGGGGGATCGTTGCCATGTCTGGGTAAACTGACTGGCCAGCCAATTCACCCGATCCTCGTCGATTGTGATCGTGCGGTCTGCAGGGTCCACTGCCCCGCCGCGCCAGCTCGCGACCAGAAAGACCAGCGCCCCTGCGACAAGAAAATGCGCTAGCGGTTCGCGGGCAATAGGAGCCAATCGTGCAAAGATCTTCATACCCCGCCTTGTACCCGAGATGACCCATGAATCCAGTGACAAGAGCCGCAAAAATCACACGCCAAGGGTCGGCTCAAAGCCGCAACGCGCGCGCGAGGCAACGAACGAAAAAAAGAGAGATAAATCCAATCTACCAGCTTCTTCATGGAAAGAAGGTGGTGACCCCTACGGGAATCGAACCCGTGTTTCAGCCGTGAAAGGGCCGCGTCCTAACCGCTAGACGAAGGGGCCATCAGTGATGGAGCCGCGCCATTAGGGATTCGAGACGCGGGCGTCAACACCTCAATCGCACCAAGCTGCATCATCGATGTGAAGTTCTGCGGTTGATCGCCCCGACCAATCGTCCACCTTCACCCTGCCAGCGACCCAAAGCCGCCGATCCCGGCTGCTATGAAGGAGTGCCTGACCCAGCACGGTTTCCGCCTGGCGAAAGGCAACCGTTTTGAACGAGCGTCCATCATCACCTGCCATGATGGCGCGGACATGGTCTTTCCCAACGACATCCGCTTTAACAATTCGCAAAGGACCTGCAGCGATCCTGGGCGCGGGCCAACCCATGCCGTAAGGCCCACCAGCCTCAAGCGCATCTGCAAGCGCAGGAGTGACGCCGCCGGGCGCCAGTATCGCATCGATGAGCAGAGATCGGCTCTCGCTGGCCCGTGCTACATCCTCTGCCAGCCGCGCTTCGAGAAAATCGCCGAGTGCATCGATCTTATCTGCAGCAACCGTCAGCCCCGCCGCCATTGCGTGCCCACCACCTGCAACGAGCAGGCCATGATCCTTCGCTGCCAAAACGGCAGCCCCCAAATCGACGCCTGAAATCGACCGACCGGACCCTTTGCCAATCCCAGCATCATCCGTCGCAATGACAATCGCGGGGCGACCCAGCTTCTCCTTTAACCGACCCGCGACAATTCCGATCACGCCGGGATGCCAGCCAGCGCCAGACACCAACGCCACCGCGCGATTGCCCTGTCGCGCCGCCAGAACATCGGCCTCTTCCTGCACGGCAGCTTCGATTGCCCGCCGCTCTGCGTTGAGGCGGTCCAGTTCCTCCGCCAAGGCCGCGGCTTCCTCCGGGTCGCGCGTCGTGAGCAATCGAACACCCAGATCAGACTTGCCAACCCGCCCGCCTGCATTAATCCGCGGGCCCAGCGCAAAGCCGAGGTCAGAACACATGGGAGCGCGGGTGAGGCGCGACGCCGAAATCAACGCGTTAAGCCCAAGATTGTGCCTGTTAGCCATGACTTTGAGGCCCTGCGCCACAAAGGCGCGGTTCAGACCTTTAAGCTGCGCAACATCTGCGACCGTCCCCAGCGCCACGATGTCGAGCAGATCAAGCAGCTTTGGTTCAGGCCGATCCTTAAAGGCCCCCCGCCCGCGCAGAACGCGAACCAAAGCCGCCGCAAGGAGCCACGCCACCCCCACAGCGGCGAGATGGCCATGTGCAGCACCTTCGGCTTCATCCAGCCGGTTTGGGTTCACAAGGGCATAGGCCGTGGGCAATTCGGTTGCGCATTTGTGATGATCGACAACGATGACATCAAGGCCAACTGCTTTGGCCTGTTCAAGTGCCTCAAAGGCTTGCGCGCCACAATCAACGGTGACCACGAGCGACGACCCTGCCGCCTTCAGATGAACAAGCGCGTCTCCTGAGGGGCCATAGCCCTCGAGCAGCCGGTCGGGGATGTAATAACCTGCCTCCAGCCCCAAATCTCGGAGTAACAGGATAAGCAGTGCCGCTGATGTTGCGCCGTCGACATCATAATCCCCGAAAATAGTAACAGTTTCACCCGACTGAACGGCATCAGCGAGCCGCTCCGCCGCCCGGTCCATATCGCGGAAAATTGACGGGTCGGGCATGAAGGCGCGGATCGTTGGCGCCCGATACGCCTCGAGTTCATCGAAAGGACACCCTCGCGCCAGCAACAATTGGGTAACGAGATTGTCAGCATCCCCTCCCACGCCACGCCAGCGCCATGCCTGGCCGGTTATCGACTGATCAAAGGCGCGTGGAAGGGACATAGCACACGGATAGCGCGCAGATGACGGGTCCGGCAAGCAAGCTCTAACGCGGAGGTGGCTGACCCTGTGGAGATTGCGGTGTTGGCTGAACCGACACGCCATCTCGGCTAATGCCAACATCAACGCTCTGCCCGCCAACACCAGTCTGGAGACGGACGCTCGGCGTATCCCCTAAGTCGATCTCCGCATCTCGGATCTCAACCGGCGGCAATTCGTCGATCAATTCGTTGGTCAGCATTTCCTCGTTAAGCAACTCTTCCTCGACAGGTTCGGGCGGCCGTGCACCGGCAATGGCCTCTCCCATAAAGTCCCGCCAAATGCGCGCGGGCAAGCCGCCGCCATGAATGCCGCCCAACGGCTTATCATCATCGCGCCCCACCCAAACGCCCACGACCAGATCACCGGCAAAACCAATGAACAAAGCGTCGCGGCTATCCTGCGATGTCCCCGTCTTGCCATAGGTCGGGATGGCGAGGCCCGCGGCTTGCCCTGTGCCCTGCATCACAGTCGCCTGAAGGAGCGTCAGCATATTCTGATGCACCTTCCCCCCTAAGCTCCGCTTCGGGCTCAACAAGCGATCGACAAGCCCGGGAGCGCCTGTCGGGATAGCATGGGGCTCAATGGGATATTCATTAGCCGCAATCGCTGCATAAGCCGATGTCAACTCCAACAGAGTAACCCCGGAAGTGCCGAGCGCCAAACTTGGGTCAGCCGAGAGCGGGCTTTTAATCCCCAAATCCCGCGCGGCCTGAATAACTGCCTTGTCGCCCAATTTTTTATACAGCCGAACCGCAGCGACGTTGCTTGACCGGGCAAAAGCGCGTTTCAGGCTAATCTCACCGCGATAGCTGCCGCCCGAATTGCGCGGGCGATACCCGCCTTCCGTAATCTCTGTATCTTCAATCATCGTCTCTGGGGTCAGCCCGGCGCGCATCGCGGCCAGATAGACGAAGAGCTTGAAGGTTGATCCGGGCTGACGCCGGGCTTGGGTGGCGCGATTGAACGGCGATTCCTTGTAGTTCTTGCCGCCAACCATCGCGACGACCTCGCCATTGGTCCGCATCGCCACCAGCGCGACCTGCGCCGGACCAAGCGGCGCCCGGCGCACAACATCACGCGCAATCCGCTGCAGCCGCGCATCGAGCGTGGTTTTGATTTCGCCGCGACCGTACGAGCCATCCAGCGCTGCCCGCGCCTGCGGCAAGGCCCAATCTGCAAAATAGGTGCCCGACGGCGGGCCATCTTCGCGCCGCACATCAAGCCGCGCAGGCCGCATGGACTTGGCTTCTTCTGGCGTGAGAAAGCCCGCATCGACCATCGCCGCAATTACCCGAGCAGCACGGTCTTGGGCGCCTTTGAGATTCCGCGTCGGGGCAAGGCGCGACGGCGCCTGCACAAGCCCTGCGAGCATCGCTGCCTGCGACACCGTCAGCTTTTCAGGTTTGCGGTTAAAATAATGCATCGACGCAGCGCTCAGCCCATAAGCATTGTCGCCAAAATAGACGTTGGAAAGATAGCGCTCGAGGATCTCCTCCTTGCTCAGCCACGCCTCGAGCCAAAAGGCGATCAGCATTTCGCGCGCCTTGCGGCTGAGGCTGCGTTCCGGTGTCAAGAAGGTGATCTTTGCCAATTGCTGCGTAATCGTGCTGCCGCCCTGCGTGCCGCCATCGCCCAGATTGTTGACAAGCGCGCGCGCCAGACCCCGCGGATCAACCCCCCAATGCGCGTAAAAGCGTCGATCCTCGATCGCGATAAACGCGTTCTTTACATGATCCGGCAATTCAGCCGCCTTGACCGGCGGGCCGATATTAGCCCCGTTGCGCGCGATCGGCTCCCCATTGGACGCCAAAAGCGTCAACTGCGGCGCGGCGATCGGCTCGAGCGATTTGGACAGCGGCGCCGTGAAAGCGAGCCAGATGAACAGCAGCACCAACAGGCCAAAGCCCGCTGCCGCACCGCGCTTGATCCAGCGCCAGCGGGCCTGCCATTTGGATAGCTCGGCTGTTTCCGTCAGATTGGTGTCACGCCAACCAGACGAGTGAGAGTCTTCCGGCAGAGGCGGCTGGTCTTCGAGACGCGTCAAAGGATCTGACATAAGAGGCGCTGTTAGCGGGGATTGTCAGCGGATGCGAGCGCGATCTCGCTTATCACCCTTGTTTGCGATGCTCGCCCTTGACCCAGCGGACGGTGCCAGAGCTGGCACGCATCACGACACTCTCGGTCGTCATTTTGCCACCGGGCAAACGCTTCACCCCGTCGAGAAGCGAGCCATCTGTTACGCCGGTCGCCGCAAAAATACAGTCACCCTTCGCCAACTCTTTGAGATCATAAATATAATCAAGGTCGGTAATGCCCCATTTGCGGGCGCGGGCACGCTCATCATCATTGCGGAACAACAACCGTCCCTTGAACTGTCCACCAACACAGCGCAGCGCCGCCGCGGCCAGCACGCCTTCCGGCGCGCCGCCTGAGCCCATGTAAAGGTCGATCGTGGTTTCCGGGTTCGTGACGGCAATCACCCCAGCGACGTCGCCATCGGGGATCAGCATGATACCGCAACCGATGCTGCGCAGTTCAGCAATGAGCTTTTCGTGCCGGGGGCGATCAAGGACGCACACAATGATATCTGCGGGCGAAACGCCCTTCACTTTCGCCACAGCCTGAACATTTTCGGTCGGTGTCTTGGCGAGATCGATGATCCCTTCCGGATAGCCGGGGCCAACCGCGAGCTTGTCCATATAGACGTCCGGCGCGTTCAGCAGATTACCCTCTTCGGCAACCGCGAGCACCGCGAGTGCATTAGGGCCTGCTTTGGCCGTGATTGTTGTCCCCTCAAGCGGATCCAGCGCGATATCGATCTTTGGGCCTGTGCCAATAGCCGAGCCAACTTTTTCCCCGATAAAGAGCATCGGCGCCTCGTCGCGCTCGCCTTCGCCAATGACGACGGTGCCATCCATCTCCAACTCGTTAAGCGCTGCGCGCATCGCCTCCACGGCTGCGGCATCCGCGGCCTTTTCATCACCCCGCCCGACCAAGGTGGACGCCGCAATCGCTGCTGCTTCGGTGACGCGCACCATTTCGAGCACAAGAACGCGGTCGAGAACTTTGCTTGCGGTCACCATGTGTCATTCAATCCCGTTTGTTGGCGCTGCACCGCCCCTAAGACAGGCCCTTTACAATGTCGAGACAGGCGCCGGCATGACGTGCCTAATCCTGTTGACAGGTAAAGCTTAAACCCAGCCGGACAGCTTAAACATCCAGAATATTCATCACCATCGGCGCTGCTTTCAGGCTTTCCGATCCTTTCAGCAGATCAAGTGCCTTGGAGACGTTCGCCTCACGGCATTCATGCGTGACCATGGCGACAACGGCCGCCCCTTCCGCGGTAACGCCGCGCTGACTGAGCGACTCGATCGACACGTCTGCGTCGCGCATCGCGGCCGTGATTTCCGCGAGCACTCCTGCGCGATCCGCCACGATAAAGCGCAAATAGCTCCGGCCCACGCGGTCCCCGAAGGGAGCACGGCCCGATGGGGCAAGGCTCGCCACCGGCATCGCAAAAGCGGGCCCTGTCTCCCCGCGCGCAATATCGATCAGGTCAGCGACCACCGCCGACGCCGTCGGCCCCTCACCCGCACCGCGGCCTTGGAAGAAAAGCCGTCCCACAAAATTACCTTCGGCGACCACTGCATTGAGCGACCCGGTGACATGGGCAAGCGGATGGGCCAGCGGGACCAGACACGGCTGGACGCGCTGAAATAGTCCAGCCTCATCGGCAGCGGCCATCCCGACCAGACGGATCCGATGCCCCAAAGCCTGCGCTTCGACAATGTCTGCGGCAATAACATGGCGGATGCCGCGAATATCCACACCCGCAAAATCAATCGCCGTGCCAAAGGCAAGGCTCGCGAGGATCGACAATTTATGCGCTGCATCGACGCCATCAATGTCAAAGCTGGGATCGGCCTCTGCATAGCCCAGCGCCTGCGCTTCAGCGAGAACATCAGCAAAATCACGCCCGGCGCTCTCCATCGTGGAGAGGATATAGTTACAGGTGCCGTTCAGGATGCCGAACACGGCCGAAACTTCATTCGCAGCAGCGCCCTCGCGCAGCCCCTTGATGACGGGGATACCGCCCGCAACCGCGGCTTCGTACTTTAAGGGCACATTCGCCTTCTCAGCAGCAGCGGCGAGGTCAAGCCCATGATGGGCGATCATGGCCTTATTGGCTGTCACAAAAGCGCGGCCCTGCGCGATGCTGTTGCGGGCGAGGACAAGGGCTGGGCCGTCTGACCCGCCGATCAATTCCACAACAACATCGATATCGGGATGGGTCGCGAGCGAAGTCGTATCATCCACCCATTGAAAGCGCGACAGATCAACCCCGCGGTCGCGGTTCCGATCGCGCGCGGAAACAGCAACAATCTCAATGGGGCGCCCGGCGCGGCGCTCAATCAAGCGGCGGTTTGCATCGATCAGCTTGACGACACCTGCTCCCACAGTTCCCAAGCCAGCCAGGGCCACCCGCAATGCATTCGCCATTTTCACGCTCCAAAAATCAGGTCTCGCGCGGCCTTTAGGTGGCAAAGGCCGGGTTTGAAAAGGACTTTTGCATGACACCACACCGCCCGCCTTGGATTTCTCCCCCACCCATAGGCTGTCTCGCCATGGGACACCCCAAAATGAGACAGGAAATGCCGGTACCCGACTGCCAAGAACCTGCGCATGACGATACTGCGCTTCAGCATTGTGGCGGCCTTTTCCCTCATGGCCCTGACGGTTGCCGCCTTGGCATCGGGTGGGCCTGGGCGGGCCTTACCTGCCCCGCTTACGGCTCCAAAGGGCGCGGCGGATCTGACGCCTTTGACAATCGATGCAATTCAACCATCCGCTGACGCGCCACCTTCATGGCGCGCCCTTGCGAGCCGAGCAGATCGGCAACGCGCCCAGCTGTGTTTGACAGCAGCCATTTACTACGAAGCGGCGTCGGAAAGTGAGGCGGGACAACGCGCGGTGGCGCAAGTCATCCTCAACCGCGCCCGCCATCCGGCTTGGCCCGCAACAATCTGTGGGGTCGTCTATCAGGCATCGGACATGCCCATTTGCCAGTTCAGCTATTCGTGCGACGGATCAATGGCGCGGCGGCCTGATCGGGCGGGGTGGGATCGCGCGGCGCGCATTGCGGAAGAAGCGTTGAGCGGGAAAGTCTATGGCCCAGTGGGGCTATCCACCTTTTACCATACCCTCAGCGTTGATCCGACGTGGAACCGCGCGATGATCCCGACCATCGTGATTGGCCAGCACATATTTTACCGTCTGCCCGGTCGCGCGGGCACCGAAACGGCTTTTAATCAACGCTATGCAGGGGGGGAACCATTACCTGGCCCGCTGCCGCGTCGCCTTACCGCTGAGGCGTTGCCCCAAATGGCCAAAATGCGCTCGAACCACATACCGCGTCCTGCAGAGACGTTAGTGGCAAGCTCATCACCGTACAGACGCACCAATGCCAGCCTTGTTCCCGATGGGGAGGTTCTCCCCCAATATCGCGATAGTGGACGGTGGATCGGCGACGAATAGCCCGAAGATCTGCTGACAGAGGTGAGGCATCTCAACTTTGGGCCACTTGCTCTGGCCGAACATATCTGGAACAGCATCCTCATGCTGACTCATATCCAGGTTCGGGGCGCCCGCGAGCATAATCTCAAAGGCGTCGATGTTGATATTCCGCGCGACACGCTGACCGTGATCACCGGGCTTTCCGGCTCTGGCAAGTCGAGCCTTGCCTTCGACACCATCTATGCCGAGGGCCAGCGCCGCTATGTCGAATCGCTTTCGGCCTATGCCCGCCAGTTTCTGGAGATGATGCAAAAGCCCGATGTGGATCATATCGAGGGGCTTTCCCCCGCGATCAGCATCGAGCAGAAGACAACCAGCCGCAACCCGCGCTCGACAGTCGCCACCGTCACCGAGATTTATGATTATATGCGCCTGCTCTGGGCGCGCATCGGCATTCCCTATTCGCCGGCAACGGGCCTGCCGATCTCGGCGCAGACTGTCAGCCAGATGGTCGACCGGGTCATGGCGCTGCCCGAAGGCACGCGGCTTTATCTGCTTGCCCCGGTCGTGCGCGGCCGCAAGGGCGAGTATAAGAAAGAACTGGCAGAATGGCAGAAAGCGGGCTTCACCCGTGTGCGCATCGACGGCCAGTTTTACGATATTGATGAGGCCCCTGCCCTCGACAAAAAGTTCAAGCATGATCTGGAAGTCGTGGTGGACCGCATTGTGGTGCGCGAGGGGATGGAAACCCGGCTGGCAGACAGCTTTGAAACCGCGCTGAAGCTCGCCGATGGCCTTGCCTTTGTCGATCCGGCGGATGCACCCGCCGAGCCGATAGAGAGCGGCAAGGCCGTGTTGGGCGATCACGCCCCGCCGGGCCGCATCGTCTTTTCCGAAAAATTCGCCTGCCCGGTTTCCGGCTTCACCATTTCAGAGATTGAGCCACGGCTCTTTTCATTCAACGCGCCGCAGGGCGCCTGCCCGACCTGCGATGGGCTGGGCGAAAAACTGTCTTTCGACCCGGATCTGATCGTCCCGAATGAGGGGCTATCGATCAAGGCCGGGGCGATTGTCCCCTGGGCCAAGTCTAACCCGCCCAGCCCTTATTATATGCAGGTGCTGGCCTCGCTGGCCCGGCATTTTGAATTCAGCCTTGAAACGCCGTGGAACGAGCTGCCCGCCGATATCCGCGACATCATCCTGAACGGTGCGGGGCTGGAGATCATCCGCCTGACCTTTCAAGACGGGCGCAAGACCTATGATGTCCACAAGCATTTCAATGGCGTTATCGGCAACCTCAACCGCCGCCTGCTCCAAACTGACAGCGCATGGATGCGCGAAGAGCTTTCCAAATATCAAAGCGCCGCCCCGTGCGAGACCTGCCATGGCGCGCGGCTCAAGCCTGAGGCCTTGTGCGTCAAGATTGCCGAGAGCACGATCAGCGACGCCACCGTGCTTTCGGTAGTCGATGCCGTTGCGTGGTTCGGCACGCTGGAAGCCAAGCTCAGCCCACAGCACCAGCAGATTGCCCGCGCGATCCTCAAGGAAATCAACGAGCGTCTCGGCTTCCTGAACAATGTCGGGCTCGATTATCTGAACCTCAACCGCACCTCGGGAACGCTTTCTGGAGGGGAAAGCCAGCGCATTCGTCTGGCCTCGCAGATCGGCTCTGGCCTGTCGGGCGTGCTGTATGTGCTGGATGAGCCCAGCATCGGCCTGCACCAGCGCGATAATGACATGCTGCTTGCCACGCTCCAGCGGCTGCGCGACCTCGGCAATACGGTGATCGTTGTCGAGCATGATGAAGATGCGATCCGCCATGCGGACCATATTATCGATATGGGGCCGGGCGCCGGCGTCCATGGCGGGACGATTGTTGCCCAAGGCACGTTGGCGGAAATTGAGGCGACCGAGGGCAGCCTGACCGCGGACTATCTGACCGGGCGGCGTGAAATTGCCGTGCCTGCCAAAAGACGCAAGGGCAGCGGCAAGAAGCTGACCGTGAGGGGCGCGCGTGAAAACAACCTGCGCAATGTTTCCGCCTCGATCCCGCTCGGCACCTTTACCTGCATCACCGGCGTCTCGGGCTCGGGCAAGTCGAGCTTTACAATTGATACGCTCTATGCCGCCGCCGCGCGGCAGCTGAACGGCGCGCGGATGGTCGCGGGCAAGCATGACAAGATCGAGGGGCTGCAGTTCCTCGACAAGGTGATTGATATCGACCAGTCACCGATTGGCCGCACCCCCCGCTCCAACCCCGCGACTTACACGGGCGCCTTTACCAATATCCGCGATTGGTTTGCCGGCCTGCCCGAGGCGCAGGCGCGCGGCTATAAGCCGGGCCGCTTTTCCTTCAACGTCAAGGGCGGGCGCTGCGAAGCCTGTCAGGGCGATGGCGTTATCAAGATTGAGATGCACTTCCTCCCCGATGTCTATGTGACCTGCGAAGAGTGCAAGGGCGCGCGCTACAATCGCGAGACTCTGGACGTGAAGTTCAAGGGCAAGTCGATCGCCGATGTGCTCGACATGACAGTGGAAGACGCGGTGGAATTCTTCAAAGCCGTCCCACCGATCCGAGACAAGATGGCGATGCTGGCCGAAGTGGGCCTTGGCTATGTGAAGGTTGGTCAGCAGGCGACTACCCTGTCCGGCGGCGAGGCGCAGCGGGTCAAACTGGCGAAGGAACTCAGCCGCCGCGCGACGGGCAACACGCTCTACATCCTTGATGAGCCAACCACGGGCCTCCATTTTGAAGATGTCCGCAAGCTGCTCGAGGTGCTCCACGCCCTTGTCGAGCAAGGCAATAGCGTGGTCGTGATCGAGCATAATCTGGACGTTATCAAAACAGCAGACTGGATTATCGACCTCGGGCCGGAAGGCGGCGTGAAGGGTGGCGAGATTATTGCCGAAGGCCCGCCGGAAAAAATTGCCGATGTCGCGGCAAGCTATACCGGGCGGTATCTCAAGCCGCTTCTAACTGCCGGTAAAGCGGCTGCCTCAAAGGCCAAAAAATCGGCCTAACCTGCCCGTTAACAAGCACCTTGGAAGATGGCTGGAGAATAATTCTGCTATTATGGCATGAATAATCATCATATTGATTTTCGACCATAAAATGCGAAACAAGATACCTGCCTAACCTCTGAAATCTCTATTATTCCAAGGTTTACGCCAAATTAACCTTTTCCCTTCATTCCATTTTGGAGTAGAGGCACAGCGTTGTTATTGCCGATATGGCGTGTTTTGTTGTGTGATAAGGGGGGCGTTTTCCCATGCGCGTTTTGTTGATCGAAGATGAGCCAACAACTGCTAAAGCGATAGAGTTGATGCTCACCAATGAGGGGTTCAACGTTTACACGACGGACCTCGGCGAGGAGGGTTTGGATCTCGGCAAGCTCTATGATTACGACATCATTTGCCTCGATCTGAACTTGCCAGACATGCACGGCTATGACGTGCTGAAGAAACTCCGCAATGCCAAGGTGCAAACACCGGTGCTCATCCTGTCGGGCGTCAACGAGATTGACTCAAAGATCCGCAGCTTTGGCGTTGGCGCAGACGATTATGTCACCAAGCCCTTCCACCGCGAAGAATTGGTCGCGCGCATCCATGCCGTGGTGCGCCGGTCCAAAGGACACTCCCAATCCGTCATCCGCACCGGCAAGTTGCTTGTAAATCTCGACGCCAAATCTGTGGAGGTCGATGGCGCACGCGTCCATCTGACAGGCAAGGAATATACGATGCTGGAGCTTCTTTCGCTCCGCAAAGGCACCACGCTTACCAAGGAAATGTTCCTCAACCATCTCTATGGCGGGATGGATGAACCCGAATTGAAGATCATTGATGTCTTTATTTGCAAACTCCGCAAGAAGCTCTCTCTCGCGTGCGGGGGCGATAATTATATCGAGACCGTCTGGGGCCGCGGCTATGTTTTGCGCGACCCGGAAGTGCACGCTCAGGCGGCCTGATCCGGCGGCCAGCCGAACAACAAGCTCCCTTCTTCCCTCCCCGGCAGAACGAAAAAGCCCCGCCAGCTTCATGCTGACGGGGCTTTTTTAGATAGAGCCTAAGGCGAAGGATTTATTCTTCGCCCATGTCCTCTACCGTTTCCGGCGTATGGACAACGGCACCCAGCGGATCATCACCCGTATCGGCTTCCACCGGCTGGCGTAGCTCGGCTGCGTGCTCTTCAGCCGCCGTGCGCGGCGCGACCAGGCTTTCCTGCCAGGCACGCTGCTGCACGCGAAGCGCGGCATCGCGGCTGGAGGCGGCAACCCGCAGGCGGTTCATGCCCGCGCCCGTACCTGCCGGGATCAGGCGGCCGACGATCACGTTTTCCTTCAAGCCCATCAGCGTGTCCTTCTTGCCTTCAACGGCCGCCTGCGTGAGCACGCGGGTCGTTTCCTGGAAGGACGCCGCCGAGACGAAGCTGCGGGTTTGCAGGCTTGCCTTGGTGATGCCGAGAAGGATCGGCTTGCCCTGCGCGGGTTGACCACCATTGGCTTCGGCCTTGGCGTTGATTTCGAGCATTTCCTCATAATCAACTTCTTCACCCGGCAGGAGCGTGGTGTCGCCAGCATGGGTGATCTCAACCTTTTGCAACATCTGACGAACGATCGTTTCGATGTGCTTGTCGTTGATCTTCACGCCCTGCAAGCGATAGACTTCCTGGATTTCCGCGACGAGATATTCGGCCAGCGGCTCAATGCCCATCGCTTCCAGAATGTCGTGCGGATCGAGCGAACCGGCGACGAGAACGTCCCCGCGCTTCACCAAATCGCCTTCCTGCACGTCGATCACCTTCGACTTCGGCACCAAGAATTCGACCAGATCGCCATCTTCCGGCTGGATGCCAATCTTGCGCTTCGCCTTATAGTCCTTGCCAAAGACCACACGACCCGAAACCGGTGCGATAATCGCAGCGTCCTTCGGCTTGCGGGCTTCAAACAATTCGGCAACGCGCGGCAGACCGCCGGTGATGTCGCGGGTCTTGGCGGCTTCGCGCGTGACACGCGCCAGCACGTCACCCGCCTGCACCTGCGCCCCGTCTTCGACGGAAAGCATCGCGCCCACGGCCAGCATATAGCGGCCCGCTTCACCCGATTCCCCATCCAACAGGGTCAAACGCGGACGAAGATCGATCTTCGAGCGGCCCGGACGGAATTCCGTCACGACCTTCTGGGCGATGCCGGTGGCTTCGTCCGTCTGCTCGACAAGCGTCTGGCCTTCCACAAGATCCTGATACTTCACCGTACCCGGGATTTCCGTGATCACCGGCATGGTGAACGGATCCCATTCCGCGATCCGCGCGCCCTTCTTGACCTGTGCGCCATCCGCAAACAGCACATAGGAACCATAAGGCAGGCGGTCCGCTGCACGCTCGCGGCCATCGGCGTCGAGAACGACGATTTCGCCGTTGCGCGAGAGGACGACGTTGCGGCCTTGCTTGTCGACGATTGTCCGCAGTTCCCGATAGACGATCGACCCATCAACCGCCGCTTCGAGGTGCGACTGTTCATTGAGCTGCGCTGCGCCACCAATGTGGAACGTCCGCATCGTCAGCTGCGTGCCCGGCTCACCGATCGACTGGGCGGCGATAACGCCAACCGCTTCGCCGATGTTCACCGGGGTCCCGCGCGCGAGATCACGGCCATAGCATTTGCCGCAAACGCCCATGCGGGTTTCGCAGATCAGCGGCGAGCGGATGCGCACGGCCTGAATGCCGATCTCTTCGATGCGGGCAACCATCGCTTCGTCGAGCAACGTGCCCGAGGTGATGATGGTTTCCTTGGTCTTGGGATCAACAATGTCTTCCGCAACGGTGCGGCCCAAGATGCGCTCGGCAAGCGACGCGATGACCGAACCGCCCTGCACGATCGCCTTCATTTCCAACGCGCGCTCGGTGCCGCAATCTTCTTCGATCACGGTGCAGTCTTGCGACACGTCGACGAGACGGCGGGTCAGATAGCCCGAGTTTGCCGTCTTCAACGCCGTATCCGCCAGACCCTTACGGGCGCCGTGGGTGGAGTTGAAATATTCAAGAACGGTCAAGCCTTCCTTGAAGTTCGAGATGATCGGCGTTTCAATGATTTCGCCTGACGGCTTGGCCATCAGGCCACGCATCCCGGCAAGCTGCTTGATCTGCGCCTGCGAACCACGCGCCCCGGAATGGGCCATCATGTAAATCGCATTGGTCGGCAGTTCACGGCCATCCTCGCCCTTCTTAACGGCTTGGATTTCCTTCATCATTTCAGCCGCCACCTGGTCACCGCAACGGCTCCAGGCGTCGATCACCTTGTTGTACTTTTCCTGCTGGGTGATCAGGCCGTCCTGATATTGCTGCTCAAAGTCACGGACGAGAACGCGCGTTTCTTCCACCAGCTTATCCTTGGCGCCCGGGATGACCATGTCGTCCTTGCCGAAGGAAATGCCAGCGTTGCAGGCGTGACGGAAGCCGAGCGACATGATCGCGTCCGCGAACAGCACCGTCTCCTTCTGCCCGGTGTGGCGATAGACAACGTCGATAACGTCACCAATTTCCTTCTTCGTCAGCAGGCGGTTGACGGCGTCAAAGGGCACTTTGTGGCTCTTCGGCAGGCACTCACCCAAGAGCATCCGGCCCGGAGTCGTCTCAAACCGCTTCATGACGCTATTGCCGTCTTCATCGGTCTGCGGGACGCGCGCGATAATCTTGGTGTGGAGCGTCACGGCCTTGGCGAAGAGCGCCTGATGCACTTCATCGATATTACCGATGAGCATGCCTTCGCCCGGTTCGCCTTCCTTCATCATCGAGAGATAATAAAGGCCCAGCACCATGTCCTGCGACGGCACGATGATCGGCTTGCCGTTGGCGGGCGAGAGGATGTTGTTTGTCGACATCATCAGCACGCGCGCTTCGAGCTGGGCTTCGAGCGACAGCGGCACGTGGACGGCCATCTGGTCGCCGTCGAAGTCGGCGTTGAAGGCCGAGCAGACGAGCGGGTGCAGCTGGATCGCCTTGCCCTCGATCAGCACCGGCTCGAACGCCTGGATGCCGAGGCGGTGCAGCGTCGGCGCGCGGTTGAGCATGACGGGGTGTTCGCGGATCACTTCGTCCAGAATGTCCCAGACTTCCTTGCGTTCCTTTTCAACCCACTTCTTCGCCTGCTTCAGCGTCATCGACATGCCCTTGGCGTCGAGGCGCGAATAGATGAACGGCTTGAACAGCTCGAGCGCCATCTTCTTCGGCAGCCCGCATTGGTGCAGCTTGAGTTCTGGGCCGGTCACGATGACCGAACGGCCCGAATAGTCGACGCGCTTGCCGAGCAGGTTCTGGCGGAAGCGGCCCTGCTTGCCCTTGAGCATGTCAGACAGCGACTTCAAGGGACGCTTATTGGCACCCGTGATCGTGCGCCCGCGACGGCCATTGTCGAACAGTGCGTCCACAGCTTCCTGCAACATGCGCTTTTCGTTGCGGACGATAATGTCCGGCGCGCGCAGTTCCATCAGGCGCTTCAAACGGTTGTTACGGTTGATGACGCGACGATACAGGTCGTTCAAGTCCGACGTTGCAAAGCGGCCGCCATCGAGCGGCACGAGCGGACGCAGTTCCGGCGGAATGACCGGCACGACCTGAAGGATCATCCATTCCGGGCGGTTGCCGGATTCGATGAAGCTTTCAACAACCTTCAGGCGCTTGATGATCTTCTTGGGCTTCAGTTCCGACTTGGTTTCAGCGAGTTCCTTCAGCAGGTCTTCGCGTTCACCCTCAAGGTCGAGACCTTCAAGAAGTACGCGGATCGCTTCCGCACCGATGCCGGCCGAGAAGGCGTCTTCGCCATATTCGTCCTGCGCATCGAGCAGTTCGTCTTCGGTCAGAAGCTGGAACTTCTCAAGCGGGGTCAGACCCGGCTCCATAACGATATAGTTTTCGAAATAGAGCACGCGCTCCAGTTGCTTCAGCTGCATGTCGAGCAGCAAGCCGATGCGGCTCGGCAGCGACTTCAAGAACCAGATATGGGCAACGGGTGCCGCCAGTTCGATATGGCCCATACGCTCACGGCGGACCTTCGACACGGTGACTTCAACGCCGCATTTCTCGCAGACGATGCCCTTATACTTCATCCGCTTGTACTTGCCGCACAAGCATTCGTAGTCCTTGATCGGGCCAAAGATGCGGGCACAGAACAAGCCGTCACGTTCCGGCTTGAACGTGCGATAGTTGATCGTTTCCGGCTTCTTGATTTCGCCGAAGGACCAGGACCGGATCCGCTCCGGAGACGCGATCCCGATCTGGATCTGATCGAAGGTCTCGGGCTTCGACATCGGGTTAGCAAAGGCCATCAGGTCGTTCATGTTTCGCTCCATTTCTCTTCCCTCGGGAAGAGCAGAGATAAAATTGTTTATACGCGCAGACGGGGTTCCGGCCCGTCACCGGCCCCTTCCCCGAGAGGAAGGGGCGGCTCGGTTATTCAGCTGCGATCGCAAGCCCGTCATCATCATCCTCGTCACCAAGGCTGGTCAGCTCGACATTAAGGCCAAGCGACCGCATTTCCTTGACAAGAACGTTGAAGCTTTCGGGGATGCCAGCCTCGAAGGTGTCGTCGCCCTTGACGATCGCTTCGTAGACCTTGGTGCGGCCGACGACATCGTCGGACTTCACCGTGAGCATTTCCTGCA
>VFQT010000777.1_pt1 | contig 43109 bp, 46 predicted proteins | sample 3512381 | NCBI WGS metagenome assembly VFQT01 (sample SAMN10412376, study PRJNA504923) | tailings metagenome | isolation source: Relicate 2 Philex TSF3 active mining site | place: Philippines: Tuba, Benguet | collected 2017-08-29 | reverse complement strand
GCGCGCGCTGCGGGCCTACGCCGAGCGGGAGCGTCGCTTCGGCGCCTGAGCGAGCGTTGGCACCCCTTCTCACCGGACGTTCATCTGCGCCCGCCACCGGGTCCGGCGTGGCGCCACCGCAGGCGAACGCCCCCGGCCTAGCGTCGTGACCAGCGGCCCGGCACCCGCCTGGCTGCAACCGCACCGGGTTGCCGGTCAGGTGACCCGCCGAGGGAGGTCACGTGCCCGCTGCGCGCCCGCAGGGATCGAACCGCCGCACCTACGTCCTGGACACCTCCGTCCTGCTGTCCGATCCGCGAGCGATGCTCCGGTTCGACGAGCATGACGTCGTCATCCCGGTCGTGGTGGTCACGGAGTTGGAGGCCAAGCGGAGTCATCCCGAACTCGGGTACTTCGCCCGGCAGGCGCTGCGCCTGATGGACGATCTCCGAGTCGAGAACGGCCGGCTCGATGAGCCGATGCGGGTCGGCGACTCGGGTGGCACGGTGCACGTCGAGCTGAACCACACCGATGTCTCCGTGCTCCCGAGCGGACTTCAGCTCGGCGACAACGACACCCGAATCCTGGCAGTCGCGCGCAACCTTCAGGCCGAGGGACACAACGTCGTACTGGTCAGCAAGGACCTCCCGATGCGCGTCAAGGCGTCCTCGGTGGGCCTCACGGCGGAGGAGTACCGCGCCGAGCTCGTCGTCGAGACCGGCTACACGGGCATGGCGGAGCGCGAGGTCTCGGTGACCGACATCGATCGGCTCTACGAGGAGCAGATCATCGAGCTCGACGCCGCAGCGGAACTGCCCTGCCACACCGGGCTGGTGCTGCTGTCCGACCGTGGAAGTGCACTGGGCCGCGTCACCTCCGACAAGCGCGTGCGGCTCGTGCGCGGCGACCGCGAGGCATTCGGGATCCACGGGCGCAGTGCTGAGCAGCGCATTGCACTGGACATCCTGCTCGACCCCGAGATCGGCATCGTCTCGCTCGGTGGCCGTGCCGGCACCGGAAAGAGTGCACTGGCGCTGTGTGCCGGACTCGAAGCCGTGCTGGAGCGTCGGCAGCACCGCAAGGTGATCGTCTTCCGCCCGCTCTTCGCGGTGGGCGGCCAGGATCTCGGCTACCTGCCGGGCACCGAGGCCGAGAAGATGTCGCCGTGGGGCCAGGCGGTGTTCGACACCCTGGGTGCCGTGACCACGCAGGAGGTGGTCGAGGAGATCGTCGACCGCGGCATGCTGGAGGTGCTGCCGCTCACGCACATCCGTGGTCGCTCGCTGCACGACGCCTTCGTCATCGTCGACGAGGCGCAGTCACTGGAGCGCAACGTCCTGCTGACCGTGCTGTCGCGCGTGGGCCGAGACAGCCGCGTGGTGCTGACACACGACGTCGCCCAGCGCGACAACCTGCGGGTCGGTCGACACGACGGCGTGGTGGCGGTGGTCGAGAAGCTCAAGGGCCACCCGCTCTTCGCGCACGTGACGCTCACGCGCTCCGAGAGGTCCCCGATCGCCGCCCTGGTGACGGAGATGCTGGAGGACATCCAGGTCTGAGCCGCGCCCTGTGGACAGCAGTGTGATGGTCGTCACAGAGGGTCGCGACCCGTCCCTCGTGGGCCTGTGACCGATGTGACGAGTGTCCGGAATATCCGACATCGCCTGTGAGATGGGCCACCCGATGTCTGCGTGACAATAGGGCGGACTTTGGGCACGGTAGGGGTCGCAGACCAGTCGTCGACGTCGGGAGACCGAGCATGGGAAGGCGCATGGGGGTCGCTGCCGTGGCAGCTGTCGCCCTGCTGGCGGCGCTCGCCCCGGGTGCTGCGCAGGCCGCGGAGCCCGGCGTGAACCCCGCTGCGACGCCGGCCCTGAACCCTGCCGACGAGGTGTTCTACCCGGAGGGGCAGGAGCCGCCGGCGAAGCCCGCCGACAAGCCCGCCGACAAGCCCGCAGCCGAGGAGCCGGCCGAGACGCCTCCGGCGACAGCGGAGGAGCTGTCCGGGCTCAGCGATCGCGACCGCGAGGCCGCCCACGCGCGCGGCAGCCGCATGGCGGTCGACCTCATGGGCTGGCAGCAGAGCCTGTACCAGGGCAAGTGGTTCATGCCGGGCAAGGAGGATGTGCGGCGCTGCATCCTCGACCGCGAGAGCAACTTCAACTACCGAGCCACCAGCGGGGTCTACCACGGCGCCTACCAGATGAGCGCGGCCCTGGCCCGCGGTGCGACCTGGATGATGCAGCCCGAGGTCCGTCGCGAGATGGGCGAGGAGGGCGTGGCCATCGTCGAGGCGCTGCGCAAGCTGACCCCGAACCGCTGGAACCGCTACTGGCAGGACCGCGCGTTCTGGACGATCTGGCGCAACGGCGAGGGCGCCAGCCACTGGCGCGGAGGCTGCTGAGCCTGTCCCGTCAGCGGTCGACAGTGCGTCGGCTCAGCGCGGAGGTCCCACGGGTATCTGCGTGATCGGACGCAGGGTCTCCGCGAAGAAGTCATTGCCCTTGTCGTCGACCACGACGAAGGCCGGGAAGTCCTCGACCTCGATGCGCCAGACGGCCTCCATGCCGAGTTCGGGGAAGTCGAGCACCTCGACCTTGCGGATGTTGTCCTGCGCCAGGCGTGCGGCGGGTCCGCCGATCGATCCGAGGTAGAAGCCGCCGTTCTCCTGGCAGGCCTTCGTGACGGCAGCACTCCGATTGCCCTTGGCCAGCATGACGAGCGAGCCGCCGGCCTTCTGGAACTGGTCGACGTAGGAGTCCATGCGGCCCGCGGTCGTGGGCCCGAAGGAACCGGATGCGTAGCCTTCCGGGGTCTTGGCCGGTCCTGCGTAGTACACCGCATGGTCGCGCAGGTACTGCGGCATCGCCTCACCTCGGTCGAGCATCTCGCGGATGCGCGCGTGCGCGAGATCGCGGGCCACCACGAGTGGGCCGGTGAGAGAGACCCGCGTGCGGATCGGCAGCCTCGCCAGCTGGTCGCGGATCTCGGCCATCGGCCGGTTGAGGTCGATGTGCACCACGTCGTCGTCGAGGTGCTCGTCGGAGATCTCGGGCAGGTAGTGCGCGGGCTCCGTCTCGAGCTGCTCGAGGAACACGCCCTCGCGGGTGATGCGCGCCTTGGCCTGGCGATCGGCGGAGCACGAGACCGCGATGGCGACGGGGCACGAGGCCCCGTGACGCGGGAGGCGGATCACCCGCACGTCGTGGCAGAAGTACTTGCCGCCGAACTGCGCACCGATGCCGAAGCCCTGGGTCATGCGCAGCACCTGCTGCTCCATCTCCAGATCGCGGTATCCGCGTCCCTCGTCGGATCCGTGCACCGGGATGGAGTCGTAGTACCGGGCGCTGGCGTACTTGGCGACCTTGAGCGCGTACTCGGCACTGGTACCGCCGATGACGATGGCGAGGTGGTACGGCGGGCACGCGGCCGTGCCGATGGCGCGCAGCTTCTCGTCCAGGAATCGATCGAAGGCCTGCGGGTTGAGGAGCGCAGCGGTCTCCTGGAACAGGTAGCTCTTGTTGGCGCTGCCGCCTCCCTTGGCCATGAACAGGAACTCGTACTGCTGCTCGTGGCCGGCGTGGGTGTCGGCGTACAGCTCGATCTGTGCGGGCAGGTTCGAGCCGGTGTTGCGCTCCTGCCACATGCTCAGCGGCGACATCTGCGAGTAGCGCAGGTTGAGCCTCTGGTACGCGTCGTATATGCCGCGCGAGAGGTCGCGCTCGTCGTCCCCGGAGGTCAGGACCTGCTGCCCGCGCTTGCCCATGACGATGGCGGTGCCTGTGTCCTGGCACATCGGAAGCACGCCGCCGGCGGCGACGTTGGCGTTCTTGAGCAGGTCGAGGGCGACGAAGCGGTCGTTGGCGCTGGCCTCAGGATCGTCGAGGATGCTGCGCAGCTGGGCGAGGTGCCCGGGCCGCAGCAGGTGCTGGATGTCACGGATGGCCTCGTAGGCGAGCACGCGCAGGGCCCCGGGCTCGACGGTCAGGAACGTGCGATCCCCGAGGGTGACCTCGGCAACCCCCTCGGTGGTCAGCAGCCGGTAGGGGGTGTCGTCCGCCCCCAGGGGAAGCATCTCGGTGTAGGCGAAGTCGGTCACGGGTTCAGCGTAGGGGAGGGGATTCAGTCGGCCGATCCGCCGGCGCTGCTGAAGTCGACGCTGCTGTAGGTCGACAGCTTCGCCAGCCGGTGCTCGCTGCGCACCTCGCGGATGGTGCCGCTCTTGCTGCGCATGACGATGGAGTGCGTCGTGGGGCCCGCGGGGGTGTAGCGCACGCCCTCCATCAGCTCACCGTCGGTGATGCCCGTGGCACAGAAGAAGACGTTGTCGCCAGTGACGAGGTCAGAGGTCGTGAGGACGCGATCGAGGTCGTGCCCGGCGTCGAGGGCCCTGCGGCGCTCGGCCTCGTCACGCGGCTTCAGTCGGCCCTGGATCATGCCGCCGAGACAGGTCATCGCACATGCCGCGATGATCCCCTCCGGCGTCCCGCCGACCCCGGCGAGGAGATCCACGCCCGTGCCCGCCCGGGCGGCCATGATCGCGCCGGCGACGTCGCCGTCGGTGATGAACTTGATGCGGGCACCGGCCGCTCGCACGTCGTTCGCCAGCTGCTCGTGCCGCGGGCGGTCGAGGATGCACACGGTGAGGTCGGCGATGTTCTCGCCCTTGGCCTTGGCCAGCCGGGCGAGGTTCACGGCGATCGGGGCGGTGATGTCGATGACGTCAGCGCCCTCCGGGCCCACCACCAGCTTCTCCATGTAGAAGACCGCGCTGGGGTCGTACATCGCACCGCGCTCCGTCACGGCGAGCACGGCGATCGCATTGGGCATGCCCTTCGCCGCCAGGGTCGTGCCGTCGATCGGGTCCACGGCGACGTCGACGTCCGGGCCGGTGCCGTCGCCCACGCGCTCGCCGTTGAACAGCATGGGGGCGTCGTCCTTCTCGCCCTCGCCGATCACGACGGTGCCGTTCATGGAGACGCTGCCGATCAGCCGGCGCATGGCGTTGACGGCCGCGCCGTCAGCCCCGTTCTTGTCGCCGCGACCCACCCACCGGGCGGCGGCCATCGCCGCGGCCTCGGTCACGCGCACCAGTTCCAGGGCCAGGTTGCGGTCGGGGACCTCGGGCGATTGGGTGTCGGGCGACATGGCGTCAGCGTAGTCGTCCATCGGAGCTGATCGGCCCTTCGATTCGGCGACGATCAACTTCGTCCCGGACATGTCCCGATTCGTGGTCGTCCGCAGTGTGCTGGAAGATGAAGGCATGGCCTCGCCGAACGACACCACCATGCCGCAGCCGACGGGACGCTCCACGTCCCACCTGCGCAAGACCGTCTGGGACATGGTGCGCTCGATGGCCGTGGTCCTCGCACTGGTCTTCGTCATCGTCCTGCTGGCCTGGCGTCCGACGCCGGACGCCGTCACCGTGATCGATCCGGGGCCCGCTGTCGCCAGCGCGGAGCAGCAGGCGGACTTCACCGTCACCGTGCCGACCGGGCTCCCCGCGGGCTGGCGGCCGACCAGCGCCCGATGGGAGCCCAGCCCGGAGTCCGGTGACTTCCCCGTCCTGCACATCGGGTACGTCACGCCCACCGACCAGTACGGGCAGGTCAGCCAGACGAGGGCCGCGACCGAGCGCTACCTCGTCGAGCAGACCTCCGGCGGCGTGCCCACCGGCACGCGCGAGGTCGCCGGCTCGGTGTGGCAGGAATGGCAGGCCGACGACCGCAGGAGCCTGGTGCTCATCGACTCCGGCGTCACGACCATCGTGTCGGGCACCGGCGAGTGGTCGGAGATCGAGTACCTCGCCGGCAGTCTGGTTCCCGCTCCCTAGTCGCCGTCGCCGGGCGCGTCCTGCGCCTCCACCCGCACGCGAGCGGCCTCGAGCCAGGTCTGGCAGTGCGCGGCAAGCGCCTCGCCGCGCTCCCACAGGGCGAGTGACTCCTCGAGGGTGAGGCCGCCGGCCTCCAGGCCCGACACCACCAAGGCGAGCTCATCACGCGCCTGCTCGTAGGTCAGTGTCTCCACCGGCTTCGCCGCCCCTGCGGCGGGTGCATCGTCAGTCATCGTCCGGCTCCCTTCGAGCACTCAGTCGACCCTGCGCAAGCCGCACCTCGAGCCGCCCGCCCACGGGAACGGTCGCGGCATCCCTGACGATCGCGCCGTCCTCGCCGAGCACGATCGCATACCCGCGCTCGAGGGTCGCGGCGGGGGAGAGGGCACGCACTCGCGCGCGCAGGTGGGCGACGTCCTGCGCGGCCGTGTCGATTCGCGTGCGCACAAGCGTGCGGGCACGGGTGCGCCGGTGATCAAGCCCCTGCTGCTGGCTGTCGATCAGGTGGCGCAGGACGACTCCGCCGCGCGCCCGCATGCCGCTGATCAGCGCCTGCTGCTCCGTCAGGGAGGGCACGATGCGCTTCGCGGCATCGGTAGGCGTCGATGCGCGGAGGTCTGCCACGAAGTCCAGCAGCGGCGCGTCCTGCTCGTGGCCGATGGCGCTGACCACTGGGGTTCGACAGGCGGCCACAGCCCGCACGAGTGCCTCGTTGCTGAACGGCAGGAGGTCCTCGACACTGCCCCCGCCTCGCGTGATGACGATGACATCGACTTCGGCCGACTCGTCGAGCTCGCGCACGGCAGCGGTCACGGCGGAGACCGCCTGCGCGCCCTGCACGGGCACCTCGTGGATCTCGAACGCGATCGCCGGCCAGCGCTCACGTGCATTGGCCAGGACGTCCTGCATTGCGGCGCTGTTGCGCCCGCAGATGAGCCCGATGCGGCGGGGCAGGAAGGGCAGCGGCTTCTTCCGCTCCGGCGCGAACAACCCCTCGGCGGCCAGCAGGTCGCGCAGGCGCGCCAGCTCCTCCAGCAGGGCGCCGAGGCCGACGGCCCGGATCTCGCGCGCCAGCAGAGACAGGGATCCGCGTGCCGTGTAGAAGTCGGGCTTCGCGTGCACGAGCAGGCGCTGTCCCTCCTGCAGAGGTGGGTCGATGCGACCGATGACGGAGGAGTCGGCCTTGACCGTGAGCGACATGTCGACGTCGGTGTCGCGGAGGACGAAGTAGTGGAAGCGCGCGCCCGGGCGAGGGCGGTACTCCGCCACCTGCCCGTCGATCCACACGGCCCCGAGCCTGCTGATCCAGTCGTCGAGATGTCGGGCGATCGTGCGCACGGCGGCGGGCGACTCGGGCGTCGTCTCCATCGCCATGAGTGTCTCCCGTGTCGGCGCTATCCGGTGCGTGTCGCTGCAGCCTACGGGCCGGTCACCAGCGGCGCGGGTCGATGAGGTCGAGGTCGGAGGATGCCAATGACGGGCCCGCGAGGCGAGGCTCGAGGGACGCCCATGCAGCCGCGATCTCATTGAGCTCCTCCGGTGTCGTCACTCCGACCACGACGTGGCTCGCCCACGGAAGTGCCTTCACGTGCGACAGGCACAGGGCTATCGCGCTGACACCGGTCTCATCGGCCAGGGCGTGCACACGCTGGACGTCCGGATGCGCGGCCATCGACGACGTGCGGTCGAGAAGCACGCCCTGGAGAAAGGCGCTGCGCACGACGATCTGCGTCCCGCTGGCCGCGAGGTCGAGGAGCACAGGGTCGAAGTCGAGTCGCCGGTCGAGGACGTTCGCGGGCACCTGGAGGCTGCCCAGTCGGAAGGATGGGGACCTGAAGGCGTCGGCGGCGGACGCCACGCCTGACGAGTCGTATACCGATGCGCCGATGAGCCGGATGCCACCGGTGCCCATCAGGCCAGACAGCTCATGGACAGTGCGCGCCTGCTGGTTCGGGTCGAGCTCGTCCCAGTCGTGGGCGAGTACGGCATCCAGATGCCTGAGTCCCAGCGCGTGCAGCGACTCACCCACCTGATCGGCGATGTTGCCGTCACCTGCCACCTTGGTCGTCACGGAGAACTCACGGGCGAAGGGGCGAAGGCGCGACTGCGCGTCGCCGTAGCCCAGCGCGGTGTCGATCGCGTCGATGCCCCACTCACGGGCGACGGCGACGACATCGGCGATGGCGTCGTCGTCCAGTCGGCCGATCGCATTGGTGACGCCGTAGCCGTGGCCCCACTGGGCCGTCCCGAGCATGAGTTCGGTCACGGACCCATCCAACCAACTCCTGACCGGCGGCCCTGCCGCTTTCGCCACCACCACCTAGCATGGGCGCATGACGTCCGGGAAGAGGGTGCTGCTCGCAGCACCGCGGGGCTACTGCGCCGGGGTGGATCGGGCGGTGGTCACCGTCGAGAAGTCCCTCGAGCACTACGGGGCTCCGGTGTACGTCCGCAAGCAGATCGTCCACAACAAGTACGTGGTGCAGGCCCTCGAGTCCCGCGGTGCGATCTTCGTCGACGAGCTCGAGGAGGTGCCGGAGGGCTCGATCGTGGTCTTCTCGGCCCATGGCGTCGCCCCGTCCGTGCACGAGGAGGCCCAGCAGCGCGACCTGCGCACCATCGATGCGACCTGCCCGCTCGTGACGAAGGTCCACTCGGAGGCCAAGCGGTTCGCGGCGGAGGGCTACCAGATCATCCTCGTCGGCCATGAGGGCCATGAGGAGGTCGTCGGCACCATGGGCGAGGCCCCCGGTGTCATGACCTTGGTCGAGAACCCCGCTGATGCCGCGCACGTGGAGGTCCCCGACACCGATCGACTCGTCTGGCTGTCTCAGACCACGCTGTCGGTCGACGAGACGCTCGCCACCGTCGACGTCCTGCAGGAGCGGTTCCCCAATCTGGTCAGCCCGCCCAGCGACGACATCTGCTACGCGACCCAGAACCGGCAGGCCGCAGTGAAGGCCATCGCACCGCAGTGCGACGTCTTCATCGTGGTGGGCTCGGGCAACTCGTCCAACTCTGTCCGCCTGGTCGAGGTGGCGCTGGAGGCCGGCGCCAGCGCGGCGTATCGAGTCGACTACGCCGAGGAGCTCGACGACGCGTGGTTCGAGGGCACCAGCGTCGTGGGGCTGTCCAGTGGCGCATCCGTGCCCGAGATTCTCGTCGACGACGTCCTGTCGTGGCTGCGTGAGCGCGGCTACGGCACGGTCGAGGAGGTCTTCACGGCGGAGGAGACGCTCATCTTCGCGCTTCCGCCCGAACTGCGTCGCGACCTGAAGGCGGCGGGTACCAAGTAGCCTCGCGGCAGCGGGTCGCTAGCGACGTCGACGACGCACGAGTACGACGATGAGCGCAGCGAGGGTGCTGCCGAGAATCCAGATCCAGTTGTCCGCGAGGGTGAAGAACACGATCACCGCTCGGTTGACGAGCGAACCCTCGCCCGAGTCCAGGAACAGCTGCCCGGCCGTGAGTGCTGCCACGAGGAACGCGATCGGCGGGATCAGGAAGGCGATCGTGTCGGAGTCGCGACGCACGGCGAACGCGCCGTAGAGCGAGGCGAGCAGAAGGGCCACGCCCGTGGGCCACCCGAGGGTGCCGTCGCCGAGGATCGCGTCGGCGAAGCCCACGGCAACGGTCACGATGATCACGACAAGGGAGATCACCAGGCCGCTGGCTCCGCGCCCGGATGCCCGAGGTGCCGACGAGGATCGACTGCGCGCGCGTCGCTCCTTGCGGCCTGATCGGCGTCCGGGCTCTTCCGCTGACTCCGCTGAAGGCATGGCTCCTCCGGTGCTCGCATCGGTCGCGGAGTCGATGAGCAGCGCGGCGACCGCGGTGTCGCTCGGGTTCGGCGGGGTGCCCGCGTCAGTGCGCTCGAGGGTGCGGAGTCGGCTGAAGCGGCCGGTCTCCAGTGCCAGCACGGTGTCGGGCCGATCGGTCACGCCCTGGCTGCGGAACAGGCGCCCGGTGTCGGTCAGCGGCTGGCGATCCGCCACGGTCCGCACCGCCGGCGCGGGTTCGTCACGCGGCGCCGGGTCGGGGGCGGGCGCGGATGCGGGCAGGGGCACTGGCACCGGCTCGGGTGTCGGCCCGGGGGCCTGCACAGGCGTCGCGGGTGGGCTCGCACCAGCCGGAGTCCCGGCCAGATCCTCGGGACGGAACAGGCCCTCGAAGGCCGGATCGACCTGATCCGGCCCGGGGGAGTCGCCCGCCGAAGTCACCTGAGTACCGTACTCAAGGCGCCCCCTCATGGGCGCCTTCCCGGGCGGGACGTGGGTGTCGTGCCCTGCCGCGGCCGCTCAGCAGTCTGCGGGGTCCGCTCCCGTGAGCTTGCCGCAGATGGCGGTGAGGGTGTCACGCTCGTCGGGGGTGAGGCGCGACCAGAAGCGCGCCTCGACCTGGTCCATGATCAGCGGCGCGGCGTCGGCCAGCAGTACCAGTCCCTCGTCGGTGATCTCCACCCGCACGTCGGTGGCCGACTGGCGCCGTCGTGCGACGAGCCCCCGGCTCTCCAACCGATCGACCAGCCGAGTCAGCGCGCTGGGGGACCGCGACACGGCGCGTGCGAGCGGCGCCATGCGCTGGCACTGGTCCTCCGCGCTGGCGAGATGGATCAGTGCGTCCACGTCCGTGTAGCCGATGCGCAGGTGCTGCTGGAGGTCGGCGTCGACCTGGCCGATGACGGTGGCCGCGGCCGACCTGAAGGCGTTCCACGCGTTTCGGTCCGCCTCCGGTCGGGACAGCCAGATGGTGCGGGCGGATGGGCGCTGCTTCATCCCCAGAGTATTGCGTATACAACAGTCGCGGCGGTATGTTGCACGCTCAATAGTCATGACGATCCCACCAGAGGAGCCCCCACCGTGTCCGCAACCTCCAGCGCTGCCACCGCAGCCGCTCGCCCCGTGAACCTCGTTCGAGTCGGACTCGGCACGATCGTCGCCGTGGTGGCGAACCTCGCCGTCTTCGCGATGGCGTCGGGGGCAGGGGCCTCCTGGAGCGCCAATGGTCAGTCGGTGAACGCCGCCCTTGTCGTGATCGCCACCGTCATCCCGATGGCCATCGGTGGGGTCATCACCGCGCTGCTCGCACGGCGGTGGACTGGAGCCGCGACGGTGATGGCGTGGGTGGGCCTGGCCTTCGCCGTCGTCTCCGCACCCGCGCCGCTGTTCGCATCGGACGACGCCGCCACCAAGTGGGCGCTCGCGGCGATGCACGTGGTCACCGGCGTGGCGTGGTTCGTCGCCATCCGCCCGCGGCGCTCCGCTGCCGGGGCGTGACGGGGATGGCCTTCACCGACGAGGAGATCGCCTACATCCGCAGCCAGCCGCTGGCCCGCGTCGCGACGGTATCTGCCGATGGGCAGCCTGACGTGGTGCCCGTGACCTTCGAGTTCGACGGGTTCCACTTCCTCATCGGCGGCTTCGCACCGGAGCGCACGAGGCGGACCAGGAACATCCTCGAGGGCAACGACAAGGCCGCCCTTGTCATTGATGACCTCGCCGCCTTGCAGCCATGGACTCCCCGCTACATCCGGGTGTACGGCGCCGTCGAACTGGTCGAGCACCAGGGCCCGCAGGGTCCGACGCTGATCATGCGCATCACGCCCACGGTGTCATGGAGCCTCAACCTGGCCGGCGACTGGAGCCCGGGAGGCACCGACGTGCCTACTCCACGCAAGACCATCCATCCGCCAGCGTCACATGGTGACGATCCAGGGAGCATTCAGTGAACACCGACATGACTGTTGCGAGCTTCTCGCCGGAGCGCGACCTGCCGCAGATGAATGCCGTCATCGCCGAGGAGGTCGCGCAGGTGAAGGCCCTGAGTGCAGATGGCCGGCTCACGGCCGTTCATGTCTCACCGACGCGCGGGCGGGTCTTCCTCGTCGTGAACGCCGAGGACGAAGTCGCCGCACAGGCCACGGTCGAGACGTTGCCGATGGCGAAGTGGTGGACCCTGGAGGTCTATCGGCTCATGGGGCCAGTGGACCAGCAGCGGTGACGCGTGAGTGGCGGCCGATAGCCTTCGCGGCATGGCGCTCACCATCGGAATCGTCGGCCTGCCCAATGTCGGCAAGTCGACCCTGTTCAACGCCCTGACGAAGAACGACGTGCTCGCGGCGAACTACCCGTTCGCCACGATCGAGCCCAATACGGGCGTCGTGGGCGTGCCCGATCCACGCCTGGAGGTGCTGGCCGGCATCTTCGGCTCCGAGCGGATCCTCCCGGCGTCCGTGACGTTCGTCGACATCGCGGGCATCGTCAAGGGCGCCAGCGAGGGTGCGGGCCTGGGCAACAAGTTCCTCGCCAACATCCGCGAGTCGGATGCGATCTGCCAGGTGCTGCGCGCCTTCCACGACGACGACGTCGTGCATGTGGAGGGCCGGGTCTCCCCCGAGGAGGACATGGAGACCATCAACACCGAGCTGATCCTGGCCGACATGCAGACGCTGGAGAAGGCGATCCCGAGGCTGCAGAAGGAGGCGCGCAACGACAAGACGAAGCAGCCTCAGCTCGACGCCGCGCTCGCAGCCCAGGAGCACCTGAACGCAGGCACCACGATCTTCGCGTCCGGCATGGACATGGCACCGCTGAAGGAGCTCTTCCTGCTCACGGCCAAGCCCTTCATCTACGTCGTCAACGTCGACGAGGCAGAGCTCGCCGACGATGACTTCAAGCAGCGGATGCGCGATCTCGTCGCCCCGGCCGAGGCCGTGTTCCTCGACGCGAAGCTCGAGGCCGAGCTCGTCGAACTCGCGGACGACGAGGCGCTGGAACTGCTGCAGTCCGTGGGCCAGGAGGAGCCCGGTCTGCACGCGCTCGCCCGCGTCGGCTTCGCGACCCTGGGCCTGCAGACCTACCTCACGGCCGGCCCCAAGGAGTCACGCGCGTGGGAGATCCGCAAGGGGGCCACGGCCCCGGAGGCCGCCGGGGTCATCCACACCGACTTCCAGAAGGGCTTCATCAAGGCCGAGGTGGTCTCCTTCGCCGACCTCGTCGACGCGGGGTCGATGGCCGAGGCGAAGTCCCGCGGCCGCGTCCGCATCGAGGGCAAGGACTACGTCATGCAGGACGGCGACGTCGTCGAGTTCCGCTTCAACGTCTGATGCGCTGCATGCAGGCGTCCGAGTCTGGTGTCCCCATGACACCCGCGTATGGAATGGCCGGTGACACATGTCGGAGAAGGTGACGGGGCCGAAGTCGTACTTCCCGTCCATCGAGAAGAAGTACGGGCAGCCCATCTCCCACTGGATGGCGCAGCTCGACCATGTGCGCGATGCCAAGCACATGGAGCAGGTGGCGTACCTCAAGGAGCAGGGCATGGGACACGGCCATGCCAATGCCGTGGTGGCGGTCTATCGCGCCGAGAACGGACTCTGACTCATCGAGACCTGCAGGTACCGTCACAACGAGCTCCCGGTGTGACGCCACCTGCAGGTCTCGGCGGTGGTGCCCGCCTCAGGCTCCTACAGTTGCCCCATGAGCGACTTCCTCTACTCCGTCGAGCGCCAGTTCGACCTCCCCGTCGAGATCCTCTGGGACGCCTGGACGGACGCGGCGGCGCTCGAGTCCTGGTACCACCCGACCGACCTGTCGGTGGTTCCCGGCTCCGTCACCTCCGATGCCGTGCCGGGCGGGGAGTGGTCCGTGGGTGTGGACGTGCCGAGCGAGGGATTCGTCGCGTGGTTCTGGGGCCGCTACACCGAGGTCGTCGAGAACCAGCGCCTGGAGCACACCCTGTCCTACTCGCAGTCGGCAGAGGAGTTCGCGCTGCGCGATCCGGATGCACCGCACCACCGCATCGTGATCGAGTTCGACAGTCGCGGCATGTACAGCTGGGTCAAGTTCAGCCAGTACGGCGAGCTGCCCGAGGGAGAGGCGATCCAGGCGCAGGCCGGCATGGAGAGCTACTTCGACTCACTCGAGGCCTTCCTCGCCGCGGGTGCCGCATCGGCATCCGTCGAGTGAGCTCGATGACGGCACCGGACTTCCTTGTCGCTGCTGTCGTCATCCGCGACGAGGACGGACGCATCCTTGTCGTCCGCAAGTCGGGGACGGCCAAGTTCATGCTCCCCGGCGGCAAGATCGAGCCGGGTGAGAGCCCTGATCGCACGGCCGTGCGCGAGGCGCACGAGGAGCTCGGCGTCACGCTCGACATCGATCGGCTTGTACTCCTCGGGGAGTGGACGGCTCCCGCGGCCAACGAGGACGGCCGGACGGTGCACGGCCACATCTATGCGCACCCCTGGGTCGCGGGGGTGACGGCGTGCAACGAGATCGTCGAGATCCTGTGGCTGGCACCGCAGGATGCGGTGGGGCGCACCGACCTTGCACCGCTCTTCCAGACGTGCGTCCTGCCGACACTCAGCTAGCTGCAGGCAGCCGAAGACCTTCTGCACGCAGTTCGAGTGCAGCGAGTTCACGGATCACCGCCTGATCACCCCGACGCCATGCGCCCGCCGGGTCGTCGGTGATGCCCGCGAGCACGTGGAGCGGCTGACGGGCCATGGCGCGCAGCGCGAACAGGTCGAGGTCCTCGTTCGCGTCGACGAAACGTCGTGCTGCCGTCGCGCGGCGGATGAACGCGATGCGGATCGGCACCCAGATCGCCGCCCATGACACGATCCCCAGAACCGCGAGTGCGATGGACAGGAAGCGCGCCAGCAGAGCCACCGCGTCGGCGGTCGTCTGCCCCGCTGAGGCGATGGCGAGAGCCGCGTCGCTCATGCTGTCGAAGGGCGCGCTGACGGCATCGCCGACGAGGGGGATGGAGCCGACGGTCGCTCCCGCGTCGTCGATGCTCACCGCGAGGTCGGTGGCGCCGGATGCGATCGCCAGGCCGGGCGCGGCCAGGTTCATGATCAGCTCGTGCAGCCGGAGGGCCACCCAGATCCACAGTGCGCTCCAGGCGACCAGCCATGCGTCGCCGAGGATCTGACGGGCCCGCCGGGCCGGCAACTCCGAGTACCAGGTCATGTCCGGACCTCCGCGATTTCAGGGATCAGCCACTGACACCGTAGGGTCGCCTCCGACTGCCGAGCTGCCGCCACGACGAGCGGGTATCGGCTCGACTGAGGAGCACGTGTGACCCGCCGCGAGGACCTTCGCAATATCGCCATCATCGCCCACGTCGACCATGGGAAGACGACGCTCGTCGATGCCATGCTCTGGCAGTCGGGAGCCTTCCGGGCGAACCAGGATGTCGACGACCGGGTCATGGACTCCATGGACCTCGAGCGCGAGAAGGGCATCACGATCCTCGCGAAGAACACGTCCGTCCGCTACACCGGCCCGGCGGCTCCCGAGGGTGGCGTCACCCTCAACATCATCGACACTCCCGGCCACGCCGACTTCGGCGGTGAGGTGGAGCGCGGCCTGGAGATGGTCGACGGCGTGGTCCTGCTCGTCGATGCCTCGGAGGGTCCGCTGCCGCAGACGCGGTTCGTGCTGCGCAAGGCACTCGCGAAGCGGCTGCCCGTCGTCCTCGTCATCAACAAGGTCGACCGACCCGATTCCCGCATAGCCGAGGTCGTCGACGAGGCGTACGAGCTGTTCCTGGACCTCGACGCGACGGACGACCAGATCGAGTTCCCGATCGTGTACACGAGCGCCAAGGCCGGTCGCGCATCACTCGAGCGCCCCGCGGACGGCGGCATGCCGGCCGAGGAGAACCTCGAGCCGCTGTTCGCGACGCTGCTCACGGCCATCCCCGCTCCCTCCTACGACGAGGCGAAGCCGCTGCAGGCGCACGTCACGAACCTCGACGCATCGCCGTACCTCGGCCGGTTGGCCCTGTGCCGGGTGCACCAGGGCACCATCCGCAAGGGCCAGCAGGTCATGTGGATGCGCGCTGACGGCACCTCCGAGCGCGTCAAGGTCGTCGAGCTGCTCATGACGGAGGCGCTGGAACGCGTGCCCGTATCCGAAGCCGGACCGGGCGACATCATCGCCGTCGCCGGGATTCCCGAGATCACCATCGGTGAGACCCTGGCCGACCTCGAGAACCCCATTGCCCTGCCCGTGATCACCGTCGACGAGCCGTCGATCTCGATGACGATCGGGATCAACACCTCGCCCCTGGCCGGTCGAAGCGGTGGCACCAAGCTGACGGCGAGCATGGTCAAGACACGTCTGGAGACCGAGATCGTCGGCAACGTGTCGATTCGGGTCGTACCGACGGAGCGCCCTGACACCTGGGAGGTGCAGGGTCGCGGTGAGCTCCAGCTCGCCATCCTCGTCGAGATGATGAAGCGCGAGGGCTTCGAGCTGACCGTAGGCAAGCCGCAGGTCGTGACGCGCACGATCGACGGCAAGCTCCACGAGCCGGTCGAGCGGCTCAGCGTCGACATCCCCGAGGACTACCTCGGTGTCGTCACCCAGCTGATGGCGCTGCGCAAGGGCCGCATGGAGCAGATGATCAACCACGGCACGGGCTGGATCCGGATGGAGTACATCGTCCCGGCGCGCGGCCTGATCGGCTTCCGCACGGAGTTCCTCACGGAGACCCGCGGCACCGGGCTGCTCCACCACGTGTTCGATCGCTACGAGCCCTGGCACGGGGAACTTCGCACCAGGCCGACGGGATCGCTGGTGGCCGACCGCACCGGGCCCACGACGGGCTTCGCCCTCGCCAACCTGCAGGAGCGCGGCACCATGTTCGTGGGCCCCGGCACCGATGTCTACGAGGGCATGATCGTCGGTGAGAACTCGCGTTCGGACGACATGGACGTCAATCCGACGAAGGAGAAGAAGCTGACGAACATGCGTCAGTCCTCGGGTGATGTTCTGGTGCCGCTGATTCCGCATCGCCAGCTGTCGCTGGAGCAGGCTCTGGAGTTCTGCCGCGAGGACGAGTGCGTCGAGGTGACGCCGTCGGCCGTTCGCATGCGCAAGGTCATCCTCTCGGCCACCGATCGCGTGAAAGCCGGGCGCAAGCGAGGCTGAGTCACGCCCCCAGGTGCGTGCGCAGGAAGTCCACCTCGAGGCGCAGCAGGTTCTCCGCGACGATCTCCTGCGGGGTCATGTGGGTCACTCCGCTCAGAGGCAGGACGCTGTGCGGACGCCCGGCTGCGAGAAGGGCGCTCGACAGCTGCAGCGTGTGAGCGGCGAGGACGTTGTCGTCGGCGAGGCCGTGGATGATCAGCAGGGGACGCTCGAGCTGCGGAGCCCGCCGCAGCAGGGACGTCAGCTCGTAGGCCTCGGGATTGGCCTGCGGCAGCCCGAGGTAGCGCTCGGTGTAGGCGGTGTCGTAGAGGCGCCAGTCCGTGACGGGTGCTCCGGCCACGGCCGCATGGAAGACGTCCGGGCGGTCCAGCACGGCCAGGGCGGCGAGGTAGCCGCCGAAGGACCAGCCGGTGATGCCGACCCGGGTGAGGTCGAGATCGCCGTCCATCGCGCCGAGCGCCTGCAGGGCGTCGACCTGGTCCTGCAGCACCCGGGTGGCGAGGTCGTCGGAGACCTCGAACTCGAACGCCGGCCCCCGACCGGGGGTGCCGGCGCCGTCGACGACGACGACGGCGAAGCCCTGGTCGGCGAGCCACTGATCCGAGGCGTAGGCCCCTGCCGCATGCACCACGCGCGCATGGTGCGGGCCGCCGTACGGTGCCATGACCACGGGCAGGGTCCGTGACCCCGGAACGTGCCCGGTGGGCTTGAGCACGGCGCAGGCGAGATCGCGGTCGGTCATGGTGAGCCAGTGCGGAGCGGGGTGCACCACGGGTGTCTCGGCACGGGACGCGATGACGCCCTGGGCGCTCCCGAGCGTGGCGTTCAGTGTGGTGCCGGTTCGTTCACCGGAGGTCGATGCGATGACCCGCCCGCCGCGACCGGCCACCACGGAGTGGATGCCGGGAGTGGAGGTCCAGTCCACGACGTCGCCGGTGTCGACAACCAGGTGCACGCCCTGGTCCAGCGGGGTCGCCTGCGCGGTGATCACAACGCCGTCGTCGATGTCGGCGACCACTCCCGTGACCTGCAGGGCTGGCGGAGTCAGCCAGACGTCATCGCAGGCAAGGCGGAAGGTGTCGGTGACATGATCCGCGACGATCTCCAGAAGTCGGCCTGACCGGTCGCGTCGTGGCACTCCCGGCTGCAGCGTGATCCAGGGCTGCGTCACCCGCTCACGCACGATGGTCAGGGATCCGTCTGAGGCGACGGAGGCGATCAGCTGCCGCGACTGGTCACGGCTGAGGACGCTGATGATCGCGGTGGCACCCGAAGCATCGGGATGCACGGTCGCGAGGTAGGGGTACGCGGTGTCGTCCCACGTGATCCGCCGCGGCGCCTGGCCCATCGCCAGCACATGCAGCGAGACGGCGGGGTTCGTGGAGCCGGCCCGCGGGTACCGGTGCGGCACGGGCTCGTTCTCCGGCTGCGCGGGGTCGGCGATCCAGTGCACGTCGACTGAGGCCTCGTCGTAGTGCTCTGCCAGCAGTGCACTGCTGTCGGCGAACCACCACAGGCCGCGCGTGCGATCGAGCTCCTCCGCTGCGACGAAGTCGGCCAGGCCCCAGGCCTCGGTGGACGACGACGGCTCCGCAAGGCAGGCCGCCGCACCGGAGCCGTCGGCCGGAACGACGAAGACCGAGCGCGCGGCGACGAATGCCACGTGCGCACCGTCGGGGGACATGCGCGGGTCGATGACTCCGGGGGGCGCAGGCAGGACGCCCGCGACGGCCGCGGGGTCGACGAGATCGACGACCATGAGCGTGCCGTCGATGCTGAATGTGGCTCGGGTCACCGCCGCGTCCGCAGAGAAGGCCGTGATGCCCGATGTCGTCTCGCGCATGCGCTCGCGGCGGGCGCGCTCCTCGGGTGGCAGCTCGGCATCGCTGTCACCCACATGCAGCGCGTCCACGACGCACCGCTCCGTCAGACCGCCGCTGCCATCGGGCTCGGCGACCCACAGCGAACCGCGAGGATCGCGGCCCCCTGCGCTCCTGATGAAGGCAATGCGGCTGGCGTCCGGTGCGATGGTGAAGGCCCGCGGCTGCCCGAGGCGGAACCGTCGCGTCAGCGCCTCCTGCTGCGGGTAGCTGACCTCAGGGGAGTCCTGCGCGGTCCGGGCGTCGGTGGTCACCCGCGGATCATGGCACGCGGATACCCTGCACCCTGTGCCTGCATCCGCTGACCGTCGCCTCCTGCTGGTCCACGCCCATCCCGATGACGAGTGCATCGGCACAGGCGCGACCATGGCGCGCTATGTCGACGAAGGCGTGCATGTCACCCTCGTGACGTGCACGCTCGGCGAGGAGGGCGAGGTCCTGCTTCCGGAGCTGGCCCATCTCGCTGCCGACCAGGACGACGCGCTCGGAGCCCATCGCCAGACGGAGCTGGCTGCTGCCATGGCCGAGCTCGGCGTCACCGACCACCGGCTGCTCGGTGGCCCAGGCCGGTTCCGCGACTCGGGGATGATGGGCACCCCGCCGAACGAGCGCCCTGACTCCTTCTGGCGCGCGGACCTGCTGTCTGCCGCGGTCGAGCTCGTGCCGGTCATCCGCGAGGTGCGTCCACAGGTCGTCGTCACCTACGACGACTTCGGCGGCTACGGGCATCCGGACCACATCCAGGCCCATCGCGTCACCCATTACGCGGTCGCGCTCGCGGCGAGCAGCACCTTCCGCACCGACCTCGGGGAGCCGTGGCAGGTGTCGAAGCTGTACTGGACGGCGTTCCCCCGCAGCATCGTCGTGGCCGGTATCGAGGCGATGAAGGCGCAGGGGATCGACGACGAGTTCACCGCGATGGATCCGGACGATCTTCCGTTCGCCTGCGACGATGCGCTGGTCACCACCGTCATCGAGGCGCACGATCATCTCGACCGCAAGATGTCGGCCCTGCGTGCGCACGGAACCCAGGTGACCGTCGACGGAGGCTTCTTCGCGCTCGCCGACAACGTCGGGGCCGAGGCCTTCGGCACCGAGTACTACCGCCTCGCGATGGGTGCGCTCGGCCCCACCGGACCCGACGGCATCGAGCGCGACCTCTTCGCCGGGGTCGCGGGATGATCCCGGCGCCGGCATGACCGGCCGGCGATGGATGCTCGTGGTCGCGCTCCTTCCCGTGGGCGCGCTGCTGGGGATCGCGGGCGCCTTCGTCCAGGCGCAGCGGGCCGTCGTCGAGGTGCCCTGGGGGGTCGTGGTGCTTCCGTGGGGAGTGCCCCTCGTATGGCTCGCGCTGGTCTCGGGGGTGCGCGGTGGTGCGTGGCTGGTGCGCTCGAGGTGGGGGGCATGGGCCGTCGTCCTGGGGTGGCTCGGCGCGACCGTCGCCCTTGCGGCGGAGACGCCGTCCGGGGATCTCGCGCTGTCCGGAGGCGGCCGCCAGCTCACGTACCTGCTGGTCGGGGTCGTGCTCGCCTCGGCCGCCGCGAGCCTTCCGGTGCCGACGGGAGCCCCGCGTCGCGAACCGAGGAACGAGGACGTGTCGCGGATCGTCTGATCCGGCGCTGCGTTGCGTAGCATCGAGGCAGCCGACAGTTCGGACCACCGTGGGAAGGGGCGTGACCACCCGTGCCGTCCCTGTCGCTGGCCTCCCGACAGGTCCGCATTCTGCTGATCGCTGCCGCCGCCGTCGTCGTCCTCCTGGTCGTCTACCTGTTTGCCGCCCTGTCGTCCGGCAGCACCGCGCGATCGGGGACCGTGGTCGGCGGCGTCGACATCTCCGGGATGACCCCGCAGGAGGCCGCGGCGGCGGTGACGGCCCAGACGGCACCGCGGGTGGACCGGCCGCTGCGAGTGCGGGCCGACGGACTCACCTTCCGGATCAAGCCGTCCGAAGCCGGGCTCGGCATCGACGCCGAAGCCTCCGTGGAGCCGGCCTTCGGACGGGTCTGGAACCCCATCGGGCTGCTGACCTCCGCCGACCTCGAGCTCCCGCTGGTGGCTGCCGTCGACGAGACCGCGCTGGCCAACGAGGTGACCCAGATCGCCGACGCGATCGCCCGACCGGCCGTGGAGCCGCGGATCGTCATGCGCGAGGGCACCGCGCGGGTGAAGCAGGGTCAGCCGGGGCAGGCCCTGGACGTTGCACGCATGACGGCCGACCTGCAGGCAGCCTTCCTGCTTCCGCGCAAGCCCCTCCAGGCGCCCATCGAGGTGGTGCCGACCGTCATCTCGCCGGAGGCGACCGAGCAGGCGGTCGCGCTCGCGCGCTCGGCCGCCTCGGCCCCCGTGACCGTCCAGGCCGGTCCCGTGCAGGCGACCCTGACCGGTGAGGAGATCGGGCGCGCGCTGTCGTTCACGGCGGAGGGCGGGGCGCTCGTGCCCCAGCTCAACGGGGCTGAGCTGCATCGCGCGATCGCCGACGAGCTGGCCTCCGTCGAGACCCTCGGCCGCGACGCCACGTTCCGGATCCGCAAGGGAGTGCCCCGCATCGTCAGTTCCAAGCTCGGCCGAGGTGTCGAGGACGAGGAGCTGGCAACCGCCGTCGCCGGTGTCATCGACAAGCCCGCGGGCGAACGCACGACAACCGTGTCGGTCGGCCTTCGCGAGCCCGCCCTCACGACGGCGGATGCCGCGCAGCTGGGCATCAAGGAGAAGATCTCGTCCTTCACGCAGCAGTATCCGTATGCGGCCTACCGGTCCCAGAACATCGGCCAGGCCGCCGAGCGGATCAACGGCACGCTGCTCCTGCCGGGGGAGACGTTCTCCCTCAACGACACCATCCTCGAGCGCACGGTGGAGAACGGCTACACCATCGGATACGTGGTAGGCGAGGGCGGAGTGTTCCGCGAGGACCTCGGCGGCGGGGTGTCGGCGTCGGCCACCACCACCTGGACGGCTGCCTTCTACGCGGGCATGGAGCGCGTTCAGACGGTGGCGCACTCGATCTGGATCTCGCGCTACGAGCCGGGTCTGGAGGCGACGGTTGCCTGGGGCGTGTTCGACTTGAAGTTCCGCAACGACAGTCCCACGGCGGTCTTCATCACGGCCGGCACGACGCCGACGTCGATGACCGTCAGCTTCTGGGGCACGAAGCAGTACGACCGAATCGAGGCTGAGTCCGGGCCACGCACCGCCATCGTCGAGTACTCCAAGGTCTACAACGAGTCCCCCGACTGCGAGCCGCAGAGCGGCATCGATGGCTTCACCATCACCGTGGACCGGGTGTTCTACAAGGACGGCGCCGAGGTGCGGCGCGAGCCCATCACCACGCGCTACAAGCCGGCGCCACAGGTCATCTGCGACAAGAAGCCCAAGAAGGAGGGCGGCCGGCCCGGCCAGGGCGGCGAGACCGACTTCGGTCCGGGTGAGGATCCCGGTGCGGCCTCGGACGCCCCGGCGGACGCCCCGACCGATGCCGCCACCGATTCCGCCACCGATTCCGCGACCGACGGCGCGACGGCCGAGCCGGCGGCGAGCGAGGAGGCGAAGCCGAGCGCGAAGCCGAGTGCGAAGCCCAGCGCGAAGCCCAGCGCGAAGCCCAGCGCGAAGCCCAGCGCGAAGCCCAGCCAGGACGCGGACGTCTTCTCGAACTGACACCGATCAGGCGAAGCGGCACGGGGCCCGGTGGTTGTGTAAGTTGTGGCTGTCGTGCCAGCCACGCCCCCGACCGGGGCGGATGAACCGGAGGCTCAGGTGACCTACGTCATCACGTTTCCCTGTGTGGACCTGAAGGACAAGGCCTGCATCGAGGAGTGCCCTGTCGACTGCATCTACGAGGGCGACCGGATGCTCTACATCCAGCCGGACGAGTGCGTCGACTGCGGAGCGTGCGAGCCGGTGTGCCCGGTCGAGGCCATCTACTACGAGGACGACGTCCCGGAGGAGTGGAAGGACTACACCGCGGCCAACGCTGAGTTCTTCGCCGATCTCGGGTCGCCCGGGGGTGCTGCCAAGCTCGGCGGACAGGATTTCGACGCCCCGCTGCTGGCCTCCGTCCCTCCGCAGGAGCACGACCACTGAGCGAGGGTGCGTCGGGCGTCAGTCCTGACGCAGTGTCCGTGCCCGCCCTCCCGGACTTCCCCTGGGACGTGCTGGCCCCATACGCCGAACGTGCCCGGACCCATCCGCAGGGTGTCATCGACCTCTCGGTCGGTACCCCGGTCGACCCGACCCCTGACCTCGTGCAGAGGGCTCTGCGCGAGGCGTCTGACGCTCCCGGGTATCCCACGGCTGCTGGGCGGCTGGAGATGCGAGCCGCCTGCGCCCGATGGCTGCTGCGCAGCACCGGAGCTGACGTCGAGGTCGACGCGATCCTCCCGACGATCGGCTCCAAGGAGATGGTGGCGGGCCTGCCCCGACTGCTGGGCCTCGGTCCGGGGTCCCGCGTCGTCATCCCCCGCATCGCCTACCCCACCTACGCCGTAGGGGCCGTGCTCGCCGGTGCCGAGTACGTCGCGACCGACGAGCCGGAGACGGTGGCCGGTCCCGATCTCGTGTGGCTGAACTCCCCGGGCAACCCCACTGGCCGGGTGCTCTCGGCCGACCGGCTCGCATCGATCGTCGCCTGGGCACGCAGCACCGGGACCGTCCTGGTCAGCGACGAGTGCTACATCGAGCTGGGCTGGGATGAGGAGCCGGTGTCGCTGCTCCACCCGTCCGTCTGCGGCGGATCCCACGAGGGCCTCGTGGTGCTGCACTCGCTGTCGAAGAGATCCAATCTCGCCGGCTACAGGTTCGGATTCCTGGCGGGCGATCCCGGCCTCGTGAGTCGAATCCTGCTCGTGCGCAAGCACGCCGGGATGATGGTGCCGTCGCCGATCCAGGCCGCTGCTGCAGCAGCCCTCAACGACGACGTGCACGTTGTCGAGCAGAAGGAGCGCTACCGTGCGCGGCGCTCCCTGCTGATGGCGGCGGTGACGGCCGCAGGATTCCGGATCGACGACAGCCAGGCGGGGCTCTACCTGTGGATCACGCGCGACGAGCCGTGCTGGGACACCGTCAGCTGGTTCGCTGATCGCGGCATCGTGGTGACTCCGGGCGACTTCTACGGCCCAGCAGGCGAGCGTCACGTTCGCATGGCGCTCACCGCGACCGATGAAGCCGTCGAGCAGGTCCCGACGCGCCTGGCGTGATCGGCCGCACCCTGACCATCCACGGACCCGGAAGGGGCCGGTGATCGGGCCTCGGTAGGCTCCCGCGTAGGAGGTTTCTTGTGTCTGACTACAGTCTCACCTACCCGGACGGTCAGCTCCCGCTGGCCGAGGTCCCCTCGACGGTAGGCGAGCCCGGCATCAACATCGGGCCCCTGCTGAAGACCACCGGGCACGTCACTCTCGACCACGGCTTCATGAACACTGCGGCCTGCACGTCGGCCATCACCTACATCGACGGCGACGCGGGCATCCTGCGCTATCGCGGCTACCCGATCGAGCAGCTGGCCCAGCAGTCGACCTTCCTCGAGACCTCCTACCTGCTGATCTACGGAGCGCTGCCGTCCGCTGAGCAGCTCGACACGTTCAAGCGCGACATCCGGATGCACACGATGCTGCACGAGGATCTGCGCCGATTCTTCGACGGGTTCCCGCGTGACGCGCACCCGATGGCGGTGCTGTCGTCCGCTGTGTCCGCACTGTCGACCTTCTACCAGGACTCGCTCGACCCGTTCGACGAGCGGCAGGTTGAGATCTCGACGACGCGTCTCCTCGCGAAGGTCCCGACGATCGCGGCCTACGCGCACAAGAAGGCGGTCGGCCAGCCCTTCATGTACCCCGACAACTCCCTCGGGTTCATCGACAATTTCCTGCGCATGACGTTCGGCGTCCCGGCGGAGCCCTACGAGGTCAACCCGGTGCTGTCCAAGGCCCTGAACCAGCTGCTGCTTCTCCACGCCGACCACGAGCAGAACTGCTCGACCTCGACGGTGCGCCTTGTCGGGTCGTCCCATGCCAACCTGTTCGCATCCGTGTCCGCCGGCATCAACGCACTCTTCGGGCCGCTGCACGGTGGCGCCAACCAGGCTGTCATGGAGATGCTGCAGAACATCTACGCGCAGGGCGGGGGCGTCAACACCTTCATCCGCCAGGTCAAGGATCGCCAGGACGGCGTCAAACTGATGGGCTTCGGGCACCGGGTCTACAAGAACTACGACCCCCGCGCGGCCATCGTGAAGAAGACGGCTCATGACGTGTTCGGTCAGCTGAACGTGTCGGATCCGCTGCTCGACATCGCGCTCCGGCTGGAGGAGGTCGCACTCGCCGACGACTTCTTCATCGAGCGCAAGCTGTACCCGAACGTCGACTTCTACACGGGCCTGATCTACAAGGCCATGGGATTCCCGACCGAGATGTTCACGGTGCTCTTCGCCCTCGGTCGCCTTCCGGGATGGATCGCGCAGTGGCGCGAGATGATCAATGACCCGGACACCAAGATCGGTCGCCCGCGTCAGGTGTACATCGGCTCACCCCTGCGCGACTACGTCCCCATCGCCTCCCGCTGACGGTCCCCCGTTTCTCCCGCTAAGCGGGACAAACGGGGGCTAACAGCGGCCTGCGGCCGTCTTCAGCCCCGTTTGTCCCGGCCCTCAGTGGTGAGCCTGACCGGACACGGCCCCCGCCGCTGGTCGGTGCGCCCGCTCACGCCAGCCGTCTACGCGTGAGCGCTGCCGCGCGTTGGATCCGACGAGCCACTGCCTCGGGTGAGGTGAGGATCTCCTGCCACGTCCAGCGAACGACGATCCAGCCCTGAGCCCTCATGCGATCCTCCCGGCGCTTCTCCTGGATCAGATCCTCACGTCGGTTGTACTTGCCGAAGCCGTCCGCCTCGCCGATGACCCCCAACTCCGGCCATGCCATGTCGGCAAAGCCGATGAGGCCGTCTTCGTCATGAATGGCGACCTGCAGCTGCGGCTCGGGGAGTCCGGCGGCTTTGAGCTGGAATCTCGAGAGCGACTCCAGAGGGCTCTGAGCGCCGGTCCGTACATCAGGCAGAACGGAACGGACGGTGCCGATTCCGGCTATTCCCGGCCAAAGGTCGAGCCTCTCGCGCAACTGGGCAAGACCAGCATCGTCCTGCCACACCGCAGAGTCGAGGGTGGCGAGTGCCCACAGAGGGGTCTGCCTCGCTGCTGTCGTGATCGCGGCATCCCAGCGGTCCTGAGAGGGGATGCCCTCGATATCGGTGGTGTGCTCGTTCAGGATCGAGTGGCGATGAACTTCGATCATCCCCAGCCTGGACGGACGGGAGATGCGCCGCCGGAGTGCCCGTTGATCATGGGCCAGTGGACGAATCACTGCCTGCACCTGGGTCTGGTGCCGGTCCATCGCCAGACCGTGCAGCAGGGCGGCGCTGGGTCCATAGGCGTAGACCGGACCAGGGATGCACCGCGCAGCAGCTGTGACGACGATCAGGGTGCGCTCTCGTGGGTCGTCGGCAGACTCCCATACGTCCGTGTCGATGTAGACCCCGTGGTGAAGTCGAGTCCACCAGCCACGCTTGACGAAGGTGCGCAGAAGGTCGTGGGAGATGCCCAGGGCGTCGAGGTCGCGGCGCTGGAACACGCCATGGTTCCTGCTGGCGTGCTCGCGCATCACCGAGCGTGCTGCCTCACTCTGTGCGCTCAGGTTCCGTGGAGTCATGCAGGCACCCTGACGAGTACGCGAAGCCAGATCAACCGGCTGTCCACAGGGACAAACGGGGCCCAAGCCCGCACTTCAGCCGCCTTCGGCCCCGTTTGTCCCGCTTAGCGGGAGAAACGGGGAGATCAGGTGGGGGTGTGGAGGATGGCGTTCAGGCCGCCCCAGCTGCCGGTGCGGGGGACTACCTCGATGGCTCCGGTCTGCGAGTTGCGGCGATACAGCAGATCGGCCGCGCCAGACAGGTCGCGGGCCTTGGCCGTGCCGCCGTCGGGAAGGCTGACCTTCGACCCGCCGGTGACGTAGAGGCCGGCCTCCACGACGCAGTTGTCGCCGAGCGAGATGCCGACTCCGGCGTTGGCGCCGATGAGGCAGCCTCTGCCAACGCTGATGACCTCGGTGCCCCCACCGGACAGGGTGCCCATGATGGACGCGCCACCGCCGATGTCGGACCCGTCGCCCACCACCACTCCGGCTGAGATGCGTCCCTCGACCATGGACGTGCCGAGCGTGCCCGCATTGAAGTTGACGAACCCCTCATGCATGACGACGGTGCCGGGCGCCAGATGCGCACCCAGGCGAACGCGGTCGGCGTCGGCGATGCGCACACCGCTGGGCACGACGTAGTCGACCATGCGCGGAAAGCGGTCGACGCCGTGCACCGTCAGGTGCTGGCCCTTGCGCCGCAGGTGCATCCGCGTCTCGACGACGCGGTCGACGGGCACCGGGCCCGCACTCGTCCAGGCGATGAGCGGCAGGATGCCGAAGATGCCATCGAGGTTGATGCTGCGCGGGCGCACCAGCCGGTGCGAGAGAAGATGGAGCCGCAGGTACGCATCGGCGACATCCGCCGGGGGCGCCTGGAGGTCGGCGATCACCGTCGACACCGAGCGCACGCTCGTGCCACGCACGGAGTCGGCGTCGATGCCGGCCTCGAGGTGCGGCACGTCGACGGGCGTCGAGCCGAGCACGGGTTGGGGGTACCAGACCTCGAGCGGTGAGTCGCCGTCATAGGTCGCCAGGCCGAGGGCGGCCGCCGGGCCGCTCACGGTCGCTGGTGCGAGCGAGTCGGGGGAGTCGGACGTCATGCGGCTACCGTAGCGACGTGGAATCCCCGGCCCCCCTCGACCTCAGCATCGGTTCGGTGCCCCTCGCCGCACGGCTCATCGACGTGCCCAGCGAGTCCGGGCACGAGGAGGTCCTCGCCGATCTCGTCGAGTCGGCGCTGCTCGAAATCGGCTGGCTCACCGTGACCCGGCACGGCAACTCGATCGTCGCCCGCTCCGACCTCGGACGGCCGGAGCGCGTGCTGATCGGCGGACACCTGGACACCGTCCCGAAGCACGACAACCTGCCCCACCGCTTCGACGGGGACCTGCTGTTCGGCCTCGGTGCCTGCGACATGAAGGGCGGCGTGGCGGTGTCGCTGACCCTCGCCGGGTCGATCCCGGAACCCGTGCGGGACGTCACCTACGTCTACTACGAGTGCGAGGAGGTCGAGGCGGCGCGCAATGGCCTGAACCTTCTCGCGACCCACCACCCGGAGCTCCTCCGCGCGGATCTGGCGATCCTGATGGAGCCGTCGGACGCCGGCATCGAGGCGGGCTGCCAGGGCACCCTGCGCATCGAGGTGCGGACGGAAGGCGTGCGGGCCCACAGTGCGCGGTCCTGGATGGGCATCAATGCGATCCATGAGGCTGGAGAAGTGCTGGACCGACTCCGTGCGTACGAGCCGCGCACCCCGGAGATCGACGGCCTTACCTACCGCGAGGGACTGAGCGCGGTGGGAATCGCAGGCGGGGTGGCGGGCAACGTGATCCCCGACTCCTGCGTCGTTACGGTCAACCACCGATTCGCACCCGATCGCTCAGTCGATGACGCCATCGCGCACGTGCGAGATGTGTTCCATGGATTCGAGGTGACCGTGGTCGATGCGGCACCAGGTGCCCTTCCCGGACTCGATCGCGCTGCAGCCGCAGATTTCGTCACGGCCGTCCATGCCGTGCCGCGTCCGAAGTTCGGCTGGACGGACGTGGCCCGGTTCACGCAGCTCGGGATCCCGGCGCTCAACTTCGGGCCCGGTGATCCGTCGATCGCGCACACGCGCGATGAGCATGTGTCGGTCGCGCAGATCCGTGCCTGCGAGGAGCGCCTGCGCGCGTGGCTCAGCCCCGCCTGATCACGCTCGGCTCGCCGCCGTGAGCGGGATCGGGGCGGATACGGCTCGGCGGGCCCCGCGTTGAGACGCGGAACCCGCCGAGGGGACGTGTGGATCAGGCCTGCTTGACGGCCTCGACGTCGAGAGTGAGCGTGATGTCGTCGCCGACGAGCACACCACCGGTCTCGAGCGCAGCGTTCCAGGTGAGATCGAACTCCTTGCGGCTGATCTTCGCGGTGCCCTCGAATCCGATGCGCTGGTTGCCCCACGGATCCTGGCTGAGGCCGATGAACTCGTAGTTCACGTCCACGCTCTTCGTGACCCCGTGGATGGTGAGGTCGCCGGTGACGACGACGTCGTTGCCGCTGGCCTTGACCGCGGTCGAGGTGAAGGCCAGGGTCGGGAAGGCGGCGACGTCCAGGAAGTCCGGCGAGGTGAGGTGAGCGTCGCGATCGGCGTTCTTGGTGTCGATGCTGGCCGCCTGGATGGTGATCTCGGCCGACGAGGCGGAGAGGTCGGATCCGTCGATGGTGAAGGACCCGGCGAAGTCGCCGAAGGCACCCCGCACCTTGGCGATCATCGCGTGACGCACGGTGAAGCCGATGGTCGTATGGGTGGGGTCGATGGCCCAGGTGCCGGAGGCAGCGGTCAGATCGGTCACAGGTGCTCCTTAGTAGAAGATTCAACTTATATAGTTCAATGTACAACTAAATCGCCCGGAAGGCAATTCCGGTCGTGACGGCGGTGCCGACACCCCCGTTCGGCCGCCTACGCTGATGCGGTGACCGCCGTCTGCGTCTTCTGCTCCTCCAGCCAGACGATTGACCAGCGGTACCTCGAGCTCGCCGCCGACGTCGGCGACGCGATCGCCCGGCGCGGCTGGGACCTGGTGTCCGGAGCCGGCTCGATCTCGATGATGGGGTCACTCGTGCGTGCGGCCCGTGCCGCCGGGGGGCACACGATCGGCATCATCCCGGAGGCGCTGCTCGCGCTCGAGGTGGCCGACCGGGAGTCCGACGAGTTCCTCGTCACGCGCGATATGCGTCAGCGCAAGGGGCTCATGGACGAACGCTCGGACGCCTTCCTCGCCCTGCCGGGCGGGATCGGCACGCTGGAGGAGCTCGTCGAGGTGTGGACGGCGCGCTCGCTCAACATGCACCACAAGCCGGTGGTGGTGCTCGATCCCTGGGGTGACTACGACCACCTGCACGCCCTGCTCGATCACTGGCGCGAACGCGGATTCGTCCGGGCGGAAGCGGTGGCTCACGTGCGCTGGACGACGCAGGTGGACGAGGCGCTGGAGTGCATCGAGGCTCCCTGGCCTGACGTGCCGGGATCCTGAGCCCGCGGGGCGCCGCTGGCTCCCCGCCCAGCCCCGTGATGGAATGCCGGGGTGAGCCTGGTCTTCGCCCTCGTGGCGGTCCTTGTCGTGGCCGGGGTGCTGCTGTTCGCCTCTGGCCGCTGGGGCGGGCTGCCGGCGGTCCAGCGCGACCGACGCCCTGATGCGGACGGCGCCGGTTTCGACGTCGTGCTGCGGGGCTATCGCATGGACGAGGTCGACGCGCGGATCGCGCGCCTGGAGGCCGAGCTGGCCCGAGCGCGACAGTCTCCGCGCGGGCCCGCCGGCAGTGCGTGAGCACCGACGCGTGAGCACCGACGCGTGAGCACCGACGCGTGAGCACCGGCCTGCACTGTGCCGTGACGATCGACGCGCCCGTCGATGTCGTCTTCGATGCCGTACCCGACTGGTCGGCGCAAGGGCAGTGGATCGTCGGCGCAAGGGCAGTGGATGGTCGGCGCAGGGGCAGTGGAAGGTCGGCACGCGGGTAGAGGTGCGGGCAGCGTCGTGCGCGGCACGGGCACGCGGGAGGAGTGGGCCCTGCCGGACGGCCGGAGTGAACGGGTCGCTGCGCTCCCTCGCCCGCCGGGGCGAATCGGGCTCCGGGCCGGCCTGAGGGTCCCGGGGCCCGGACCCGGTCAACCCGCCCGTCGGCGGGTCGGCGATAATAGGGGGCCGCCGCGATGCTCTCGGGCGGGACGGGGCGCTCAGCCCCCGCCAAGCGACGGAAGGGGTTCACATGGCCGCGATGAAGCCGCGAACGGGCGATGGCCCGCTCGAGGTGACCAAGGAGGGCCGCGGCTATGTCATGCGCGTTCCCCTCGAAGGGGGCGGCCGCCTTGTCGTCGAGTTGAACGGCGAGGAGGCCAAGGACCTCGGCGCGAAGCTGCTCGAGCACTTCGGCTGATCACGAACGACATGAGGAGGGGCCCCGGGCGACGCCCGGGGCCCCTCCTCATGTGACTGAGTGTCGTCGAGCAGATCAGGTGCGGTCGTGCAGCTGCGCCACCAGCAGGCCGTCACCGACGGTGAGCAGGGCCGGGATCCAGTCGTCGTCATCCTTGATCATGGCGGCTGCATCGCGCAGTGCGACCGTCTCCGGATCGCGCTGGCCCGCGTCGGCCACCCGGCCGCCCCACAGCACGTTGTCGAGCACCACGAGTCCGCCCACGCGGAGCAGCCGCTTGGCCTGGGCCAGGATCGCCGGGTACTCGGACTTGTCACCGTCGACGAAGACGATGTCGTATGCGGCGTCCGACAGGCGCGGCAGGACGTCGAGGGCGCGACCGGCGATCAGTCGGGCACGGGTGTGGTCGTAGCCGAGGGCGTTGAAGGTGTCGCGCGCCACCCGCTGGTGCTCGGCCTCGATGTCGATGCTGGTGAGCACGCCGCTGGGCACCATGCCGGACAGCAGGGCAGCGCCGGACACGCCTGCACCCGTGCCGACCTCGACGACGGCCTGCGCCGACACCGTCGCGGCGAGCAGGCGGAGCAGGGCGGACGTGGATCGGCTCACGGCGGGGCAGCCGAGCTCGTCTCCGCGCTCGCGGGCCTCGCGGATGGTCTCGGAGTCCTCCGTCCATCCGTCCGCGTACTCCCACGTCGTGGCCGTGGGCTGGGAGAGTCCGTTGCGGGCGATGATGCACCTCCGGAGGGCGTCCAGGCTGCCGGGGATCCGACGGCCGAGTTCGCCCGAAGCCTAGTTGAGAACTACCGTGGTGGTCGGCTGTTGACCGGGCCGGACCATCGTGTGGAGGACAGATGACGGACGACACCGCGGGAGCCCCCGTGGTTCCCGACGCCGCGGCGCCGATCCCGGCTCCCATGGCCCCTCCGGCGCCGGCGGCTCCACCGGCCCAGATCACGATGACCAGCCCCTACGCGCCGCCGCCCGCCCCGGTCCGCCGCCGCGGTCTCGGGCTGCTGAGCACCGTGCTCGTCGCGGCTGTCGTCGCCGCGGTCGTCGGGGCCTTCGCCGGCATCGCCGGATACGCCCTCGGGCGTGCCATCGGCCCGCAGGCGATCGTTGCTCCGCAGGCCGCTGTCGCGCCCGCTGCGGCCGCGACTCGGACGGTCGACGGCTCGGTGGCCGAGATCGCCGAGCAGACCCTGCCGGCTGTGGTGTCGCTCGTGATCGAGGGAGATGCCGGATCAGGCAGCGGATCGGGCTTCATCATCCGCGAGGACGGCTACATCCTGACCAACAACCACGTCGTGAGCGTTGCCTCGGCCGATGGCCTCGAGGTCGTCTTCCCCGACGGTGATCGCCGACCGGGCAAGGTCGTCGGCACGAGTCGTTCGTATGACCTGGCGATCGTGAAGGTGGATCGAAGCGGCCTGCCGACACTGCCCCTCGGCGACTCCGACCAGGTGCGCGTGGGCGACGTCGTCGTCGCGATCGGTGCGCCGCTGGGCCTGGATGGCACGGTGACGTCAGGGATCGTGAGCGCCCTCAACAGGCCGGTGATGGCGGGGGAGATGAGCTCGGATGTCTCCTACATCAATGCGGTGCAGACCGACGCCGCCATCAACCCGGGCAACTCCGGGGGGCCCCTGCTCGATCTGCGGGGCAACGTCATCGGTGTCAACTCGGCCATCGCGACGCTCGCGGTCGGCGGGGAGGCGGGGAACATCGGCCTCGGGTTCGCCATCCCGAGCAACTCGGCGGCGCGCATCGCGGAGGAGATCATCGCGACGGGCTCCTCGCGCACACCCCTGATGGGCGTGCAGCTCGACACCACCTATGCAGACGGAGGCGCCCGCATCAGCAAGATCACCGAGGGCGGTGGCGCTGAGCAGGTGGGCATGCAGGTCGGAGACGTCGTGCGTGCAGTCGACGGCCGGCCGATCGACGACGCGACTGAACTCGTGGTGGCGATCCGGTCCTATGCTCCGGGGGACACCATCACCGTGGAGTTCGAGCGCGACGGCGCATCGCGCACCGCAGAGCTCGTCCTCGGTGACGACGATCAGCAGGAGTAGGCCAGGCGGCTTCGGGTAGGGGAGCTATGTTCGACATCGGGATCGGCGAGATCATCGTCATCGGTGTCATCGGGCTGCTCGTCTTCGGCCCCGAGAAGCTTCCGCGCGCTGCCGCCGATGCCGCCAAGTGGCTCCGGCAGATCCGGAGCATGGCGACGGGTGCGCGCAGGGAGCTCGCGGACTCCGCTGGCCTCGACCTCACAGATGCGGTCGACTCGGTGAAGGACCTCCGGGACCTGCATCCCCGACGCCTCGCCGCGAGCCTGCTCGAGGACCCAGACGACGACGTCGCGCCCAGCAGGCCCAAGGCGTCGCCCGAGACGGGATCGACCTCCCGCCCTGCGTTCGACCCGGACGCGACGTAGTCGGCGCGTCAGCGCACCTCGGACGTCGTCAGCGCCCTGCGGGGGTCAGGCCGAGCGACATGCCGGCAAGGCCGCGCGGCTTGCGCCCCAGCGTCTCTGCGATCGTGCGCAGGGCCACAGCCGCGGGTGCCTCCGGGCTGCTGAGCACGAGTGGATGGCCCGAGTCGCCGCCTTCGCGCAGAGCCACGTCGAACGGGATCTGCCCGAGCAGGGGGACCTCGGTGCCGAGCTCGCTGCTGATCATCGACGCGACGAGCTGACCTCCGCCGATGCCGAACAGGTCCATCGGCTCACCGCAGTGGGGGCACGGGAAGCTGCTCATGTTCTCGATGACGCCCGCGACCTTCTGGTGCGTCTGCGCGGCGAGCGTGCCTGCTCGCACGGCGACGTCGGCTGAGGCGGCCTGAGGTGTGGTGACGATGACCAGCTCGGCGCCGGGAAGCAGCTGCGCGGTGGAGATCGCGATGTCACCGGTCCCCGGTGGCAGGTCGAGGAGCAGGACGTCGAGGTCGCCCCACCAGACGTCGGAGAGGAACTGCTCGAGTGCGCGATGCAGCATGGGGCCGCGGAACGCGACGGGCTGCGACACGCCTCCCGGCTTGAAGGGGAGCATCGAGATCACCCGGACGCCGTACGACTGCGGCGGCATGATCATGCCCTCCACCATCGTCGGCGGATCCATGGCGTTGAGGATCCGCGGGATGGAGTGCCCGTAGACGTCGGCGTCGACGAGGCCGACGCTCATGCCCTGTGCCGCCATGGCCACCGCCAGGTTCGCGGTGACGGACGACTTGCCCACGCCGCCCTTGCCTGATGCGATGGCGAACACCTTGGTGGTCGAGCCGGGCTTGGCGAACGGGATCTCTCGCTGCTCGTGCCCGCGCAGCTGGTTGCGCAGGGCGGCACGCTGGTCGTCGGACATCACGTCGAGCTCGACGTCGACCTTCGTGACGTCGGGAACGGCGAGCACCGCCGACGTCACCCGCTCGGTGATCGTGGTGCGCATCGGGCAGCCCGCAACGGTCAGGAAGACACCCACGGCGACGCTGCCATCGGGTCGAACGTCGACGGACTTGACCATGCCCAGCTCGGTGATGGGCCGATTGATCTCCGGATCGTTGACCGTGGCGAGGGCAGTGTTGATCGCGTCGAGGGAGGGTGCCGGCATGTCCCGATGCTATTGCGCGTCAGGTGGGCCCGCCTCCGCTGGTGCACTGCCGGCAGCAGGACCCGCTGGCGCGTCATGCCGGCCGTCTCGGCGTCCGCGACCCTTGCGGTGCGTGGGCTCGTCGACCTCGAGCATCTCGCGGACGTCGGCGGCGAAGTCACGCAGTTCGCCCCGGACGTAGTCGCGGGTCGCGACGTCGCGGAGGGCCATGCGCAGCGCGGCCAGCTCGCGTGCCACGTAGTCGGAGTCGGCGAGGAGGCGCTCGGTGCGCTGCCGGTCCTCGGCGAACTGCACGCGATCACGATCAGCCTGCCGGTTCTGCGCCAGCAGGATGAGGGGAGCGGCGTACGACGCCTGCAGGGACAGCAGCAGGGTCAGGAAGATGAAGGGGAAGGGATCGGGCGCTCCCTCGGCGATCGCGAGGTTGATGCCGATCCAGACGATGATCGCAATCGTCATCCACAGGATGAACGCCCATGAACCGATGCCCCGCGCGGCCTTCTCCGACAGCCGACCGAAGCGCTCGCTGTCGACGGACGGGCGCAGGGAGCGCGAGCGGTCGAGCGGCTGGTCCAGGCGGGTGGAGCGCCGCTTGCGTGGCGACGCCATGTCACGCACCCCCTGGCATGTCGTCGTCCTCGTCGCGCCAGTCGGCCGGCAGCATGTGGTCGATGACGTCGTCGACGGTGACCGCACCGAGGAGGTGGCCGTCGTCGTCGACGACGGGCAGTGCCACGAGGTTGTAGGCGGCGAACAGTCGCGTCATGACGTCGAGCGGAGCATCGGGGCTGACCGGCATGAGGTTGACGTCGACGAGCGCCGACACCAGGGTGCCGGGCGACTCACGCAGTAGCTGCTGGAAGTGGCACGTGCCGAGGTAGCGACCCGTCGGCGTCTCGGTCGGAGGACGTGCGACGTACACCTGCGAGGCAAGCGCGGGAGACAGATCGGGGTTGCGCATGTGGGCGAGCGCCTCGGCCACGGTGGCGTCGGGCGGCAGCACGATCGGCTCCGTGGTCATGAGTCCGCCCGCGGAGAAGTCGTCGTACGTCAGCAGTCGACGGAGGTCCTCGGCCTCGTCGGGCTCGATCAGCTCGAGGAGGTCCTGGGCCTGCTGCGGCGGCAGGTCCGAGAGGAGGTCCGCGGCATCGGCGGGATCCATCTCCTCCAGGACGTCCGCCGCGCGCTCGGCCTCGAGGGCCTGCATGATCTCGACGCGCTCGTCATCGGCGAGCTCCTCGATGACGTCGGCGAGGCGCTCGTCGTCGAGTGAGCGGGCCACCTCCAGTCGACGCTTCGCCGTGAGGTCGTGCAGCACGTTGGCGACGTCAGCGGGACGCATGGTGTCGAGGCGTGCCAGGAGCTGCTCGGCCGGCTGATCCGGTGCTGGCAGGGAGAGCCCGGCGACCTCGCTCCAGTCGACCACCAGTGACGGACCACGACGTCGCAGTCCGCTTCCGGGGCGACGGACGAAGAGCTCGGTGACGAACCAGTCGCGGCTCATCGTCCTCTCGACGGCGACGTCGAGGAGGGTGACGTCCTCGCCGGTGTCGGTGAGCCGGACCGTGCGGTCCAGCAGCTCTCCGATGAGCAGGGTCTCGTTGGGGCGCTTCTCGAAGCGGCGGAGGTTCACGGTGCCCGTCACGATCACCTGGCCGGCATCGATGGCGGTGACCTTCGTCATGGGCACGAAGATGCGCCGACGGGGCTGGACCTCGACGACGAGCCCGGTCAGGCGCGGCGGGTTGGTGCCGATGCGGAGCACGACGATGGCATCACGGATCTTGCCCACCTGGTCACCATTGGGATCGAAGACACCGATCCCGGCCAGGCGGGCGAGGTACACCCGGGTTGCAGCGCCGATCGTCACGTCGGCAGGCTACCCCCGAAGAGGGAGGTGCGGACGCATGGCGGAGCCGTCGCGCACGTCGCCGACCCTGGCCCGGCCACCGGCGGGCGACATCGCCCTCCTCGGTGTGGCCGTCCTGTTCATCTCCACGAGCGGCCCGATCATCGCGGCGATCGCGGCCCCGGCGCTGGCGATCGCCTTCTGGCGCTGCCTCCTGGGCTCGGTGCTCACGTCGCCGTGGGTGCTGCTCCGCAGGCGTGCCGAGCTCGCCTCGCTGACCCGGCGCGACATCCGGCTCATGGTGCTGGCGGGCCTGCTGCTGGGCGCCCACTTCGCGACCTGGATCCCGTCGCTGCGGTTCACCACGGTGGCATCGTCGACGGCCCTGGTGGCCACCCAGCCCGTGTGGGCGGCCCTGATCGCCAAGTGGCGCGGGCAGTACATCCCGCCACGGGCCTGGATCGGCATCGCCATCGCCCTGGTGGGTGTGGTCGTCCTCACCGGGGTCGACGTGTCCGCTGATCCGCGTCACCTGATCGGTGATGCCCTGGCGCTCGTCGGTGCCGTCCTGGCTGCCGCCTACGTGACGGTTGCCGAGAGCGCCCGTCAGTCGGTCTCGACCCCCACGCTGACGACGGGGCTCTACGGCAGTGCTGCTGCGCTGCTGCTCGTGATCACGCTGATCAGTGGCCAGGCCCTGGTGGGCTTCAGCCTGCGCGACTGGGTGCTGATCGGGTTGCTCACCCTCGGCGCCCAGCTGCTCGGCCACACCCTCATCACCAAGGTCCTGTCGACGACGTCGGCGACCGTGGTGTCGCTGGGCATCCTGTTCGAGATGCCCGGGGCGACCATCATCGCCGCGATCGCCCTCGGTCAGCTGCCCCCGTGGGGTGTGCTGCCCGCCGCGGCCCTGATGTTCGTGGGCATCGTGATGGTGATCAGGTCCGGATCACGCACGGTTCCGACGGAGACGTCGCCGATCTAGCCCCGGCGTCGTGCCTGGATCAGCGTGCGCGCCCCTGGCCGAAGCTCTCGTAGGCCCGGACGACGTTCGCGTGCCACGAGCGGTTGACGGACCCGAGCCGGTTGGCCACCTGCTGCCGGTCCGCGGGGCTGCGTGATCCCTCGACGGCCCGGTAGAGCTTCGTCTGGACGATCGCGAGTCCGCGCTGGGTCGTGCGGACGTCCTCGAACACCTGCAGATCGTCGTCGGTGTAGTTCACCCCGGCGGCGTAGCCGGTCATCGAGCTGTCGGTGAAGTCGGAGCCCGACTGGGCGGGCACCAGCTGGCCGCCCTCGTTCGCGATGCGTGGGCTGTCGCTGCACTGCGCCTGCTGCATCGCGGTGAGGGCTGCCTGGGCTGCGGCGGCGTCTGCGTACTGGAAGATGGTGACGGCGCCGTTCGTGTAGGTGTTGATCGCGTAGCCGACACCTCCGACGACCTTGGCCTTCGGCAGTGTGACGGCTCCCTTGTCGTCCCAGCACATCGTCGGCACGGTGAAGGACCTGCCGGTCTCGGAGTAGTACATGTTCTGCGACCACGGGCCCAGGGTCTTGGGCATCTGCACGCGCAGCACGGTCTGCTGCAGCATCGTGGGGTCCATGAACAGGTAGTCGTCGGCGTGGGCAGCGTTCGCACCACCGACGGCCAGGGTCGCTGTGACGGCGATGCTGGTGGCAAGCGCGCGGATTCCGGTCAGCTTCATGGGCCTATCATGCACCGTCGGCCGGGGCGAACGACTCGGCCGTAACGATGATGCCCGGGTACCCGCTGGTCCTCGAGCGGGTCGGGTTCCCGGCGGATGTCGACCCCGCATCCCGCCGGCTCGAGACCCGTAGCGTGCACACCCTGTGACGGAAGGCAGCACCTGATGGGCCATATCGATGTCGCCCACGTCACCTACTCCCTTCCGGACGGACGCGTCCTGCTCTCAGATGTGTCCTTCCGCGTGGGCGAGGGCCAGGTGGCGGCGCTGGTCGGGCCCAACGGAGCCGGCAAGACCACCCTCCTGCGCATGATCGCGGGGGACGTGGACCCCGATGAGGGCACCATCACGTCCAGCGGATCCCTCTCGGTCATGCGCCAGTTCATCGGGCAGATCAGCGACGGCACGCTGCGCGACCTCCTCCTGAGCGTCAGCCCCCTGGCCCTGTCGTCTGCTGCGGCCCGCGTGGACGAGCTCGAACTCGCGCTGATGGATTCGGAGGACGAGCGCCTGCAGATGGCCTACGCCCAGGCGCTGTCGGACTTCGCCGATGCGGGCGGATACGACGCCGAGGTGCTCTGGGACGTCGTCACCACCTCGGCCCTGGGGGAGGCCTACGACGCGGTCAAGTGGCGCTCCGTGGGCACCTTCTCCGGCGGTGAGCAGAAGCGCATCGTCCTGGAGCTCCTGCTCCGCGGAGCGAGCGAGGTGCTGGTCCTCGACGAGCCGGACAACTACCTGGACGTCCCGGGCAAGGTCTGGCTCGAGGACCAGCTTCGGCAGACGCGCAAGACCGTGCTGCTCATCTCGCACGACCGTGAGCTTCTCGATCGTGCGGCGACGTCCGTGGTAGCCCTGGAACTGGGCGCGGCTGGAAACACCGTGTGGGTCCACGGAGAGCGGTTCGGAACCTTCTCCGCCGCGCGCATGGATCGCTTCTCACGGCTCGAGGAGCTCCGACGCCGCTGGGACGAGGAGCACGTCAGGCTGCGCGAGAACATGATCCGCCTTCGGGAGAAGGCGAAGTTCAACGACGGCATCGCGTCGCGGTACCAGGCCGCGGTGACGCGGCTGGCCAGGTTCGAGGAGGTCGGCCCGCCCACGGCGATCCCGCGCGAGCAGAAGGTCACGATGCGCCTGAAGGGCGGCCGGACGGCCAAGCGGGCGATCGTCGCCGAGCAGCTCACCCTCACCGGGCTCACGCAGGCCTTCGATGCAGAGGTGTGGTTCGGGGAGCGCGTCGCGGTCCTCGGCGCCAACGGATCGGGCAAGTCGCACCTGCTGCGTCTGCTGGCCCTCGGCGGCTCGGATCCTGACGTGGAGCACCAGCCTGTCGGATCGGCCACCATTCCTGCAGTGGCCCACTCCGGCAGTGTCCGGCTCGGCGCGCGCGTGCGGCCCGGCTGGTTCGCGCAGACTCACCTGCGTCCTGACCTCGAGGGCCAGACCCTGCTGGAGATCCTGCACCGCGGGGACGGGCATCGCGAGGGCCTGCCGCGAGAGCCGGCCGCCCGCGCGCTCGATCGCTACGAGTTGGCCGCTTCGGCCGAGCAGCGCTTCGAGTCCCTTTCCGGAGGGCAGCAGGCCCGGTTCCAGATCCTGCTGCTGGAGCTGTCGGGGGCGACGCTGCTGCTGCTCGATGAGCCGACGGACAACCTCGACCTGGAGAGCGCGGATGCGCTGCAGGTGGGTCTGGACGCCTTCGAGGGGACAGTCGTGGCCGTGACCCACGATCGCTGGTTCGCGCGCGGCTTCGACCGCTTCCTCGTGTTCCGCGCGGACGGTCGCGTGGAGGAGACGCCCGAGCCCCGCTGGGACAACGCGTAGCCCGCAGCCCTGCCAAGGCCCGTGCCTGCCGTCCATGCCGTGCCTGCCGTGCCTGCCGTGCATGCCGTGCATCTCCTTCCCGGCCACGGGCTGGTCGGGTGGCCCATGCCACGATGACCTGCATGACCGACCTCGATCCGCCCGCGGATGCCCGCGCCCTCCTCTTCGACTGCGACGGCACCCTCGTCGACACCATGGGCGTGTACCGGATCGGCTGGCACCAGGTCTTCGGCCGCCACGGATTCGACATGACGGACGAGTGGTTCCACACCTGGGGTGGCCACAGCACGAAGGCGTTCGTCGAGGCGGCGTTCCCGGATGGCGACGATGAGCTGATCGAGCAGGTCAGTCGCGAGGGCCATGAGGCCTTCCTGAAGTCCGTGCACCTGCTCGAGCCGTTCGAGCACGTGGTGGCGGTTGCGCGTGCGCACCATGGGCGCGTCCCCCTCGCGGTGGTGTCCGGGGGTCCGCGTGCTGCAGTGCTGGCCTCGCTTCGCGCCGTGGGGATCGAGGACCTCTTCGACGTCGTGGTCACGGTCGATGACGTGACGCACGGCAAGCCCGCCCCGGACGTCTACCTCAAGGCCATGGCAGACCTCGGTGTGACGCCGGACCAGTGCGTGGCGTACGAGGACAGCGCCAGTGGGATGCGGTCGGCGGCCGATGCCGGGATTCCGGTGATCCGCGACGTGCGGCTGCCCGGGGCTGCTACTTTCTGAGGGCTGTGACAAGTTTCTCGCCCATCCCCGCCACGCAGGAGGCCCCGTGATCGACTACACCACCGAGATGTTCCACGTGGGCCACCTCGTGCCGGATCTCGAGCAGGCCATGGACCAGATGAGTGCCGACTTCGGGTTCGAGTGGACCCAGGTGGTGTTCCGCGAGGACCAGCCGCTCTGGACGCCGGAGGAGGGCCAGCGCTCGGTGCCGCTGAAGTTCTGCTACTCGATGGCCGGTCCCCAGCGGGTCGAGCTGATCGAGGGCCCGGAGGGCACTCCGTGGTGGCACGGGGATCCGGTGAACCTCCACCATGCGGGCGTGTGGGCGGACGTCCCGGCCGTGACGGAGGACCTCCTGTCGCGGGGCTGGACCCTGGTCATGGCCCAGAAGTCACCGGAGGAGGGCTACGGGTCCTTCACCTACGTCCGGTCGCCCACCGGCTTCCTGCTCGAGCCGGTGGCCCTGGCCAACCGTCCGCGCATGGAGCGCTGGTTCGAGACCGGCATCCTCGGCTGATCCCTTGCGGGAGGGAGCTCCCGGGGCGTTGACTTCGGCCATGACCCGTGCACTGCACCGCCTGGCCGTCGGATGCGCCCTCGCATCCGCGCTTCTGGCCGCCCCCGTGGCGCTGTCTGCGCCTGCCTCCGCGATCGTCGGCCACGACCCCGGGGCCCCGGGCCACAGTGGCTTCACCGTCACGCCGCCCTCCGCGCCGTACGTCATGGCCTTCCACACCTGCTCGACGTCCTGCGAGGACCCGGCCAACCACACGATCAGGCTGGCCCAGTCGACGGACGGAGCGTCCTGGACCGACGTGCCCGGCTGGCAGGCGTACCGGGGGTCCGTGCCGGATGCCTTCCGTCGAGGCAGCACGATGTACGTGATCGGGGCGGGCCTGAGCCGCATCGACCTGGCGACCGGCAAGGTCACCGCCTCGAGGTTCTCGGTCAAGAAGGCGGACGGGTCCCCGACAATGGCCCGCGACATCTCGTTCGCCGGGCAGCTGCCCGACGGGCGCCTTGTCATCACCTACGTCCCCTCGATGCAGGACGTCGCGGGAGCGAGTGAGATCCCGGTGCTGATCGCGACGGAGGACGTCGGTTCCGACGCTGCATCCTTCACGAGTTCAGGGACGGCGATCACGATCCCGAAGTCCTCGCTGCCGGTGGTCGGTGAGCCCACCGATCCGGACATCTTCTTCAACGGCAGCCAGTGGGTCCTCTACGTGTCGGTGGGCTCCAACCTCGTGTCGTACACGGCCTCCTCGGTGACCGGTCCGTTCAGCCTCTCGACGCAGGCGCTCGTCTCCCGTGATGCCGGCGGAGTGCCGGCTGGAGTCGTCGGCGCCGGAGGCGTGTGGACCTACGTCAACTACGGCCCGACCCGGGAGTCCATCGAGATCAGGCGGGCGGTCTCGGCGACCGGCGTCGCCTCGATCCCGTCGGGCTCCTTCTCGACGGTCCTGACGGGTGCGGCCTACGGCGCTACCACTGCCGAGAGTCCGGGCATTGCGGAGAACGTCCCCGGCACGGCCTGCGGTGCTGGCTGCGCAGCCACCTCGTCGTCGACTTCGTCCGCCACCGCCACGTCCGCCGCGGCCGGCAAGCCGGGCAGCCGCTGCCGCAAGGCAGGGGCCAAGGGCACCTACCAGGGCCGGACCCTCACATGCACGCGAGTGAAGGGCAAGCTGGTCTGGCGCTGACTCAGGGTCTGGTAACACCCCTTTCACATGGTGCCGGCTCCATCTGACCTACAACACCGGACGCTCTTGGGACTCGGATGGAATCGACCGCTTAGGTAGCAATTTCGGTAGCAACAGGCATCGTCACGTCCCGAGAGGACCTCGACGAGTCCTCATCTACGAGGGGAATACTGGTGGGGCGGGTCGGGCTTGAACCGACAAACAAATATGTCGCAGGTTCTGCCCGAGTTCTGGACCTCTTGAGGGTCGCAGGAAACATGGACGGTTTGGGGGTAGTCGATGTGATCCCAAGGCGTGCCATCACTACACGAGGCAGCGGCGAACTCGTTGGGTCAAGAGAGTGCGATGGATAATGAGATAGTGAATTGCGTATGCGGCGTGCAGCGAAATGCTGAAGGAGCACCCACCCACGCATACGTGCCGGCAACATCAGGCTGCTGGCAGCTCTTCGGCGAGATTCAAGCCGACGAGAGCCTTCGCTTCGGCTACCCGCCCCATGCACACAAGACTGTTGTGGATGCCTACATGGCATCTCACCCCGGAAACGGGAAGGACCGCCGCGAGGCTCAGAGCGTCGTGGTGCATCTCGTAGGCATCTGCGGTCTCCTGGAACTCAACTGGGAACCCGAGCAGTCACGAAGAGCAATGCGCACACTCCTCGCCAAGCGAGGTGGAAGCTTGCCGGTTCTTCATCCCTGGTCTCGGCCGAGCGCATTGACGATCCAGTCAATGGCGGGAGCCCGCGATCTCCCGGACTACGAGCATCGCGCACTCGTGTGGGCGAGTGATGTCTGGGATGCGTGGGCTGACGAGCACAGCACGATTCGCTCGCTCCTACCTGAATCCTAAGGCTCGGGTAGGAGCCCCACCTCCCCCATAGTCCAAAACAAGTTCGTGGGGCGGGTCGGGCTCGAACCGACGACGACCAGATTATGAGTCCGGGGCTCTAACCAGCTGAGCTACCGCCCCC
>VFQT010000776.1_pt1 | contig 43124 bp, 38 predicted proteins | sample 3512381 | NCBI WGS metagenome assembly VFQT01 (sample SAMN10412376, study PRJNA504923) | tailings metagenome | isolation source: Relicate 2 Philex TSF3 active mining site | place: Philippines: Tuba, Benguet | collected 2017-08-29 | reverse complement strand
TCGAAGTTAAGGATGGACAGGTCGTTTCGATCACCAATGTGGAAGGTGTCTTGTTAGATGCGTCCAATCCCAGCTATCAGTACTACCTGGAGTATGCGACCATTGACCTACTCTTTGCTGAACTCAAATCCGAAATGACAGAAGCCGAAGAGCTCACTGTCGCTTACGATCCTCAGTATGGTTTTCCTTCAGAAGTTTGGATCGATCGCATCAAGCTTGCTGTAGATGACGAGATGTCATTGCAAGTTACGAATTTTGAAGTGTTGGAATAAAAAAACGGCGCAGCGTTTACGCTGCGCCGTTTGCATTTAATTGGGCATGATCCACTGGTCGAAGATATCCCGGTCCACAATGTGGATGCGACGATCTTCCATTTTGATGGCGCCGCTGCGTTCCATTTCCTTAAGCGAACGCGCCACCACCTCGCGGACGGTTCCCAGCCGCGCCGCCAATTGTTCCTGCGTCCAATGCGGAGATTTATCCTGAGGTAGTTCTGCATCAATGAGACGGGCAAGACGATGGGTGACCTGATAGAACGCCATTTCACTCACCATGCGTACCATGCCACGCAGCATCCTGCCGAAATTTGCCAGTACTTTTTGGGAAAATGAAAAATCCTTTTTTGCCAGTTCCTGCAAAATACTCTTGTCAATGATCCATACCTGGCACACTTCCAATGCTTCTACATTGACCGGGTGAGGTCCTTTATCGAATGTGGGCACTTCAGCAAAGGTATCGCCTTCCTGCAAAATGCGGACAATATATTGCCTTCCCTGGGGGGAGATGCGAAAGATCTTGGCGCTGCCCTGTTGAAGGATGAACAATCCTTCGCAGGAGTCACCTTCCCAAAAAAGTACGTCCCCGCGTTGGAATTCTGCAAGGCGAGTATGCCCGGCAATGTCTTTAAGGATCGGTTCTGCAAGTTCATCGAAGTATTGATTTCCCCGTAGTGCAGCTATTTTTTGGCTCAGAGTGGTTTCGACGGTCTTCATTTCTTAAACATCACCGAGCAACACTTGATCAGGTCCCCGGTTGATTTCCCATGGATAGGTAATGAAGGCATCTGTAACAGCGGCATAATAATCCGGGCGGACACTTCCGAACAGATTACGATATGGGTTGAAATGTAATACACAGGTTTCAGGGAATCCACCAGCGGCAGAAACACGATTCTTTACGGCGGTAATGGTACGTCCTGATCCCCAAACATCATCCACGATCAGGGTGGGACGTCCGCGTAATTTATCTTCAGCAGGGAATTGAATGAACTCAGGCCAAGCCATAAACGCAGAGGATTTTTCACTTTGCACTTGCGCTGGAAAATCCACAGCCGCGGTAAGGATGTGGGTGATGTCCATGGCTTCTGCAAGCATCCCACCAGGAATAATGCCACCACGGGTGATCATCACCATCGCAGTAAACTCACGGCGGAATTGAGGAATGAGGTGGTCCATCAGTTTATCCACTTCTTCCCAGGTTATGGCTTCTTGTCGGCGGGGTTCGGGTTTCATAGGCTTATTTTATCAAAAGACCCTAAAGGTATGTTCAACCTTTAGGGTCACTTTTCGAATATTTAGGATGCGAGAACCGCTGCGAGCGGAGCCGGAGCTTTTACCAATGAAGGCGACATTCCCTGCACTGTTGCTTTTTCCACTTCACGTGCCCAAATGTAGAGGCAGGTGTGATATGCAGTGCTGGTGTAGGAGCTGAATACACTTGCGACCATCACAAAGGTGAAGAAGATCAATGCGCCGATCACAATCCCTACGATCGAGACTGTGGGGTTACTACCTGAAACAAAAGCAAGACCGCCGCCTATAGCAAAAGCGAGGATAAGACCAATGGCACCGAATACAAACCCGATCAGTCCAGTAACGAAGCGCACACCTACTGTGCTGACCCCGATCAGCAGGAGGTTTTCCTTGGTGATCTTCCAAATACGCTGCATGCCGTCTTTAAGATTCAAATCGTCAATGATCATGGCAGGCAGGACGAGCGCCGCAGCTTCCGTCCACAATGTTTCCAACAATCCAGCCGCGGAACGAGCCACGCTTGCGCCTACGCCGCCTCTGCGGTTTCGTTGCGCCGCGCTTTTGATCAAGTTGACAACGGTGGAAGCCGCAGCCAGCGTGAGAATATCAAAGAAGTCACGGCGGACGATCTCCCATGCTTTTTCCATGCGTCCATCACCCTCTGAGAGATAACCATAGATGAGATAAACCGTCATACCAGAGAATACATACGAGACGATAAATTGTGCAAAGACCAACACCGCTCCCATAGCGTAGAGGATGATGTTACCAAATTGACTATCTCCGAACATGAATGCTGAGATCGCGATCGGAATGATCCCGATCACTGAAACAATGGCACCTACGATCAATGCATAAATGGATGGTTTGAGCAAGTCTTTATCTTTGAACGCCATGCTCCAGGCTTGTTTTAGGAAGGACCAACCGCGTGAAAAACTCTGCATAAGACACTCTCCTGTGTGAAAAAATATTCAAGTTGCATTATAGCAAACCTGCCATCCTGACTATTCTTGCCGATGACAAGGCAAGTATAATCGTGCAATTCCATACTTAGGACAAGTTATGACAAATAAATTCCCATTGATCTTGCTGGCAGCAGCTTTAATTCTTACCGCCTGCTCCACAGCTGCCACACCCATGCCTACACCGACTCCCGACCCCTTCATCTTGCAGGGACAGGCAGTTTTCAATGCTCGTTGTGCCACTTGTCATGCCCTTGTGCCCGATACGATCATTATTGGACCATCTCTTTATGGGGTCGCAACCCGTGCCGAAACCCGTGTGAATGGACAAAGCGCTGAGGAATACATTACCATGTCCGTTCTACGCCCCGGTGATTATGTGGTGGAAGGCTTCAATAACGTGATGATCACCAACCTTGCCAAGGAGTTGACCAGCGAAGAGTTGAATGCCCTGGTTGCATTTTTGATGACCTTGAAATAATCTGTGAATAAGTAGGGGCAACCCTGCTGAAAAATAAAACTGAATACAGAGGAGAGTGTATGAAAGTTTGGATCAAACGGATCTTTACCGGTTTGGGCGTGTTGCTGCTCATTGGAGTAGCCTACGCCGCCTTTGCGCCGCTTCCACCTGCCGTAGAATTGCCCGAAGACAAGTGGGGAGCAGGTTCCAGCAGTGTTGAACCAGCCTGGAGCGGATTACAGCGCGACTTCCCCGCCACCAATGAAACAGCAAATAACCCATCAACGCCTGAAAAAGTGGAATTGGGTCGCCTCCTTTTCTTTGACCCGGTCCTGTCTCAAAACGACGACATGTCCTGCGCCTCATGCCATCACCCCGACTTAGGCTTTGCCGATGGCAGACCGCAAGCCTTTGGTGCGGATCAACAACCATTGCAGCGCAGTGCTATGAGCTTGTGGAATGTGGCATACAACACCAACTTCTTTTGGGATGGACGTGCTGCCACACTCGAAGAACAAATGGAAACACCCATTACCAATCCAGATGAAATGGGTGCTTCTCCTGAAGAGATCGTTGCTGAATTGAAAGCCATTCCCGAATATGTGGACTTGTTCGAGAAAGCCTTTGGCAGTGCCGATGCAGTGACATTTGAAAACGTTCAAAATGCCATTGCTGCATTTGAGCGCACCTTGGTAACGAATAACTCACCCTTTGACCGCTACGCGACGGGCGATGTGAACGCACTAACACCCGCCCAACGCCGCGGATTGGGGCTCTTCCGCTCGGCAGCGACTCGTTGTTTCGAATGCCATGCCGCACCAACGTTCAGCGATGACTCGTTCTCGGTGACAGGTGTGCCCGACCTTGCTGGTCAAGAGCATGATGCCGGGCGTAAAGCCATCGAAGAATCAAGTTTGGATGGTGCTTTCAAAGCGCCCACTCTGCGCAATATTGCTCTCACTGCACCCTACATGCACAATGGCGTATTCAACACTCTCGAAGAAGTAGTTGATTTTTATGCCAAAGGCGGCGGTCGCGATGCTGGGGTTGAGAACGTCGATATTCATGTTCTTGGCTTTGAGTTGACCGAACAGGAAAAAGCGGACTTGGTCGCCTTCCTTTATGCGTTGACAGACGAAGGCAACCTGCCGGAAATCCCTGCTTCTGTGCCTTCGGGTTTGCCGGTGGTCGAAGCGGTGGATAACCCTGCACGTGAAGTTGTCAGCGAGGTGAATGTTTCTGAAAGTGAAGCAGGCTCCACGTCTGCGCATGAGCCGGTGACTTTGAGAGTCGAACCCGGTCAGACGATTCAGGAAGTCGTCGATCAGGCACTTCCCGGCGATACCATTGAAGTCCCTTATGGAATTTATGAAGAGCATGTCATCATTGATGTGAGTGATGTCAAGTTCTTTGGCATTCCGAATGAGAAAGGGGAGTGGCCCATCATCGAAGGCAATGGCACCGGGTCCGATGGTGTGATCGCCTCTGGGAATAATTTCGAGATGGCGTACTTCCAAGTGAAGAACTTTACGAGCAATGGTGTGTTGGTGGAAGGTTCGACCGGTGTGTACCTGCATGATATGTACATCGAGAATACAGGTGTGTATGGTGTGTATCCTGTACGCTGTACGGATGTGTTGATCGAACGCATCGAAGGTACATTGATGAATGATGCCGCGATCTATGCAGGCAAGTCTAAAGATGTGGTCATCCGCGATACATTGACCTATGGCAACGTGATCGGTATTGAGTTGGAAAATACCGTAAATGGTGAAGTGTATAACAACCACGCTCACGATAACACCATTGGTATTTTCATCGACTTGTTACCGCAATTACCTTCCAAGGTTTCGATGTACACCAAGGTGTATAACAACATCTCTGAGAATAACAATGGAGAGAACTTTGGCAAGCCCGGTACGGCGGTTTCGCTCATCCCGCCGGGAACGGGTATGCTGATCCTTGCTGCAGACCATGTGGAAGTGTATGACAATACCTTCCGCGGCAATAAGACCGTGGGCTTGGCTGTCTTTAACTTGACGATCGGTTTTTCGGCAGAAGAGATCGATGTGGACCCGAACCCCGACCATAATTTTGCGCACGATAACATCTATGAGAACAATGGTTATGATGCTGATCCGTTCGTGAAGAACATGCTTGGCGGTGGTTTTGATATTGTGTGGGACACGACCGGCGTGGACAATCGCTTCGATGAGCCGAACGCGAAGACATCCTTCCCGCCTGCGTTGCCCAAAAGCAATTGGCCCCAGCCGTTATACAACCTGTATTGGCGTGTCTTGAATTTTGCGGTTGGATTGATTTCGTAATGTAAGATACCCGGGCGCAGCACGTATACTTGTAAAGTCGTGCTGCGCCTTTTTTTATTTATCCGTCTTTGGGAGATTTCATGTCTGTATCAAAAACTGGAACAAAGCCATTTTTGAGTTTGCGTTACAAGTTATTGATTCCTTTGTTGTCGTTGGGTGTTTTGATGTTCATCATGGGATATTTCGGCGCTCAGGCATACCTCAGAGAGACGATCTTCAATATCATGGACGAAGAGATCGAATCGATCCTTGATTATGTGGATGGATGTTTGAATGTTGATGCACTTGAAGCTATTACTTCAAATGCCGCTTTAGACGAAATCTCCAATGGACGTTCGGCTGCAATGAATGACCCTCTTTATCTGGAACAAGAAGCTTGCATTTCTTCTGTCGAGGAGTTTAATCCGCGTGCATGGGTGTACACATATTATGAGGTCGACGCGAATACTTTAGCATATAGTATTGACATGTGGAATGTAACCTCCCCTGATGATGGTTCTCCCTTGGGGTACACATTCACAAGTGCTGATTGGGATTTTGAAGAAAATCAGCTTGGGCTGGTAGAAACATACCCTTATGATGACCTTGAGTTGGATGAAGAAACTGGAGTCTATTATTACGCAACCACCTCACCATTAAGGGATGCGAGCGGCAAAGTTGTGGGTGGTATTGCCGTCTATCTCGACGCTGGATGGACCGTAGAACAGTTACAAAATCTTTCAAAATATTTACTTGTGATATTTGTGGGTATCTTTGTGGTAGTCACAGCTTTGGTATTGGCGATCACAAAACGTGCCATGTCTGAACTTGGCACGTTACAGGCCGCATCGCGCCGGGTGGCGGAAGGGGATTACACACCCATTGCCATCAAACCTCAGAAAGTGGATGACGAACTCTCGACTCTGGCAGAGTTATTCAACACCATGTTGGATAAGGTTGAAGAACGCGAAGAGATCTTGGAGAATCAGGTGGAAGAACTGAAACTTAAGATCGACGAAGAAAAACGCACGAAAGAAGTGAAAGAGATCGTAGATAGCCAGTTCTTCAAAGATTTGAAAGAACGCGCCGCCGAAGTCCGCAGGCAACGCCAACAAAAAGAATAACTACAAAATATTGATCGGGTCCACTTCGACCCGCCAATCATTGAAGCGCAGGTCTTTGAGTACTGCTGCCGGGTCAGGTCCACGCAGGACGACCTGCCAGCGGTACTCTCCATTTTCTTTCGCAAAGAAACAAGGGACCGGACCGATCAATTCCGTTTGACGAAATCCACCCGCCTCCAACTTCGCCTTGAGTTTGGCCGCCATCTTCTTGGCTTCTTCTTCCGCTTTGACATTATCAACGCTGCGATATTCCAGGCGGACCAACCTTGCAAATGGGGGATATCCTAATGAACGGCGGTAATCCAATTCACGCAAGTAAAAGCCATCCACATCATGCCCGGCCGCGAATTGAAGCGCATAATGCTCCGGCGTAAAGGTCTGCATAATGACCTTGCCGCCACGTGAAGAACGCCCAGCTCGACCTGCCACTTGGGTCAAGGTCTGGAAGACGCGTTCACTGGCGAAGGGATCTGGCAAATTCAACCCAACATCCGCCAGCACGATCCCAACCAACGTCACCAAGGGTAAATCCAACCCTTTGGCGAGCATTTGTGTCCCCACCAAAATATCCGCTTGATGATTGGCAAAGTGGGTGAGTATGACCTCATGCGCATCTTTCTGGCGGGTTGTATCCCAGTCCCAGCGCAGCGTCCGTGCTTGTGGAAACATGGATTTGATCTCCGCTTCCACTCGTTCACTTCCCAAGCCATACTCACGGATTTGATTACTGGCACAAGTGGGGCAGGTCTTTGGCATCAGTCGGGTATATCCGCAGCGGTGACAAAGCAACTGATTCCCCTTTGAACTTTGACCTTCGACATGCAGTGTCAGCGGTGTTTCACAATTCGGGCATTTCAATGTATTCCCGCAATCACGGCAGAAAATATACGTGGACGTTCCGCGTCGGTTAAGATACACGATCGCCTGCTCGCCACGAGCAATGGTCTCTGCCAATGATTCAGCTAACACGCGCGAGAACATGCTGCGATTGCTACTCTTCAACTCTTCACGCATGTCCACGACCTGCACAGGCGGCAAGGTTGAGTCAGTGACGCGGTTGGGGAGTTCGAGCTTTTCAATATGGTCATGTTCAGCGACATAACGCTGTTCCACTGTTGGTGTAGCGGAGCCAAGCACACAAACTGCACCACACAGTTTTGCATACTCTTGTGCGGCGGTCACTGCGTTGTAGTAAGGCGGTTCAGATTGATAGTATGAACTGTCGTGGCATTCGTCCACGACAATGAGTCCAATATTCGGCAGCGGGGCGAACAATGCCGAACGCGCACCGATGATGACATTCAGCTTCCCATCGCGGGCACGGCGCCATGTGTCGTAGCGTTCGCCTTCAGAAAGTTTTGAGTGAACCAACCCGACCTGCCCTGGAAAACGCGAGACAAACCTTCGTACGGCTTGCGGGGTGAGCGCAATTTCTGGTACGAGGATGATGGCTTGCTTCCCACTTTTGATCACTTCCTGTACGGCGCGAAGATAGATTTCAGTTTTGCCTGAGCCGGTTACACCATAGAGTAAAAACGAGGAAGGAGAAACAATGGATGTGAAGGCTTGTTTGATCTCACCTAATGCGAAAGCTTGTTCAGGTGTAAGTTCAAGTTCGTTCCTTGTCTCTTGTTTCTCGATCTTTTCAAGGGGGTCACGGAAGATTTCATTTTCAAACAAGCGTATCAACCCGCGTTCTTCGAGTTCTTGCAGGTCAGAAATGTTACAGTCGGTTTGAGCATAGATCCATGAGAGATTAACCGGTTCTGGCTGCTGGATGAGAAATCTCAAAGCGGATTCGCGCCGCGTTTGGGTGGCCTTCGTCGAACCGAGTGCACCCATCTCCGCTTCCGCCGCTTCTGGCGTGACTGCGAGCTGGGCAACGCGAATATTCTTGGGTCTCACTCTGGGTGGCGGCAGGACATTTTTCGCGGTGAGTACACCTTTTTTGACGAGCATATTCGCAGATTTACGCCAATCAACTTTGGCGAAGTGCGAGTCGATCTGACGTCCGCGTAAGGGTCCGCGTTCGTTGAGGAGGTTAATGATGCGGGTGACGATTTTGGAGGATGGGTCGGAGTAATTCGTATTTCGTAATTCGTAATGTACGTCTGCTTGCTGACCCAAACCGGTGGGGATCATCATACTGATGATGGCAGAGAGGGGATTCAGTGTAGAGTCCGCTAACCGCATGGAAAGAGCGATCTGGGGCGGAGTTAGAAGCGGGGCAGGGTCTAGCAGGTCAAGGATCGGTTTGAGATTTGGGACGGAAGAAGAGTCGGTCAACTCGACAACGATGCCCTGCACGGTTTGATTCCCAAATGGAGCTGTGACGAGACAACCCGCTCGCAGGGCAGGGATGAGTTCTGTAGGAACGGTGTAGTCGAATACACCAGAGATTGCAGAGATGTTGACAGCGAGGCGGGCAAACATGAGGTGATTATAATGTTTTATAGTATGCTCGTTGGGTATAATCTTTCGAACGGAGGTTGATATGAGCTCAGTTATTCTTATTGTTGGCGGGGTGATGATCGTGATCGCGTTGGTGATGTTGGCGATGGTGTTCATTAAATCGAATCAGGTGAACCTGACTGAAAAAACCGAAGGCAAACCCGAGTGGATGCATGCCATGCCTCCCAAAGAGACAGTGGAAGCAACTACGAAAGATGGCGAAGGTATAACGCTTTATGATCATGATGAAGGCGAGAAAGTTGCCGCGCCTTTTGCTGAACAGATCGAAGATGTGCTGCGAGCCAAAGCACAGAGTGACTCGTATTTGAAAACATTTGATATTGATTTTGGAACGGCAGCCGATGGTGGCTTGGAGATCTGGGTGAACGGCGAGAAATTCAATGGGGTTGCCAGTTTGCCCGATGAACAATTGAAGCAGACGCTTCTGCAAGTTGTGAAGGAATGGAATAGTAGGAAGTAGTGGGTGGTAGGGAGTAAATAGTAAATAGAGTAGACGCGCTGGAGATGACTCTGGCGCGTTATTGTTTTAAGATGACAGCAGCACCATAGCCAACGACGGAAGAGTGATCGCCGGTGACATCGCCGGAAGTGGCGTGTTTGAGGACTTGAACGTGGTTCGCTCCTAGCCCTTGAGCTGCCCATTCCACTGCAGCGACGGCGGCATGTCCGCAGGCGAAACCTTTGCCCAAACGTTCTGCTTCAAAGATGGAGGATGGCTTGAGTGTGGTAAAACGCTGGAGCATTTCGCGGTCGAGTTGATTGGCTGTTTGTTGTTCATAAAAATGAGACAGGTCAGTAGATGCGACAAGTAATGCGTTTTTATCTTTTAGAGTATGTGCCAATGCTTCGCCAAGCTGCTGGGCTACAAATTCTTCCTGTGCGCGGATCATGATCGGCAGGAGTTTGAAATCATTTTTTAGCACTCGCTGTAAAAACGGAAGTTCGATCTCAAGCGAATGTTCTTTGTCGTTGGAGATGGGAGTGATGGGAATATTAAGATGGTTTTGAAGTTCGGAAAGAGCAGTTTGGTCTACTTCGATGGTGCCAAGTGGAGTGCTGTAGGCTTGATGTTTTGTCGTGAGAAGGGGATGTGAGTGGTAGTTGTGAAATGGGGAGAGGACTACAACGAGATCGGGGGTAAGTCCGCGCAGGGTGGCGAAGGCGTAGGCTGCCACCGCACCGGAATACCGATACCCGGCATGTGGGGCAATGACGCCGATCACCTGCCCGTGAATTTTAGGTAAGTTTACGTTTATGAGATATTCGTCTATGCTGGCAGAAAGGGATTTGGGATTGGCAGGATACCATGTCCCTGCAATAGGTGAGGGGCGAAGGTCGAGCGTGTTCATATTTTTATTTTAGCACTATCAGAAATAAAAATCCCCGCGAAACTCTCGCGGGGATTCATTGGTCTTGATTTACTTACGGGATAGCGTAGGTCGCGATCGCGTTGTCGACGATGTCGAGCATGGTCTGGTCTACATTGTTCGACCAGAAGGCAGTCCACATCAACCAGGTGCGCTTGTCATCACCGCGAACTTCGAAGAAGGAAACGCCGGAGTAGTCACCACCTTTGGAGGTCCATTCAAAGCGTTCAGAACCGTCTTGCATGATCTGGTCGCTGGAGATACGGATGTCACCGTTGTTCGTACCCGTGCTGCTATAGTAGGTGTTGAGAATATCCAACGCTACATACTGGCTGGTGGAGTTATCCACTTTTACACCCGGGTTAGCGAACATGACGAGGCTTTCGATGATCACAGATTCATCGGGGGAAGTGAAGGTGTCGGTGTAAGCATCCACATCAGTGTAGATGGCATCACCGTGGTCGGTGTGTTCGTACGTCCAATCGCCAGGGAGATCAAAGGCGAGAAGGTTGTTCTGGTCCACAAAGGTGACCATGCCATTGTCGCTGGGCTGAACCTGTCCCTGATCTTGTCCTTGATCTTGCTGCTGACCCTGATCCTGATTGGCAGGGGGATTGGTGGGCACAGGGGGAAGAGTGGGGTTAGGGGTGGGGTTTGAAGAACCGCCACATGCAAGGCTGACGGCTAATAACAATGCCATAAAGCCAAATAACATACGGTAAGATTTCATGATTTGTATTCTCCTCTATCTAATTGGTTAATCGGGCACAAGGATACCTTTCGAATCGATTTTTTAGTAGGGTACCTTAGTCCCATTTTACATGCCCTGCCTATGTCTGCATATATCCAAATGAAAAACGAATGTAGTCATAAACCGGGTTGATTATTCTTAAGACCATATGCCACAAATTAAATACAGTTCGCGGCATGGAACTTAGGTTTTTCTGCTACCTGTAAACGAAGATTGCTTAGAAAAAGTTCCATGCCGCGAAACTAATTTGTAAATCGGACTTAATTATTTGGATGTTTTCCGAACTCTTTTGACCTTTTCGGACTGGGTAGGTTCATCAGATGCTGGTTCAACAACCGGCTCAGGGATGGATGCCAATTCTGGTTCAACGACCGGGGCAGGGGGCGTCACTGGGGCTGGCACAATGGCAGGCGCAGTGTTGATGCGAGCAAAGTAATCTTTGACCGTTAGATCGTTGTAGAAGATCAACACGAGGATACCAACCACCATTGAGAAGACGTTTCCCATAACAACGGTGAGAATCTCGAAAACTGCGATGGATGTTGAAGGTTGAACGGGTTGAGGTTGGGCACTTAGAAGTTTGGCTGCAAAGATGATCTCAAATACACCAAGGATCGTGGGTAGGATGGTGATGGGCAGACAGATCACACCAATAATGGTGCCAAGTGCAGTAGCTGATGCAACAAAACCCCAGAAGAGATTGATAATGCCGCTCACAAGCGTCATGAGTGCAATGGCGGTCACCAGCCCGGGTTTTTGTTCAGAATAGGATGTGTTCATATGTTACTCCTTGAAATTTATCTGAGGGATATAACGATTGAACACATGATTGGTTGCAGGAACTATGGCTGTTGGAATGTAAGCAGGATCCCGCCGGGGTATGGTGCACCATTGGGGTCTGTACAATCAGGCGCCCGGACATCTGGAACGAATGCGCCGCCAGTTACCACGCGAATGTTATAGACCGTCCCCGCATCCATCATGAAATCCGCATACCCATCTCCCATCTCGGGTTTAAGCCCTGTGAAAAAACGATCCTCACCTTGGCTCCATGTCACCACGATCTCAGCGCCGGGTACTTGATCTCTTTTCGCATTCAAAAGTATGAATTGCATCACCTTTGCCATGCCAGGGTCGCAGACAGTCTCTTGACTCATAAGCACGAAAGGAGCGCCAGGTCCTGCTGTGGGAGTGAAGGTGGGGCGTGGTGTCAGTGTTGACTGTGCCAACGGAGTTAACGGAGTTTGTTCGAAGAATACGGTAGGAGCAGCCGGAGTCACCGTCGCCTCTTCACTAACCTCGGGCTGGGGTTCACTTTCAGTAGGGGTGGATGTAAATTGGACACTTGGTGTGTTAAACGTGGGGAAGGGCGTAGGGGTAAAGGGTTCGCTTACATAACCCTGACTCAAGTCTGTTGCCAATTGCGCGAGTGGACGTGTTTTTTCAAATGTCTCGCCTGAAGCAAGCATGCGTTGTGCCTGAGCACTGAGTTCGCTGATCGGGTCTGCATCACCAAGCAGATTCAGGCGAGCCTGGGCACGCGGCAGATCTTTATTCGAAGCATACGATGCAGCGATGATGATGCGATACTGGTCTTTAAAATCTGTGCGCAACAGAGCCGGATGCGCATCCACATAGGTTACAGGGGCGAGAAGCCATGAGTATGCCAGACCAAGCCCAAACCCGATAAGAAGCGCGAGGATGATCAGAAGGATGGTGTTTTGCAGCAGTTGTTTCATGGGTTGAGACCGTCATCTGGTTGATAGGTTTGCATGGCGGTTAAGAGAGTTTGCAGCGCGCGGATCTCATCCTGTGTGAAGCCGTTTATGTTGGCGTAAGTTAAAGCGGAAGTAACTATCTCAGCCGGAGGCTGACTTCCAAGTTGAGCAATGCGTCGTGCCGCGGCATCTGCATCGAAATCAGTTTGGTATGCTTCAGCGGTCATAAGCACATAGTCTACGCGGTAATCTTCGCGGAGGACATCGGGTGTGACGTCCGTATATTCAACCGGGTCAATCACCCAGCCATACACAAGCCCAAGCCCAATGCCAATGGCAAGGGCAACCAACACCATGATGATTTTTGTGGAAGACATAGGGAGATTATACCCGTTGGGTATATGGCACCGATTGAGGTGGTTCTTAAATAGATATCCGAGCAGGGGATCGGCGGCACCCGAAGACTCTTCCTTACCGTTGCTATCTTTCGATCCTGGCGGGTTTCGAAAGGCTTCGCCGCGCCGGGCCTGCCCGGACAGGCGCAAGGATACCCGATGAAGGGGGGTGTGTCAAATCACAAGTTATTTTCTTCTACGAATTTCAAGAAGAGTTTGACCAGTTTGGGATCGAAAAGGATGTCTGAGTTTTCACTCAGGTATTCAATGACCTGTTCACGTGGGATCGCTTTACGGTATGGGCGGTCACTGCGGAGTGCGTCCCAAACATCAACAATGGCAAAGAGGCGGGCAGAAAGTGGGATCTTTTCCCCTTTTAATCCGTGCGGGTACCCGCTGCCGTTCCAACGTTCATGATGGTAAAAGGGAATATCGAGCGCCGGATTCAAGTAGGCAATGGGGGAAAGCATCTCAAAGGCATACATCGGATGCTGACGCATTCGTTCCCATTCCGTTTCATTGAGTGGACCTGGCTTTTGCAGGATCTCATCGGGTATGGCGATCTTGCCCATATCATGAAGCAACGCACCTCGTTTGATGTGCGATAATTCTTCTTCGTTGAAGCCAAGTTGTTTGGCTACCTTTATGGTGATCTCGGTCACGCGTTGAGTGTGACCTTCTGTTTCGCGGTCTCGCAAGTCTAACGCGCGAACCCAACCTTCGATGGTTCGTTCGTATGCATCTCGTAGCTGGTTATGTGCGAGTTGCAGGGCTTCTTCAGCTCGTTTGCGTTCCGTAATATCACGAGATGCCGCCTGGATTTCAACTACTTTCATCGTGTTGTGATCGGAGATCGCGCGGGCAGAAGTTTCAAGCCAGACATAATGTCCTTCTTTATGTTTGGCACGATAGGTGACGGTATAAGGCGCATCCCCTGGTTTTTGATTAAAGAGTTCTCTGATTTGTGGATGGTCTTCGGGTTTGATCAAATCAAAACTGCTCACCCCTATCATTTCTTCAGGTTTATAGCCAAGAATGGTTTTGCAGGCGGGGGAGATGTAGAACATATACCCGTCAGTATTGAGGCGGGTGATCATATCGCTGGCGTTCTCTGCCAATAGGCGGAAATGAGCTTCACTTTCAGAGAGCGCTTCTTGCATGTGAATGCGGTCTGCGCGAGCTTTCCACTGATCTAGGGCTTTGCGCGCCAGGTGAGGCATATCCAGCATGGATTCTGGGGATTTGACGACATAATCCAACGCACCGGATTTGAGTGCTTCAACAGCGATGCGTTCGTTGCCATAACTGGTCATCAAAATAATGGGGGTGGCAAGAGGGTCACGATGGTTGGGCAGCAATTCCAGGCTTTCCCCGTCTGGGAGCCGCCAATCAGCAATGATCAAGCGTGGTTCTTTGATACGTCTTTGTTTGCGAGCTTCTCCGAGGGAACGAACACGATGGATCTCAAATTCCGTTCCCTGATCTTCAAAGGCGCGTTGAATAAGCTCCGCATGCGGTTCTTCGTCCTCGACCAGCAGAATTTGAATTGTCTCGTTCGACATGAGGGATTATGCGCGAAGTTGTTTATTCCAGCCCAGCCAATAAACGCCTAGATCTTTCATTAAGTTACTAAAATCTTCAAATCCAACCGGTTTTACAAGGTAACTGTTCACATAATTTTCGTACGCGTGCATGACATCTTTTTCGGCTTCAGATGTCGTCAGGATGACCACCGGGATGCTCCTGAGTTCCTCTTCCTCTTTTATGATTCGGAGAACTTCAAGCCCATCCACTCGCGGCAGGCGCAGATCCAAAAGGATCATATGTGGACGAGGGCTTGTTTCGGGATCGCTATACTCATTGCGCCGTAGAAGATAATCCAATGCCGATTCACCATCAGTCAGATGTTGGATCTTGGTAGGGATGTGGTGACTCTCCATCGTTCGGATGACGAGTTCAGCATGATCAGCATTGTCTTCAACAAGCATAACTAGGATGGGGTCGCCTAACATGATGGATCTCCTATAGCGTTCCATATTGTAAACGATTTACTAATAACAGGGATAGTCGTAAATTTATATGAAAGATTATTATCGAGGATATGGTTTCTTTACAATAGAACAGGCTTGTTTGCGCTTAACAGACCTGTTAGCCTTATTTAGAATGAGCTCAAGAAGGAACAAATTACCATGATTTTACGCCTACGCCTTACCCAACCAACTCACGGTATAATCTCCATACAATGACCGAAGGTGCCTTACTTAACGATCGATATCAACTTGAAGAAGTGCTGGGCTCCGGCGGCATGGCGAATGTGTATCGTGCACGCGATGTCGTACTGGACCGCCCTGTTGCCATTAAAGTTCTGCGCAAGGAATATTCCACCAACGAGAATTTCCAAAAACAGTTCTGGCTTGAAGCGCGTTCAGCGGCAAATCTTTCTCACCCGAACATCGTTACCGTCCATGACTTTGGCTCTGCAGATGAACTGCTTTACATTGTTATGGAGCATGTTCCTGGTAAGGACCTGAAACAACTGGTTCGCGAACGCGGACGGTTCCCCTACACTCAGGGGATCCCACTAATGATCCAGGCATGTGCCGGGGTGGGATATGCTCATCGTGCCGGTTTGGTCCACTGTGATATCAAACCGCACAACATGCTTGTCTCAAAAGATATGCGTCTCAAGGTCACTGACTTTGGGATTGCAAGAGCGTTGGCTACAATCAAACCCGGCGAGCGTAATGATGTTGTTTGGGGTTCGCCGCTATACTTCGCCCCTGAACAAGCAACAGGTGAAGCACCAACTCCTGCATCCGATGTATATTCGCTTGGCGTGGTCCTCTACGAAATACTGACCGGTACAACCCCTTTTACAGCATCCACTGCGGATGAACTTGCGCGACTTCATATTTCCGCCCGTCCATTGCCTGTAAGCGAATATGTTCCCGATATACCATCTGCCCTTGAAGAGATCGTAATGAAAGTTCTTTCCAAGGAACCAGCGGCACGTTATCGGACTGCCGATCAGCTGGGACGCGTCCTCCAAAAATTTGGCACCGAACCTGCTCCTGTTAAGCCTCAAAAAGAATCCCCTTCACAGCCAGTTATTACCATTAAACAGGATATAGCGGAACGACTCTCACCACAGAGCCAACAACGGTCGCAGCCAGAACCGGCCCCGCAACAGTATTACCAACCTCCTTATCCGCCTCAAACGATTCAGCCGGAGCCTGCTCCTACCTATCGTGAAGAAGAATTCCCCGCCGAACCCATTGACTGGATCGCCGTTGGCTTGGGGTTGCTCGCTGTGTTAGCATGGGGTGGACTCATCCCGTTTGGGCTTTTGGTTTATTTTTCCTTTTTTCCACCTAGTTAAATGTAAAGAACTGACAGGTTCATGCCTGTCAGTTCTTATTTAGATAATGACTAATTACCTTCTTGCTCCCTCTATTATTGCTTCTGATTTTACGCACATTGCGGATGAAGTCGCCACCATTGAAGCTGCCGGTGCAGATTGGATCCATGTTGATGTGATGGATGGGCATTTTGTCCCCGACATCACCATTGGACCGTTATTCGTCCGGTCTCTGAGGCGGGTTGCCAACCTTCCGCTCGATGCTCATCTCATGATCTCCGAGCCGGAGAAATACATCCCTGCGTTTGCAGAAGCGGGTGTGAATAACATCACCGTCCATGTGGAGACTTGTCCAGATCTACCTAAAGTGATCGCGCAGATCAAATCCTATGGCTGCGCAGCCGGTGTGACGTTGAACCCAGCCACCCCAGCTTCTGCGATCGATCATGTGCTTCCTCTTGTTGATCTTGTCCTTGTGATGAGTGTTGTTCCCGGGTTTTCTGGTCAGAAGTTCATGCCTGAGATGATCAGTAAAGTTGAAGAAATTCGCACCAAATTAGACGTGCTTCGTTCATCTGCTCATCTTGAGGTGGACGGGGGTATTAATGCTGAGACCCTCCCATTGATGAAGCGGGCAGGCGCAAATGTGTTCGTAACCGGGAATGCAGCGTTCAAACATCCGCAAGGCAGTGGGGCAGGGGTGCGGGCATTGAAGGAAATTCTGACAGCATAAGGGCGGGGAAACCCCGCCCTTTGATTAACATTAAAACAAAAATCACGGCGCTGAATGCGCCGCGATTCTTGAGGTAAAAAAAGAACGAACCTTATGCCGCAGATTTGCCAAGTGTTTTGATGCACTTGGTGCACAGCGTCTTCTGCACGAGGCGACCCTTTTCCATTACCGAAACCTTCTGGAGGTTGGGTTTGAACGTGCGGTTGGTGGCACGCTGGGAAAAGGAGCGGTTGTGACCGAAGGTAGTTGCCTTGCCGCAGTGATTGCACTTTGCCATGTTTGAAATCCTTTCTTTCTCGTCTTTCCTTGCTAATAATTCCAATTGCCCTTTTCGGAGGCACGGCATTTTACCATAGAACGCAACCAACTTCAAGATAAGATGTTAAAATAGGAACAGGATATGAAAATGGGGCGGACGTGCTCCTTTTACCGTCCCCAGTGTACGATTGAGAACTAAAATCAGACGTTTATGTCTGAAAATTATGAATGAGGAACCTATGGGCGAAGAAACAACATCCTTGGGCGGGATCCATGTCTCGCCGAACGCAGTGGCGACGATCGCGTATCATGCCACCTTGCAATCTTACGGAGTAGTGGGTCTGGCTCCCAAAAATCTGGCAGACGGCATCGTCTCCACTATTACACGCGAGCCTTCTCGCGGTATTTCCGTCCACTATAAAGAGGACGAGATCCATATCGATATCCATGTGATCGTGGAATACGGCACACGCATCAATTCAGTGGCGGAAAGTGTGGCAAATACGGTGCGTTTCCATGTGGAAAAAGCGTTAGGGTTACGAGTAAATACGGTCAATGTGCATGTGGCGGGACTGCGCATTAGCAACACAGACTAGGAGAAGGAATACATGGCGATCGATACTGCGCGAGTCGAGAAATTCCGCAAACGGACCATTGATGGACAGGCGTTCAAGCGCCTCGTTGAAGCTGGGTTGACCTGGTTGCGCACCAACCAGCAAGTGGTCAACGCGTTGAACGTGTTCCCTGTTCCTGATGGTGACACAGGCACGAACATGAGCCTGACACTGCAGGCGGCATGGAATGAAGTAAAAGACAAGGGGACGATCCATCTTGGGGAGATGGCAGCTGCATTTTCAAAGGGTGCATTAATGGGTGCACGCGGAAATTCCGGCGTGATCACCAGCCAGATTCTGCGTGGATTTTCGCGTGGTGTGCATGAAGCTGAGACACTGGATATAGATACCTTCATCAAAGCATTGGGTGAAGCGCGTGATACAGCCTATAAAGGTGTGGTGAAGCCTGTCGAGGGGACGATTCTCACCGTCATTAAAGAAACGGCTAACGCAGCTGAAGCAGCTCGCGGGTCCGTTAAAGATGCTATCGAATTGCTTGAACTCGTTGTCAAAGCTGCAGATGAATCGGTCAAAAGGACGCCTGAATTGCTTCCCATCCTGAAGCAGGCAGGCGTTGTTGATTCGGGCGGTAAAGGCTTGTTCTTCTTCCTTGAGGGTATGTTGCGTCATGTGTATGGTGAGTCGTTGGAGACCCCAATGGTCAGTGTGCAGCCGATCTCTGCCATGAGCCTTGAAGGCGCGATGGAAGAAGTGGAAGAGGGACAGGACTACGAAGTGGTTGTAGACTTTGTGCCGAACGGCGAACTTGACTTGCATGGGTTCTATGCCAGGCTTGAAGAGATGGGTACATCCATTCAAGTGGGTGAGGGCGATGGGATGTATCGTATGCACATCCATGTGCCGACCGAGAACCGCTATGTTCCGATCGATTACATCATGGGTATTGGTACGGTGACCAAGGTAGCCATTGAAAACCTGATGGCGCAGATGGATGATATTCAGAAGAGCAAGTCAACCCAGATCCAATTTGGTGCGGTAGAGCCTGGAAATATTGCGGTGGTGGTGGTTTCACCGGGTACGGGTCTGAGCCGCATCTTTGCAAGCCTGGGTGTTGCTGCTGTTGTGGCAGGCGGGCAGACCATGAACCCATCAACACAGGATATTCTTAGTTCGTTCGAGAATATGCCGACAGATAAAGTTATCATTCTTCCGAACAACAAGAATATTGTGATGGCGGCGAATCAAGCCAAGGATGTGACAGTAAAGAAAGTGCAAGTGGTTCCAACCCGCACCGTTCCGCAAGGACTTGCTGCAATGCTTTCATTCGACCCCAGCGGCGATGTGGAAGCTGTTGCTGCCAAGATGAACAAGGCCATGAGCAATGTAAAAACCGGTGAGATCACAGTGGCGACCCGCTCGGTTGAGATCGATGGCGTGACCGTGAAAGATGGTCAGGTGATCTCTCTGTTAGATGGAAAACTGGTTGCCTCTGCCGATACGGTTGAACATGGTTTATTTGAATTATTGGAAAAAGCCGAAGCCGCCGACCATGAGATCGTGACTCTGTTCTATGGCGGTGATATGTCGCACGTTGAAGCCAATCGCCTTGCAGATGCTGTTCGTGAGAAGTACTCCAATCTCGAAGTTGAGGTGCAAGAGGGTGGGCAGCCTCACTACCAGTTCATCCTTTCGATCGAATAGTTCTTAAACGAAAAGAGACCGTCGCTAAAGAGTGACGGTCTCTTTTTTATTTGAAAATGTTACTTGTTAGTTACCATTTTGTAGATGATTTTGATGATCTCTACGATCGAACCAAAGATTCCCAGACCAAGGACGATATCCATTCCTGTGTTTGCCATTGTCTCAAGGATGTTGAGCGCTTCGGGGTCAGTCACTCCAGCGGTTTGCAAGTTGTCTGTCGTGAGCGCCAGGATGGACGGACCGGCGATGAGTAGAACGAGAATGACGATCTGCAACAGTTTCGTACCGATGGATACAAACCGGGAGGAGGTTGTCCACTTGCCTAAGCGAAGGAGCATACCGTTCATCACGATCTCCGCAACCCAGGCGATGTTCATCAGCGGCAGCCAGCGGAAGAAGGCTTCGGAGAGCAGGGGTGTCACCTGCCACTCATTCCCGTCAAGATAGTAGAAACCGATCAAGTGCGGGTTGAAGTTGAAGATGCTGAGCGCAATGAATGTGAGTACGATGGCAAGGATCGGTTCCCAGACCTTAACTTCCTGTGGCTCAGGTTCTTTCATCAAAGAAGCAGGGTCCCATTCCTTCTTCTCGTCGATGTCAAATTCAGCAGCAGGTGCATAGCGTTCGATCAGGGCAAAGATCAAGGCAATGTTGCCGAATGCCGCAATACAAGCTGAAACGATGTTCAACAATCCCTTTCCAATGGTTGAGAGCAATTCCATTGCACTCATGGGTGAAGCTGCCATGATCTGAATGGCGGTGGCAATGGTTAACCCAAATGCCACAGCAGCCACTACGATCTTGAGAATGAACATAAAGAAAGGAAAGATGCGCGGACCGATCAAATAGGGGTTGGGGTTATACGTCTCTGCCACTTTGTGTGGTGCGCCATATTCTTTTAGCATGTCAACTTGCATGGCTTCATCAGCCGGTTTGCCAGTTTTTTGTGCGCGTTCCTCCAACATGTCTTCCAGTGTAGAGCGTAATTCTTTTTCAATGTCTGTGCGACCTTTGACGAGCAAAAGGTGCCTGCCGACTTCGGCAACGTAACGATCAATGAGGTTCATGATTTTTCCATCCTTTCCTTACGAGAGCATCTTGTCCATTACAGACACAATGCCAGCCCATTCCTTTTTCATTTTAGGCAAAAGTTTCTTGCCTTCTGCACTAATTACATAATACCGACGTGGGCGCGCCTCTTCAAGCTTCCAGACCGATTCCAACAGCCCTTGCGCCTCCAACCGGCGGAGGAGGGGATACAACGTACCCTGATCCACCTCCAAACCGAGATCGGCGAGTTTCTTCAGCAGCGAGTAACCATACTCTTCAGTGCTCAACTGGCTGAGCGCCGCCAGCACGATCACCCCGCGCCGTAACTCCAAAACGACATTTTCGAGAGATTCTGTGTTTGCCATATCTCATCCTTTGTTGCATTATACTGTGTAATATACAGTATATCAAGTATAAAGTATCAGGTGACAATTACCCTTTTTGGGGATATACCCTTCTTATGCTAAACTTTCTCTTATGAAACTAGGAATCGTCACCGACTCAACGGCAGACCTGCCTGCATACCTCATCGAAGAACACGAGATCCAAGTGGTGCCTACGGTTCTGATTTTGGAGGGAAAAGAATACAAGGATGGGATTGGCATCTCGCGTGAGGAGTTTTACAACCGTCTGCCTTCGCTTCATACCCCGCCGACAACTGCTGCACCGTCCATTGGAGATTTTCTCAAGCCGTATCAGGCTCTACTCGACTCTGGCTGTGACCACATCCTCTCCATTCACGTTTCGGGCAAACTCTCGGGTGTGGTCAACGTTGCCCGCCGCGCCGCGCAAGATTTCCCGAGCAAAATCACCTGTGCGGATAGCGGTTCCCTCTCCATGGGAATTGGCTTTCAGGTGCTTGCCGCCGCTGAAGCCGCGGACCTTGGCGTAAAGGCTGCTTTGGAAGCGATAGCATCCACAGAGCGACGTACAAAGGTCTTTGCCGCACTCGATACAATGGAATACCTCAAACGCAGCGGACGAATCCCAAGCGTGGTCGCCAACATCGGCGGATTACTCTCCATCAAACCAGTTGTGGAGTTGCGCAATGGTGAGGTCAAACCGATGGCGGTCAACCGCACCACCAGTCAGGCAGATGAATTTATTTTTGGCAAACTCTTGGAAGTGGGGGAGATGGAACGTCTTGCGATCCTCCATACCAATGCCGAAGACCGTGCCAGGGGTTTATTGAATAGGATGATGGAACGCTCGCGCATGTCTGTGCCGCGGGATGTCTTGTTCGTCAATGTGACGGCTGTGATCGGCACGCATCTCGGGCCGCATTGTATTGGCTTTGCGGCGGTGAGGAAATAAAAAACTCCTGAAGAGTTGAGAAAATTATCTCGCCTCTTCAGGAGTGATCGTTGGGGAAATCTTTCTATGATCCTGCCATTCCTTCGGGATTAGGTTGTGGTTCATTGATTTGGTTGCTTTTCCAAAACAATGTGATCGCGATCGAGATCAATAACACAATCGTTACCGCCAACCCGCCTTCCGGACCAAACTCACCGCCGGTCAGCCAGTCTGCGCCGGTTTCCATTAAGTTGATCAAGGTGCCGCCACCTGCACCATTCCCGCTGACTTGTAAGCCGAAGAAGTTTCCCTGCACCCAATTCCAAACGGTATGCAGAGCACTGATGCCCCACATGGAGCCTTCGCGCATGGCATATAAACCAGCAAAGACACCAAACAAAGCAAGGTTGACCAAGGCAATTACGCTCAAGTTGGGGTTGAGCCCATGCAGAAGAGCGAAGATTAAAGAAGAAACTAACAGCCCGACCCACGGTTTGTAGCGCGCACCAATGACCGGCAGCACCCAGCCTCGTATCAACACTTCTTCCGCACCGCCTTGAACGATCCAACCGATTAGAACCAGCATAACACCGGCAATGGCAGGAAAACCTTGTTCAGCAGGATTGCCCTGCTCAAAAGAGACACTGCCAAACAAAGCCAGGATGCCCACAGCAGCTGCAAACATCAATGCCCCAAATAAGAAACCGCGACCATATTTAGAGAGTGCGTTTTGGCTTTCATACCCAAGCGTCCAAAAGGGGCGCTTCTCCACCCATTTCAACCACGCCCAAAGAATGATGTACATCAGCCCGAATGCGAAAACAAGCTGTAAACCCATCCAAAGACCTGTCACTGTGTTGGGAAGACCATTCAGTGAGACGCCTCTTTCGGTAAACCCATAGATCGCGCCGAGGACGACGAACAAGGGAAGGATGCCAAGTTGAGATAAAAGGGTAAAAACGATCGTAAGCGGAATGACTGCTGCAATATGGGTCAATCGCTGTCCCTGTCGTGCAAGTTCGAAAAGTCTGCTATTGTTGAACCAATTCATGAATAACTTCTCCGTGTTTAGTATTAATAATTTGATAGTAGTATCAATTTATTATTAAGTCAAGGTCATTGAGTAGGAATTTGGGGGCATATGATCCAGTTTCAAGTCCATTCGAGGTATCTGAGAATATGTTGATGCCTGCCCATGATAAAATTGACCATTATGCAACCGTCTTTGGAAAAACTACGCAAATTTTTTCGACTCGAACACGAAAACAAATACGAAAATACCGCCATCATTGGCGGGCTAGCCAAAATGTTGGATTATTGGGAAGGGGAAGCCCGCGCCGATGGCGTGGCGGAAGAAGTAATTCAGGCTGTCGCTTCGCGCTTGCGAGCCTATGAAAAGTTGACCCCCACGGGTCGCGCCGATTCTCTTAAGGGTCTTTGGAAACGGATTGGGGAAACCTACCCGGAAGCGGGTCAGAAACCCAAAGGGCAGACACAGCCGCAGAGACCCCAACAGCCTCCCAGGGGAGGGCAGCCTCAACGTCCGCAAAGAAGCGATGATGAGGCGAAGCCAAAAAATGGTGATGCTGAAACGGCTCCAGTACAGGCTCAGAGCCAGACAAGACAGACTCCTCCTCCACAGCAACAGCAAAAGCAGAGACAAAATTCTCCGCAACGTTTTGATTCTGCGACCAGTGCAAAACACAGCCAAACACCTGCAGCTTTAAGTGCGCAATTGACCGTGTTGAACGGTGTTGGACCAAAGAACGCAGAGTCACTGGCAAAACTTGGCATGCAGACGTTGGGGGATATGTTGTATTTCTTCCCGCGTCGTTATGAAGATTATTCTTTATTGAAGCCGATCCAGGCGTTGATGTATAACGATGTAGTGACGGTGTTGGGTACGATCCAAAGCATTCATAACCGTCAGTATGGCGGCTCAAAAAGTTTGATCGAAGTCATTATCAGCGATGGCACGGGGGCGCTGCGTATTTCATTCTTCAACCAGCCATGGTTGATGAACCGTCTTAAAGCGGGCGATGCGATTTCGGTTTCAGGCAGGGTCGATCAATATCTTGGGCGCATCGTGATGAACAGCCCCGATTGGGAGATGGTGGAGATGGAAAATCTTCACACCAATCGTATTGTGCCGATCTATTCATTGACCGAACGTATTACCCAGAAATGGCTGCGCGGTCAAATGAAGCAGGTTGTCACTTATTGGGCACCTGCAGTTGTGGATGCCTTACCCGATTCCATTCGGCTCGATGCGCGTTTGGTGTCACTTGGTGAAGCGCTCACACAGGTTCATTTCCCAGACTCACAAGCGCGGCTCAAACTGTCGCGTGAACGCCTTGCCTTCGACGAAATCTTTTATTTGCAAATGGGTGTTCTACGACAAAAGCGCGACTGGCAATCGGTGGATGGCAAGCGCTTCGCAGTCTCAGACGAATGGCTGGATGCGCGTTTAGCGGCTTTACCCTTCACCCTTACCTCTGCCCAGCAAGAAGCGCTCAACGATATTCGCAAGGATCTGGATTCGGGCAAGCCAATGAATCGACTCATCCAGGGTGACGTTGGCTCCGGTAAAACGGTCATTGCTGCTTTGGGCGCGAGCATGGTGGTATCCGCTGGGGTACAGGCAGCCATCATGGCGCCGACTTCCATTTTGGCGGAACAGCATTATCGAAATTTCTCCAATCTGCTTGCTGGCGAGAATGGCTTTTTACAAAAGGAAGAGATCCGCTTGCTGGTGGGGAACACCACCGAATCTGAAAAAGAAGCCATTCGTCAGGGACTTGCCGATGGTTCGATAAAAATCGTCATTGGAACGCATGCTGTTATTGAGCCAGATGTAACCTTCAAAGAATTGCAATTCATCGTCATTGATGAACAACATCGCTTTGGTGTGGAGCAACGGGCTGAGTTGCGCAGTAAGGGCACAAATCCACATCTTTTGGTGATGACCGCGACACCCATTCCGCGCTCGTTGGCATTGACTGTGTTTGGCGACCTCGATATTTCGGTAATGGATGTAATGCCGGTTGGCAGGCAACCCATTGCAACCTATGTTCTGCGCCCGCAGGAACGCGAGCGTGCATACACAATGATCCGTTCGCAGGTTAAGAATGGCAATCAGGCATTCATTGTGTATCCGCTTATTGATGAGAACGAGAAGATCAACGTCCGTGCGGCAGTGGATGATTTTGAAACCTTATCAAACCAGGTTTTCCCAGATCTGAAACTCGGTTTGTTACATGGACGCATGAAACCCAGCGAAAAAGACGAAGTGATGCTCAAATTCCGTGATAAGGAATATGACATCCTCGTTTCAACGACGGTCATCGAAGTAGGCGTGGATGTGCCCAACTCGACCCTGATGCTCATCGAAGGCGCAGACCGCTTTGGTTTGGCGCAACTCCACCAATTGCGTGGACGTGTCGGTCGCGGTTCGGTGGCGTCCACTTGTTTGCTTATTCCCACTCACGAAGATGCGACGGAGAATGAACGTCTGCAGGCGATGGCAACCACTAACAACGGCTTCGAACTCGCCGACCTCGACCTCCAATTGCGTGGACCCGGCGAATTCCTTGGCACCCGTCAGGCGGGGTTTGCCTCTTCGTTGAAGATGGCAAGCATCACCGATGTGCCGCTTATCGAAAAAGCCCGCGAACAAGCCAAGGCTCTCTTTGAGCGTGATCCCTACCTTACCCAACCAGAACATGCTTTGCTGGCGGAAGCATTCGAACGATTCTGGAACGGCACCACGAGCGATGTAAGTTAGTCAGATAGTTGTGTCGTCACTTGGTCACATAGTCAGTTGACTATTGGACTAACGGCTTTTCGACATAACGATTACCTGACTGCAAGACTATCAAACTAAAGGACAAAACGACTAACATGGTTAGAGCCTTATTTCCTGGAACGTTCGATCCCATCCATTACGGTCATATGGACATTGCCAATCGTGCTTCAAAACTTTTCGACGAAGTGGTAATGGCGGTCTATGATAAACCTTTGAAGAATTTGTTATTCTCTCCCGAAGAACGCATGGCATTGGTGAATGAATCGTTCAGAGACAACCCCAAGATCAAAGTCACTGGCTACAGCGGCTTGACCATCGAATTCGCAAAGCAGATCAATGCGCATGTCATCGTACGCGGCTTGAGGGTGTTCTCTGATTTTGAGTTCGAGTTCCGTATGGCATTGGCGAATCAACGCCTTGCCGGATCTGCCGTTGAAACGGTGGCACTCATCACAGCCGAGCAGCACACCTTCCTTTCTTCGTCCACGGTGCGCGAGATCGCCATGCTCAATGGCAACGTCTCCAGCATGGTGCCGCCCTATGTGGAACGTGCCTTGAAAGAAAAGGTCGCCCAGATGGGGGAACAGTCTCTGCCGAATGCGTTGCGGGATTAATGTGCTAGAATTAACAGAAACAGCTTCCTAATTGCGAGTGACTTATGGACATCCTTCAATTGATCGACCGACTCGAAGAACTCTTCAACGACGCGAAGGCGGTTCCCTTCACGCACAATGTCGTCGTGGATGAAGACAAGATGCTGGAACTCATTGACCAGATGCGTATTGCCATCCCTGAGGAAGTTAAGAAAGCGCAGCAACTTGTTGCCCAGCGTGACCGTGTCATGGCACAGGCGCAAGAAGAAGCCAATCGCACTCTGCAGATCGCGCGCGATAAAGCGGATGGTCTTGTTCAAAAAGATATCGTTACACAGGAAGCCCAACGCCGCGCCGACCAAATTCTCGCCCAAGCGCGTGCTGAAGCCGAAGGCATTCGTGCCGATGCAGATAACTACGTTCTCGATACGCTCATGCAATTGCAAGATCAGATCTCAAAACTCGGCAATCAGGTCAACAACGGTATTCGGGTGGTACAAGAAGAACAAATGCGAAAAGTGGGTATTGAAAAAACAGAATGATCAAAAGTCCCCGTCAACTCGACGGGGACTTTTTTGTAGCCAAATTGGCAACGCACCATTCAATAGGATGGGAAGCTTCTCTAGGTAGTGCGAACTCTTTTACACGCTTCTTTTCTGGAACTCCAGCCTGCCTACCGTTTCCCAAACATTTGCTACACTGACGAAGAGCCCCACACCTAAAAGCAACAATCCCGCCCCGATCACCATCATGGACGTGTTGAACGCATCCGCATAGTTGATGCCGTCCCATGTGTGGGTCGAACCCATGGTGTATTGAATGGTGAGCGTCATGATGCCCAGCAGGATCGCTGCTGCACCACCCGCAGGCAGGTTGCTCTTGGTATTGCCCTTATCAAAGTTCACGCCCTGCCAAATGGATGGGATGCGGAACAGCAGGAAGATCACCAGCGTGAATACGGTCGTGTACACCACCGCATCCACCGGCATGGACTTTCCGCGCAGCATCTGCGACATGTAGATATGGAGTCCGCCGATGACTGTCCCTGCAACAAGAGATTGCAGGCTCATTGTGTATGAGTCCGATGTGCCGCGCACGAGCTTGATGGTTGCCCAGATCCCCCAAACGCCAATGGCAATGCCAGTGACAACGAAGAGGATATACAACCATTGGAACGCAGCCAGCGCTGCCATGCTTTCATATTTGGTTGGGAATAATGCTGCACAGCTTGTGCCGATTCCACCCAGCAGAGTGAAACCGCCTGTCAACCCCATGAGGACGATACCGATGAAGCGCAGGAATTTTGCGAAAAAACTATTCGTGGACATTGTTTACTCCTTTCGTAGAAAAAAAAGAGGTCACGCTTCAAGCGTGACCTGTGTGAACTATCCTAGTTTGAAACCTGCTACAAAAAGCGCTGTTGTCACCAACAGCAATGCTGGGAACAACCTCAAGATTGTGTCTCTCGATAAGATCGGCTTGCCTGTTTTCAAGAATGAGAGCAGCAATCCGCCAACGCCGATCAATGCGCCGCCAATGCCAACCAGTGCGAAAAGCGGTTTCGTCTCGCCTTGGATGGAAATGACGATCGGGAGCAGGAAGATGGTCATGCCAGCGATGCCGTGGGTGATGGCGATCACGATGACAGGCAGTTTGTTCTGCATTTGAATCGACCGAGTCAAAGTTACAGCGAGGAAACCGATGATGGCGAAGACCAGATATGAGGTCCGCCAGGAGGCAACGTGCTGCCAAACCAGCCCGACTGCCAAACTAAGCGGGATGATGGTCGAAACGATGACCACGATGGGTGAGTCCAGCACGTCAATTCCCAAGATGAAGATGAGCAATGCAGCGACGAGGATGATGCCAAATGCGATGGTGTATGCGATGATGGGCAGTGCAGTGAAACCGTCTATGCCTGCAGAGACCTGATAGGACGCAAGCAGAACGGTCAGAAGCAGTAGTGTGCGATTGAGCGAGGAGAGTTTCATTTAGATGACTTCGAGCACGACAAGGATCATCGCGGCGAGCATGTAAACGGATGCATATTTGAACAGACCGAAGTTGACGCGTTCGGTAGGCTTGAAGGTCATGGCGGCTGCCAACAGGAAAAGACCAGCGGAAAGAACGCCCAACAAGCGCAGGAAGCCCCAATCCATGCCGATGCCAACACCAGCAGCAACCATGGCAGCCGCGGCGAGGACCGAGGAGAAAGCGATGGTGAAGCGGGTGACATCCAACCCATAGGTGGAGGGGAAGGTAGGCACGCCCGCATCAGCGTAGTCTTTTTGGAACTTCATGCTGAAGGTGAGGGTGTGGGTGGGGATCCACAGAAGAACCCCAAGGGCGAGCATGAGACCGATCCAGTCGATGGATTCTAGCCCAAGCACACGCCCTGCGAGGATGGGCATGGCGCCAGAAATGCCGCCCCAAACGATGCTCCAGCAGGTGCGGCGTTTGAGCCACATGCTGTAAACGACCACGTCGAAGAACCAGCCTGCAAAGACCACCAAGCCGTAAAGCCAGTCCATTGCCAACGCCCAGCCGATGCCAATGACCGAGATGAGCACACCGACCATGAGTACCTCTTTATCGCTCACCAAGCCTTTGGAGGTAACGCGTTTTTGGGTACGCCCCATTTTGGCGTCGATGTCGCGGTCCCACCACATGTTGAGGAGGGTACTGCCCGCAATGGCAAGAAACAATGAGACGGAAAGCTGCAAAATGGTGGAAATATTGAAGACGGGGCAACGAGCGCTCATATAGCCTGCCAGACCCGTGGCAAGCAGAAGACCAGATTGCGAGGGTTTGGTCAGAGACCAGAACATTGCAAATTTTGATGTAGGAACAGAATCCCTGGTGGACATGATTTCTCCTCGAGTTGGATTGCAGACAAAAATTATCTAAAATTTCCGCGAAGTATACCTGTCTGCAATCATCCCTGTCTATGTGATGAATTTCTTAATCTTTGGCAGACGATAAACCATAGACCATTGACCATTTTCTATTGTCTATCGTCCATGGTCTATCGTCCTACCTCACACAGCGGAAACCAACTCCGGGGCTAAAGTAAGTGGGCGTGGCGTTGTTGCGAACCCACACGCGAAGGTCCATGTCGTAGGTGTCTTTTGAGCCGCCCCGCATAAAGCGGTAGTGCATACCCTCGTACACGTCGCCCGTCCATTGCCAGACGTTGCCCGCCATGTCGTACAGTCCGTAAGGCGAGGCGGAGTCTAGTGTTTGGTAGCCCTCGTAATCCATGCCATTGTAGAAACCAACCGGGCTGGTGCGCGAACCGAACGAGGACATATCTTCGAACGGGTCGCGGCTGGAATAGAAATTGGCGTTCTCGCGAGAGATCTCCCAACCCCAGGGAAAAGGACGAGCATCAGTGCCGCGTGCTGCCTTTTCCCATTGGATCTCGGTGGGCAGGCTGGTTTCATAATAGCCGCAATAGCCCCAAGCACCAAACCATGTCACCGAGGTCATTGGGTGATTTTCATAGCCAGGTTGAACAGAGAATTGGCTGCCATCGAATTGGATGCGTTGGGATGGGTCGTTCAAGGGGATGAAGAGCCAATCGCCTGCTTCTATCTTTTCTTCATGCTTGACTCCTCGAAACTCGTCGCCTGGGTAAAAGCCGACAACTTGTTCCCCATCCATTTTGACGTAGCCATCGGCGAGTGCTGCATTGAGGAAGTCTGCGTATTGCTGGGTTGTCACATTGGTGACCATGATCTCAAAGGTGGGTGTAAATTCCACTTTGTTGAACTGACCAAAGAAGAATTCGCCTTCGGTTACTTCGACCCATTGCGTCGGGTCAATGCCTGTTTCGTAGGCGGGCATTGGGGCGTTTAAGTCTACGGGGGCACAAGAGGTGAGGAGCGTCATCAACAGGCTGAGGCTGAGAAAGAGGCGTTTCATTTCATCACCTCCTGTGCGAGTTCATGCTCAATTTCTTCGGTCCAACGTCCCTTTGGTTTGAAAAGGTCAGTAAGACGCCAGACCATGACGATGGCAAGTAAGACGAGCAACATACCAAGCCCAAAATCGATGGCATACATCAGTCCGTTGACGAGTGGTTGTTGTTCAGCTTCGCTGATGAAGAGGCGTTTCATTTCAAAAACCGTTACTGCGCCGAGTGCAATATCCGAAAGGAAAATGATGCCCCAGCCATACAGTTGGCGAACCTTGCCTTTCAGCCCGAGCATATCGCCATAATACATGAGGATGATCGTAGCAATGATGGCGGAGAGCGCGTGCCAGTGACCTGTCAATTCGATGCGCTCTTCACGCGCGGGCCACACACGGAAGATTTCATCCAGTTTGACCGCCATGAAGATGCCGATGCCGCTGGTGGTGAAGTTCATGAACAGCATCTGCCAAGTTGGACCAAACTTGAGCGGGTCATTCACCATTGCGCCAAGTTTCTGCAGGATGGTGGGGTGGGGGATATGGGCAGTGCCGTCTTTGATGAGTTTGCTCCAGTTCCAGATCAGCAGGAAGAGTGCCGCCAGCATGGAGGGAGTCGCGCCGACGTAGATGATCATGTGCGCTACAGGCTCAAGCGGTGTGACCACACCCCACACGCCGAGGTTGAGCACGATACAACCGAGGATCATCAAAGGCATGGCGACCTTATGCCATCCACCTTTGAAATTTAGCCAGCGTCCAATGATGAGCGTGAGCATGATGCCGATCAGCGCCAGCATGATATGCAAGTGACCGATGACAGAATATTCCATCACGCTTTTTTCGGGGTAACGGATGACGTTTTCTGCGAGGAAGGTTTCGAAGCCGTGCCCATAATAAGACCCGGGAACTGCGCCAAACAGTGATGACAAAACCGTGGTAACCGCTGTAGTGAAGAAGGCAACCCGTTCGAGGTTAAGTCCGCTTTTGGTGCGGGCGTAATCTTTGTCGGTGATGTAATACTCTTTATCCCAGGGCCAAAGTGCAATGCAAAGCAACACACCTGCAAAGAAGATGAGTGAAAGCCCGGTGATATACAGTCCGTGGAATGCCCAGTTATGACCGAAATATGCAAATCCCATTCCAAAGGTCATGGTTAAGATGTAGCCAACGGTGATGAGCATGTTGACCGCGGTCTTGTAGAAGGCTTTCATTTTCAACAGACCAGTCACCATGTAGGTTTCAATGGCGATCACACCCATGGCAATGGAGTGATACAGGATGATGATGCGTCCTTCACGCTCGGCTTGTACAATGTCCATGCCGAGGGTTTTGATCACCCAGTCGCGCACGCCCATCTCTACCATTGGTCCCGAGAGCATGCCCCACATGGCAGTGACCATCGAGATCATCGCGATGGCAACGAGGATGAGTCCTTTGGTGGAACCAAAGAGATAACTCAAGCGTGTTTTGATAAATTGCATACGGATACCTCCGATAGGGAAGTGCGTCTATTTATTGTGAATTATTACACAAATAGGCTCTTAATTACTATGACATAAATCACACTTCTGACGAGCGCCCACATGGGCAACGCCTCAAACTGGACGGTTTGCCTGCCTCGTAGATCCCGGGCTTGTATTACGCTGAGGCATTCCACGTATCTATCATTTTTCGTGTCGATGGCAGCAACAAATAGATGACCAACACTGTACTCATGAGTGGGGCAGGCAGGAACATTGAGAAGCGATGGACTTCGAAAAATGCATTGTGCAGCCCAAGCGGATACCCCGCCAGCATTGACATCGTCCCTGCGAACATGCCCACAGGGATCGCCCAAGACTTTTTCAATAATGCTCCAAAGATGAACATTGCCCACGCGATCGCACCCCACCAACTGACCTGTTGTGTCATCACATACATTCCATTCCAGAATGGGTCATTGTGTGAAGTCGTGAATTTTGCAATGGGTGCTACACCATCAATGAAGGTTAATACATATGCAAGACCGGCAATGAAAGCCAGTGTGATGATTTTTTTGTCCACACCGCCAATGAGCAGCATGCCAAACCAAAGAACAAGTCCCAGCCCAAAGACGATCAGTGTCGGTCCAGGCATGTCGCTGTCCATGGCAGGAATGGCGGGGAAGAAGCCCACCAATAATTGAATGGTGGCGGCAACAGCACCCCAGAACCATGCCCACTTTTCCTTGTGAATGAAGCCATACAACACTGCTGCCCAGATCGCAGCAGACGCTGTGCCAACCCAACCTAGCACCGCAAAAGTGATACGAACAGACATGGCTTCGTCCATGCGGTCTGCGGCGGTCTTGGCATTGATCAAAAGGTTGTATTGGCTGGCAAGCAGGTAAAAAGCAATTATTCCTGTCAAAATGCCAACAATAGACAAGACAAGCCCAAGGGTACGGTTATTTTTCATGTCAGATCTCCTTTTTGTGAAATCTATCACAGAATAAATGGCAGGTCTTTGACTTAAGGCAAATCCAGCGTACAATGACGAGGGCAGTAAATGATTACAAATCCTCTCGCTCAGAATCAGGTTTTCTCACATCTATCTGAAATAGAACTGGGAAATATGTTCGCCTCCGCCCAGCCCCGCCATTTCCGCACCGGCGAATGGATCGTTCATCATGGGGATGTTTGGTCCAACCTGTTTTTCATTCAAAAAGGGCAGGTAACTGCCATTAAAGAATCACCAGAGGGGCGCAGTCTCACGCTTGCAACTTTTGGCAAAGGCGAGATATTTTGGGGTCTGGCTTTTTTTCTCGAAAATGCCCCCATGCCTGCTGCTCTGCGAGTGACTGAAGAGTGTGAGCTCTTATTGTGGTCACGCGAAACTTTATTGCCACTTATTATGGAAAATGGAAAATTATCCTGGGAACTGTCACGCCTGGTCATTCAGCGTGTGCAATTTGCCAGTGAGATCGTCGAACAACTGGCATTCCAGCCTCTGACCGGTCGCATTGCCCGTTTGTTGCTTGAACAATTTCCCACCGATCAAAGTGTCGTCCATCGTCATTTGACCCTCGATGAAATGGCATCAAGAGTGGGCACAACTCGTGAGATCGTGTGCCGCATTCTGTATCGGTTTGCAGAACAAGGGGCGATCCAGATCAATCGCACCGAGTTCACATTTTTAGATCGAAATCTCCTCGAAGAACAAACCCACCGAAGTCAATCTGCCTGATCTTGCAGTATCATTTCGACCCCTGATGCCAAAATCTCAATAAAAATGCTATTCCTTTATAACTTTGTTGAAACCTAAACAGAGTATATAATCCCTGCTCATCAACATTATGTTCTCGAATTTTAAGTGGTCTCCCTTTTATGTATTTAAACTCCGAAATGGAGGACCTATTTCGTCCCTTCAGGATTGGCGAATTCAGGTATTGGATGGGATCTTAGGCGGGATATTTATTTTATGGCTGGCAGCATTGGTGGGGGGGATCAATAATGTACTCATTGAATATCGAGACAGCGGGTCACTCATTAAGAATTCAGACTCCATAGCTCTACTTACTATAACGGTTTATGTTGTATCCACTGCTCTCCTTGCTTTTATCACTTTCAACCGTAAACTGAAATTTAAATTACGTGCAGGAATACTGCTCCTTACACTTTATGTTTTGGGGACGATCGGTATGTTGCTGACCTCATTTAGTGGGGATGGCAGAATCTTTTTGTTTGCTTTTGTGATCCTTGCAGGAGTATTTTGTGATCTGCGCGTCAGCTTAACCGCATTTTTTATTACGGTTCTTACATTGATCGTGATCGGTTACCTTCAAATATCTGGTACGTTGATCGTCCCGCCGGAATGGCAGGTTAATGCGGCGTTACCCGGCGCATGGATCAGCGGCGGGATCATCCTGATCTTTTTAAGTATTGCAATATTGATCTCGATCTCGTATCTGTTGCAGGCACTTGATAGCAGCCTGGTCAATGTTCGTCAGGCACTTCAACGTGAGCAGCGGCTTAGCCAGATCTTGCGCACTGTAAGCGAAGTGAATCAACTGACGACCCGGGTTAAAGACAAACAAAGTTTGCTTCAAGGAGCATGCAATCTGCTTAAATCTGATAGGGGATATGCTTTTGCATGGATCGTTTTGATGGGAGCAGACAAGTCATTGAGATTGGGAGCTTATGCTGGGGATGATGTGGATGAAAGTAAATTCAATTTTGAATTTGGTGACCAACTATCTTCCCCTGCTTGTATTGAAACTGCGATCCGTACAAGAAAATATGTTCATGTGGCACCTTCTGAAGGTGAAGACGCTTGCAAGGCATGTCCACGCAGGGTAAATCACCCTAACCGTACTGCGATCGCTTTGCCGCTTCTTCATCACGACCAGGTTCTTGGCGCCTTGGTGGTGGATTACGATGACCCTTCTTTCGTGTTCGATGAACAGGAGATCTCCCTGCTGCAGGAATTGGCAGATAACCTGGCATATGCCCTTAAAAATATAGAGGCTTCAAAACGGTTGAATGTATATGCCAGCCGCCAAAGATTCTTGAACGAAGTGAATCAAATGGCATTGACCGCTGTTGATCTGGATTCGATGATGGAAGGGTTTGTTTCCAAACTAAAAGCAGAGCTAAATGCAGATGATTATTACTTCATCTTATGGGATGAATCCAAAAATGGTCCTTCAAAGTATATCGGTTCGGAAAGTGTGCAAAAGGCACTGCAAGAATACCCATCTTTACAACCAGATGACAGGTCTTTCAGCCGTTCGATCCTTGATGAAGGACGGGTATTGGCGATCACCGATATTAAGAATACGCCCTATATCAGCCCGCATCTGGCTGAGGACTTTGAAGCGAGATCTGCCATTGGGTTGCCATTAATCGCTGCAGACCGACGATTGGGTGTACTGGTATATGGATACCGGGAGTCACACATCTTCACTGCAGAAGAAATGGAACTGGCGGAACAGGCTTCCTATCAATTTGCGCTTGCGGTTCTAAAAGTGATACTCAATGAAGAAACAAGGTTGAAAGCCGCAGAGCTTGAACAACTCTATTCGTCTGCCAAGGATATGGCATCCAGTTTGTTGGATTCGACCACCTTGCTGGTCAAGTTTGCCCGTCACATGACTGAGGCGTTGAAAGTCACGAGCACAAATATCACATCATTTAATCACGCAACAAATCGAATGAAGGTCGTAGCAGAATATTGGAGCGAATCAGCAGCACCGGGCGAGATCCAATCGGATCTGGGGGTTGAATACACATATGAAGATTATGCGACCGTAATGCATGCCATGATGCAGGGGAAGGAGATCGTCGTTCATGCGAATGATAAAGGGATCACTCATGCTGAACATGAACAGTTTCTGTCATATCAAATTAAGAGCATGATGTTCGTGCCGATCATGTCCCGTGGTCAATTGTTGGGAACCGTTGAGATCTGGGAAAGCCGCAAGCATCGAGATTTCTCCCAGGCAGATATTCACCTTGCTTTGGCAATGGCGAGCCATGCTGCCAGTGTGATCGAGAGCGCTAAACTCTATGAAAAGATGGAACGGCATGACTCGTTCATCCGCGCCTTGTTCGAGAATTCTGCAGAAGGTGTTGCTGTTTTAAGCATAAACGGAAAGTTCAACTATATTTCTCCAACCGAGGAGAGGATCCTTGGTTACGACGTGCAAACAACCAAAATCCAGAATTATCTTGATTTGGTTCACCCGGCGGATGCATCCATTGCTCGATCAGCATTTCAGACATGCCTTCGCAACCCGGGTGAACTGATCTTGGCTGAATACCGTGCAAAACATCAGGATGGCAGTTGGCGTTATTTGGAAGTTTCCATGAAAAACCTTACCAACGATCCAAATGTGGGTGGGGTGGTCGCGAATTTCAGAGATATTACTGAACGTAAACAGACTGCCATGGCGCTGGAGCAACGGGAGGCGCATTTCCGAGCATTGATCGAAAACTCTGCAGAAGGTGTTGCCATACTGGATAATCAAGGAAAATTAACCTACCTTGCCCCGGCAGAGAAAGACCTCTCTGGGTATGACCCTGAAGAACTGGTTGGTACCAGTGTCTTCGATAAAATGCATCCAGAAGACGCAGAACGTTTGCGAACAATATTTGTAGAGAGTTTGAATATACCGAGTCGGGCTGTTTCATTTGAATATCGTGCCAGGCATAAGAACGGTGAATGGCAGTATTTCGACGCTACAGGGAATAATCTTCTGCATGACCCAAGTGTGCAGGGAATTGTTGTTAATTACCGCAATATCACAACGCGTAAACAGACAGAACAAGCTTTGAAAGAAAGTCAGGATAGGCTCTTCAGCATTATTACGACTGCTCCCAATGGCATTATTGTGATCGATTCTTTTTCACGGATCGTTTTAATGAACCCTGCTGCAGAGCGGATATTTGTCTGTTCTTCATTGAACATGCTTGGTAAAGACCTGAGTCTACTTATGCCGGAACGATATAGGACAAGCCACCATCGCCTTGTGGAAGCCTTTGGAGACCACGGTGTTTCGAATCGCAGGATCGGCAGGTATGAAACGTTGTATGGACAGCGCACCACCGGAGAAGAATTTCCCATGGAGGCATTCATCTCAAAGTATGAGATGAATGGAGACAAGTTCTATACCGTCACTTTACAGGATATTACTGAACGCAAACAAGATGAAGACAACCTGCGTCGCAGGGCTGAAGAGCTGCAGCAATTGGCAAGTGTCTCTTCAGGTTTGCGAATTGCGATGAATGTTAGCGAGATCATCCCTCTGGTTGTTCGACACGCAGTGGATATTGTCTCAGGGCATTATGGCACGATCTACTTGCTTGAAGAAGGAACAGGAAATCTTGCATCACCTGGCTGGTATTCGGTTGACAAAGGGGAGGATATCAATGCCACAGGTGAGCCGTTGTTGCGGCATGCCATGGGCAAGGGAATTACCGGGCACGTTGCAAAGACCGGCGAGATCTATATTACTGAAGACATCCATCATGACCCGATCGCCTATCTTCTCCCGGATGAAAAAGAACTACTTCGTTATGCTCATAGTGGAATTTCCCTGCCGCTTCTTTCGCGCGAAAAGGTGATCGGTGTTCTGCATATCCGGTTGACCACTGCACACACTTTTTCTAAAACAGAGATCCGCTTGCTGACAGCCATTGCAGAGATGGCGGGGAATGCTCTCCATCGTGCCACCCTTTATGAACAAACCCTTTTTCAAGCGGAAGAACTTGCTCGTGCCTACGATAGCACCCTTTCAGGCTGGGCACGTGCACTCGAATTACGTGACGAATTAACAGAAGGTCATACCCGCCGCGTGACCGAACTTACTCTTGAATTGGCACGTGCCATGAATATTCCAGAAACGGAGCTTGTTCAAATTCGGCGTGGTGCCATCTTGCACGATATCGGGAAAATGGGCATCCCTGATTCGATCCTCAACAAACCAGGTCCGCTTGCTGCTCATGAACAACGCATCATGCGCATGCATCCACAATATGCGTATGAAATGCTTTCATTCATCCCATTCTTGCAATCCGCTTTGGATATTCCCTTCTGCCATCATGAATGGTGGAATGGCGAAGGATACCCACGCGGCTTGATAGGCGAAGAAATTCCACTCTCTGCACGTATCTTTTCAGTGGTGGATGTATGGGATGCATTGACTTCAGATCGTCCCTACCGTGCAGCATGGACACCCGAACGAACGTTGAACTATTTACAAGATGGTTCCGGCAAGCAATTCGAACCCCGTGTTGTTGAAGCGTTTTTATCTCTTATAAAGAGTCGCCAGCCCTAGGTCTGTATCCAAAAGATCGTTCACTGTTTCGCGTTGTTTGATGACCTGTGCGAAACCTTCCTCCAGCCACAACACAGCCGGTCTGCGTGCACCATTGTAATTGGATGACATACTTAAGTGATATGCCCCCGCCACCGGGATGGCAATTAAGTTTCCTTCTCTGACTTTGGGCATGGGCAGATCTTCAATGACGATATCTCCAGACTCGCAATAGGGTCCTGCAATGGAGACGCGTTCGCTTCTTTCCCCGCCGACACCTGATACCATTAAACATGAATACTTCGCCCCGTAAAGTGCGAACCGTGGGTTGTCTGCCATGCCGCCATCGGTGAGCAGCCAGGTCTTATGTCCACGCCTTTTCACAGCACCCACTCGATACACAGCAACCCCTGCCCGTGCAACAAGGCTGCGCCCTGGTTCAAGATGCAAGTGGGGGAGGTCTAATCCGCGAATGGTGCAGCCTTCGATCACAGCTTCAGCAATTCCCCTCACATAACTTTCTATGGATGGACTCGGCATTTCATCTTCGTGATATGCCACACCCCAACCACCACCAGGGCAGAAATGCCACTCCCCAGTGAAGCCGATCTCTTTTGCAAGATCCAATGCCAATTCTATGGCAGGGATTAATGGCTCTGGGTCGCGGAAGTTAGACCCTTGATGAAAGTGAATGCCCTTCAACGGCAAACTGTTTTGTTTGCAGAATTCAGCCGCTTCAAGAAGTTCTTCGCGGGTCATGCCGAACTTGCTTTCATGATGTCCCGTTTGTGTGTGGGCATGATGAGTGCTGACAGATATACCGGGGAGCAGGCGAAGCCACAAATCAGGGAAATGGGTATCGGGAGTTGGGAATAGGGTTTGGATTCGATGGAGTTCATCGAGATTATCTACAACAATGGTCGCGGCAGATTTTATTGCCGCTTTCAGATCCTCATTCGATTTATTTACCCCATGAACCAGAATGTTCTCGCGTTGCACTTCGGCTTTGACTGCGATGGCAATCTCTCCTTCACCTGTGCAATCAATGGTCAAGCTATGCAGTTGAGTCCATTGTGCGAGGGCGAGGCAGAGGAATGCCTTCCCGGCATATGTCACAGAAGCAAGCCCGGGGTAGTAAGAGGCGAGCGCGGACTTGTAATCCATCACTGCTGAGTCAAGCGTTGTGCGGTCATAGAGATAGAGCGGAGTCCCATATTGTTCTGCAAGTTGATCAAGGTCATGCCCGGCAATGTTTAGGCGGTCGTTCGAGATTTTGGATGTAATGGGGAAGAGGTTAAGTCGATTCATGTTCACTGGCAAATTTGATTTGATTCCGGCCTTGTTGTTTTGCCCGCATGGCTGCATTGTCTGCTGCGATCAAAAGGTCTGAGGGGAGGATTGCATCTTGAGGATAGGTTGCAATGCCGATGCTGAGTGTATACCCGGATAAGCCTTTACCGGCATGAGGCGGCTGTGGCGCACCTGCCATCGTGCCCTGACGCAGGCGTTCAGCAAAGGTCATCGCGTTTTGCTGGTTGCAATCTGCAAGAATGATGGCAAATTCATCACCGCCATACCGTGCGGCAATATCATATTTTCTCAAATTGAGTTTGATGATATCTGCCACCGCTTTGAGTCGTGCATCTCCTGCGGGGTGACCGAAAACATCATTGTATTGTTTGAAGAAGTCGATATCGAAGACAATGAGCGACATGGGTGTTTGGTTTCGTTCGGCACGTTCAATTTCGGCATGGATCGCCTGTTCGAACACGTGACGATTGGAAAGACCGGTTACTGCATCGGTGGTAGCCATTCGTTTAAGTTCGGCATGCAGTCGGGCGTTATCCACCGCAATGGCGATCGGACCCGCGATCGTGGATAATAAGTTCACATCCGCTTGGGTGAGTGTTTTGGAACGACGAGATTCCACATTGAGCACACCCAGTACTTTTTCATCCTTGAGCAGCGGAACGCAGATCTCACTGGTTACAAGGTCATCTGCTTTCATGTAGATCTTTTCCTTGGTGATGTCTTCAATGAACTGAATGGTACGCGTGCGATATGTCTTGCCGATCACCCCCTGGCTGGTATGGAACTTTTTAATGACCATCTCTTTGGGGTACCCAACCTCTGCGGCAATGTGCAGGAATTCGCCATCCAAAAAATAAATACTGACATGGGTATACCCAAAGACTTCCTTCAAACTTTTGACCACCGTTTGACTGATGGTCTCGATGTCGAGCGAACTGGCAATGAGCCTTGAGATGTCTTGAATGGTTCTCAAGGTTCGCAGGTCATTTTGGTTTTGAGCGTATAACTCTGCCCGCTGAATTGCCTCCGATATCTGGCTTGCAAGTGTTTCCAAAGTGACGGTATCCAATTCGTTGAAGGCGTTTAGCTCAAAACTTTCCACGTACAAAACACCATAGAGTTCCCCTCGTTTTAAGATCGGTGTACAGATCGCAGACCCGGATTTTGTGCTGGTCGAGTAGTAATGAGGATCTTGAGAGACGTTTCCTGCCACATAGGTTTTCTTGATATTGGCTGTGTAGCCAATGATCCCTGTGCCAAGTTCCTGGCGGTATCCTGGTTTGTAGCTGAAATCTTCCGTGCCAACGATCACGGCGATCTCCAGCATGTTGTCTTTGGTTAATAATGAAATGGCGGTTTCAGGGTACCCGAATTGTTGAGTAATCGCATCCACTGCCCGTTGAAGGATCTCTTGTACATCGAAACTGCCTGCAATGTGCCTGCCTGCCTGCTCCAGCAGGAATAGTTGCTGGGAGCGCCGTGTTTCGGCGCGTAATAATGCTTGTTCTGTTGTTATGTCGTGCAGGACGATCACCCGCCCGATAAGGTTTTCGCCTTGATTTGTGATCGGAACCACTCGTGCCTCGAACCATTTTGTAGTGGACCCTGTGTTGATCTCTAACTTGACCGTGGTCTTGGGAGAATCCCAAATGGGTTTGAGCTTTTCTGCCTGAGGAAAGGTCGAGAAGAAATCTGTATTCTCTTTGTGATTGCGATTCCCCAATAGTTCAGATGCGGATTGATTAACATCAGCGATCTCATCATGACTGTTAACAACGATGATTACATCTTGTAAGTTTTCCACTACCAACGAAGCTGCCAACGGAAGTAAGTTGGATACTCCAAAGCGAAAAAAGCCCCATGCAATCAGAGGTGCAGATAATGCAAAGGTCAACGGAGTAGGGTCTACCTGGAGGTCATTTTCAAAGAACAGAAAAAAAACATTTGCAGCTATGGTCAAAGTCACGCCTGCCAGAACGATTCCGGTTTTGGGGCGAAACACTTTCCCATGCTTGATATGTGCAATTACATAGACCGCTATACCTGTGAGGATAAGGGTATAAGCATATATTGTGGTGGCATAGAAGCCAGGTCCATACTCAATGAGAAGTGGAGCAAAGTCAGAAGGGAAAAGGGTAAGTGATCTCCAGATCAGGTGATGAGACTCATTGGTAATACCAAGAAGGAATGCGATTCCCCCGGGAATGCCCAATAGAATGAATCTTCCCCGCTGCGACCACCAAGTACCCAGCCCGGTGTATTGCAAGGCAAACCCAAGCCAGAAAGGTGGGGAAAAAGTCATCCCAAGGTACAGAGATTTTTGTGCAAATATCTTTACAGCAATTGAGGGGTGAACGATCTCAATGAAATAAAATGCTGACCAAATTAACATTGCCACCATCAGCCCTCCAAGCGTGAAGGAGCCGGGATTATTAAAATTGATGAAGACACGAATGGCAATACCCGTTACTACAACGATTAGAAAGGCAAGACAGATCAGGTATGCCAATAGGGCGGAGGGCATATAAGGGTAATTGTAGTTAGCGATCGAAGAAAAGGGTCCACCAGATTTCCCAGTTTTGCATTGGCGTTGGCGCAGGCACAGGGGTTTCAACAATGACGGGAACACTTCCGGGCTGCTCTACAGGGATGACAGGCTGGTCACCTTCCTGCAAATAATGTCCATCGGTGCGTGCCCATTCTTCCACTGCTTCAGTGGAAGCAGCATATGCCACCTGGGTCTGCAAGGCGATCTGCGTTTGCACCGCTTGGGTGGCAAGTGCCTGCATTTCATCGCGCTGCTCATTCAGACGGTTCAGTTCTTCTAGGCGTGAGTTGAATTCAATAACGAAAAGAACAAGAATAAAAATTCCAGCAAAAACGGCGACACGTCTGAACTTGATGGGGAACTGGCTCATGGGATTATCTTAACCTTAATCCCTTTCATTGGCAAATCCCCAATTGTGGTAAAATCCTGCCCCGCGGGATCTTTATCCAGCATAGCAGGGCGTTGTACCCTTCGTCCTGACTTCACAATTTGCCAGAAAGGGCTTAAATCATGAAAGTATTACTTATCAAAGACGTTTACAAACTCGGACGCGCTGGAGACATCAAGAAAGTTGCCGATGGTTACGGACGAAACTTCCTCCTTCCGCAGGGACTTGCCGTTCTCGCCACCGAAGGTGCAATGAAGCAGGTTCAGAAGATCAAGGCGCAGGCTGAGATCCGCCGCAATACCCAGAACAGTGAACTCAAGGGTGTTGCCGACCTGATCAAAGATGTGACCCTCATCTTCCCTGCCAAGGCTGGTGAAACCGGAAAACTCTACGGTTCCATCACCACCGGCGATATCGCCACTGCTTTGACTGAAAAGATCCGCTTCGAAGTCAAACGCCAGCAGGTGGATACTCAGCCCATCCGCACGCTCGGTGAATTCACCGCTCACGTCCGCCTTACCATGGACCTCGTACCGGAGATCAAGATCATTGTCCACCGCGAAGGTGAGAGCATTGAAACAGTGACAGGGCATCACGAAGAACCTGCCAAAGCTGAAAAGAAAGAAGAAGCCGCGGCAGAAGCCAAAGCTGAATAGGGATAGGATAAAACATCACCGGCGCAAGTCGGTGATGTTTGTAATACAATACTTCCATGCAAGAAACCATTGGTCAGCG